>Ga0079224_100013215_pt1 | contig 11485 bp, 8 predicted proteins | sample Stecom2015_FD_80414 | JGI IMG/M metagenome (GOLD analysis project Ga0079224, IMG submission 80414) | Agricultural soil microbial communities from Utah to study Nitrogen management - Steer compost 2015 | ecosystem: Environmental > Terrestrial > Soil > Agricultural land | place: USA: Utah...
ATACCGCGAGGCCGACCCCAACAACCCCAGTGTCTCCCTAAAAGACCCGACCCTCGCCCCCAGCAACTCCGGCCGCCTGATCATCGAGCCACCGGACATCCCCTCCGACACCACCGCGAGCAACTACGCCTCCCGCCTGGAAATCGAACGGCAAAAATACTCCAACGCCGCCGGCGTCTATATCCAGGTCACCCCGCCCGCCACCGACGGCGGCTCCCCCGTCATCACCGTCAGCAGCCGCAGCAAGGACGACCTCACCAAAAACAAGGCCATCACGCTCCCGACCTCCTCTGACGTCGTCGCCTTCAAGCCCTACCAGGACACCGAGGTCACCACCAAGGTGACCAAGTCCAACCCGGTCTATAAGAACGGAAAGTGGGAACAGACCGTCACCACCACCGTCACCACCACCAAGGGCACCGCCCTCGGCTCCACCGCTACGGAGACCTCCAGCTCCCAGGTGGTCAAAACCAACAACAAACCGAACACCACCAGCAGCACCAGCACCGCTCCCGCCGTGGTCGAATCCGGCCTCTATGATCAGCGCCGGAAAAAGGGCGTCAACCTGGTCGAGCTCGACATGGACGCCCTCCGTCTGGCCGTCGCCCAGATGGCGGGCACCAGCGCCAAGCTCAGCAACGGCAGCACCCGAACCCCTGCCGCGACCGACGGTTTCGGCGGGCTGACCGAGTCCGACTGGACCGGCATCGTTTACGTCGAGGTTGTCGGCGGCCCCTCCACGGACCACACCACGGGCGAGACGCACTACAACGGAACCTCTCTCGCCACCGCCGCCGACCGCACCGCCGTTCTCATCACCAACGGCAAAGGCAAGGTTCCCAGCCACGGCACCGCCAACGAGGGCCTCACCATCGCCACCAACGCGCCGGTCTACATCAAGGGCGACTTCAATGCAGACGGCACCTTCTCCACCGGCACGTCCAACAACAGCGCGCACGTGCCCGAGACCGGCGAACTCCCGGCCGCCATCGCCGGCGACGCCATCACCCTCCTCTCCGCCGGCTTCGACATGGCGACCTCCCGATCAAAAAACAAGCCGGGGACCAGTGACGGAGTGGAGATCTCCGCCGCGTTGCTCACCGGCATCAGCCCGACCAACCCCACCCTCGGCACCAAGGGCGAGAGCTCGGGCGGCGCGCACAACTTTCCCCGCTTCTTGGAAAACTGGGGACACCCCACCTATATCCGCGGCTCGCTCGTCTCCCTATTCGAAAGCCGTATCGCCAGTGAACCTTGGAGCACCGACTACTATTCGCCGCCCGCCCGCAACTGGGGCTTCAACGACCTTTTCGCGGAAGGTCGCTATCCTCCGGGCACCCCGCGGGTCATGTCCTATCGCCGCGTCGATTTCACCAACCTCAACGACGCCTCCTACCAGACCGTGAAGAGCAGCTTTTCCTGGTGATCGCCCGGCTCAGGCCGGACGGCGCTCACGCCACCATCTCGCCAACAGCGCCCACGCCCGGGCGCGGTGACTGGTGGCGTTTTTGATTTCCTCGCCCAGCTCCGCGAAACTCGCGGTCTCGCCCGTCGGCACGAACAACGGATCGTAGCCAAACCCGCCGCCGCCGCGCGGCTCGTCCAGCAACGCCCCGTCGCACCGGCCGACAAACACCTGCTCCTCCCCCTCCGGCCCGACCAGCACCAGCACGCACAGAAAATGCGCCCCGCGCCGCTCCGCCGGCACGCCGCGCATGACCGCGACCAGCTTGCGCAGATTGGCCGCCCCGTCCCCCTCCGGTCCCGCGTAGTAGGCCGACTCCACGCCCGGCGCGCCGTCGAGCGCGTCCACGCAAAGCCCGCTGTCATCCGCCAGCACCCACGCGTCCGCCGGCAAGCGCGCCTGCAACGCCCGCGCCTTTTTCAGCGCGTTGCCGATGAACGTGCCCGCGTCCTCGACCACCGGCGGCATCCCGCCGGCTTCGCGGGCCGAGACGATTTGCAAGTCCACGCCGCCGGCCGCGGCCAGCGCGTTCATTTCCTCGGCCTTGTGAGGATTACCGGAGGCTAAATACAGTTTCATCGAGCAAAAATCTTTCCGGATACACCACCCGCCCGCGCAGCAACGCGTCGTCACCGAACACCTCGTGACGGGTGTCCGTCAACCGGATGGCCTGCGCGATCGCGTCGGGACGCAACCCGCTGAACATGTTCTTCGCCTTGTCGTCCGCGAACAGCATCGGCGCGCGATAACTGAAAAGGTAGTCCATCTCGCGCGCCCGCATCAGCTCGCTCAACAACTGCGAACCTCCCTCGAAATACACGCCGGCGATGCGTTCCTCCGCGCACTTTTTTCGGAAATCGGCGAACGGCACGCGCTGCGTCGCCGACTCCATCACCCACACCTTCACACCCATGTCGCGCAGCTTGCGCACGTAGCCGAGCCCGCCGTGCGGAGTCGTCACCACGATCGTGCGCTCGCGAAACTCATCGGTGTAAACCGCCGGCGGATGCTGGTCGGTCACCGTGCGCAAAAGCCCGTCGAAGACGAACCGCCACGGACACCACTCCTTCTCGCCCGTGCGCGCGGTCAGCCGGGGATTGTCCCGCAGCACTGTCATCGCGCCCGCCGCGATGGCCGGGAAATAGCGCCGCCAGTGATGCACGTCGGCGCGCGACTCCTCGCCGGTGATCCACTTCGATTCGCCCGTGCGACACGCCGTCTTGCCGTCGAGCGTCGTGGCCACCTTGCCCGCCAGCAACGGCCCGCCGGTCGTGATCCAGTGGTTGAAAATCAGGTTCAAGTCCCGGCAGGACCGCTCGCAAATCCCGGCGATCACCTCGATCCCCGCCTCGCGCAACATGTCCAGACCGCGGCCGGCGTGCTCGGGATTCGGGTCGGTCGCACCCACCACCACGCGCTTGATGCCGGCCTCTTTGATCAACTCGCAGCAAGCTCCGGTGCGACCGTGCGTCGAACACGGCTCCAGCGTCACATACAACGCCGCACCGGGCTTGGGCTTGCGACCCAGCGACGCCAGCGCCACGCGCTCGGCGTGCGGCCCGCCATCCTGCGCGTGCCAGCCGCCGGCGACCACCTGGCCGTGCTCCACGATCACCGCGCCCACCAGAGGATTGGGATGAGTGTCGCCCCAGCCTTCGCGGGCCAGCTCGATGGCCCGGCGCATGAATAACTCGTGTTCGTCGATGGTGGATTCCCGGGTCATGGGCGCGCGTAGGGGTTGGAGGTTTTTTCCCGACCGACCGAGGTGGCCGGCCCGTGTCCCGGATAAACCGTGGTGGCATCGGGCAACGTATAGATGCGCTCGCGGATCGCGGTCAGCAACGCTTCCGTGCTGCCGCCCGGCAGATCCGTGCGCCCGACGCTGCCCGCGAACAACGCGTCGCCGACGAACACCGCGTCCGCATCGGCGAAATAAAACAGCACGTTGCCCGGACAGTGTCCCGGCACGTGACGCACCTCGGCCACACACCCCAACGCCTCGATCCGGTCGCCCTCGCCCACCCAGCGGTCCACCTTGACCGGCTCCAGTTTGATGCCGCCGCGCAAAAACCCCTCCATCACCGCCGGCGTCTCGATGAGCACGCGGTCCGCCGCGTGGGCGCTCACCTTCGCGCCGGTGGCCCGCACCACCTCGGCCGCACCCTGCATGTGATCCCAATGCCCGTGGGTGATCCACAACTCGGACAACCGACAACCCTCGGCCTTCAAAATCGGCCCGACCTGTTCCCAAACCTCGCCGGGGGCGTCGATCAACACGGCCTCGCCGGAACCCGGCTCGGTCAGCAGATAGGCGTTGGTTTCGATCAGTCCGGCGGGCAGCACATGCACGTTCATCGCCGCAGAGCAGACAGCGGCTCGCACGACCATCGCAACCGCGAAAACGATGCGCCTCGCAGGTTCACGCCGCCATCGACGCCGGCGTGGGCTCACGGATGCGCTCAGCGACGGGATCTCGGCGCGGGCAATTCGAAGGTGACCATCGGCTCGTCGGCGGGCGGCGCGACCGGCGCGGGTTGCGGCGCGCGCAACACCGGCCGCGGAGCGGGCGCGGTCGCCACGGGCACGGGCCGCACCGGCTCCACCGGCACGACTACCAACGGCTCGACCGCCGCCGGGGCGGAGGTTCCCCCCCCGCGCGGCCAAAAAACGAGAGCGAGCAACGCGATCAATCCGCAGGCGGCGGCCGCGGGCAAATACCCGATCCAGGCGGGACGCGCCTGCCAGGTCTCGATGGCCTCGATCATGCGTTCGGCCTCAAGATCGCCGGGACGCGCCTGCAAGAGCTGCCGCCAGAGGCGACGGGCGCGCGGGTAGTCGCCCTGCTGCGTGACGATGACGGCGAGGCTTTGCAGCAGCGCCGGATCGGCGGACGGGGCGTCGGCGCCGCCGAGAAAAGCCTCGGCCTCGCGCAGACGGCCCTGGGCGGCGAGTTCGCGCGCCTTGAGCAAACGCAGCGTGTCGGGGATGGCGGTGGAAGCGGCGGGTGATGTCATATGGGGCGGATGAATCAGGCGAGCAGAGAGGAACCGTAACCATGCCGGGCGTCGGCGAAGGCTTCGGGGGGGATGAGATCCTGGAGTTGGTAGGCGATTTCGGTGAGCTCCGCGTGCCGGTTGTCGGCGATGGCGGCGCGTCCGTCGGCGATGAGCTGCTCGGCGCGGGGCTGATCGGTCATCAGGTCCAGACAGGCCGCGAGCGCCTCGAAGTGTTGCACCCAGAACTCGGGCTGACGGTGGCGAATGGTGTCGTGCAACGCGGTCAACGCGCCGAGGGATTCGGTGAGGGCGTCGCGTTGTTTGCGATCAATGGCCACGCGCACCGCGGATTGCAGGCCGGAGGCGCGGGACTGTTCCTCGGGCGTGCCGTGTCGCAGGATGAGTTCGGCGCATTCGACCAGGCGCTGCTCGGCGGTTTGCACGGCGAGCGGCCAGCTCAGCCGACCGGCCAGGGTGTCGAGTTGGTTCTTGAGATCGAGTAGGGTGTGCTCGGCCTGAAGCAGGGAGTCGAAATCGGGTTCGGCGGATTCGAGGATCGTGCGCAGGCGGACGCGCGCGGCCAGTTTCTCAAACTGGATGAGCGGCCGCATGTGATCGAATTCGGCGTCGGGTCCGAGCGACTTGCGCAGTTCGGCCAGGCGCTTGCCCTCGCGGGCGAATTCGGCGCGAAGCACCTCAAGATCGGGGTGGCGGTGCGAGCCGCCCAGGTCGAGACGGGCGGGGAATTCCTCGTCGAGCAGGGGCACGTAGGCGACGACGGAGAGCAGGCGCGAGGCGTCCATGTGCAGGGTCACCTCGACCTCGGTGCCGAGGGGCATGTCGCGGTGGACCTGACCGGCGGTGATGTCGAGGGTGCCGATGAGGAGGTTGCGGTCCGCGAGGGTGTGGTCGCCCTCGATGACCGGGATGCGCAGGAGACTGCCGGCGGTGTCGCGTTGAAGGGAGGCGGTGGTGCGGTAGGTCTTGGTGGACTTGGCGGGCAGGCCGGTGCCCTTGGGGAAATGCAGCGCGACCTTGTTGTCGGCGAGGGCGACGCCGAGGTTGTGGATGAGGGTTTGTTCCTCGACGACCAGGCCGATGGTGTAGGTGAGCTCGGCGGGCCGGGTCTGGTGGAGGGTGCCGGCCGCGTCGGTGAGTTCGATGAGGAAGGTGTTCTGGCGTCCGCTCTCCGCGCGCAGGCTGAGCTGGAAGGTGCCGTCCTCGGTCAGGGGCAGGCGGCCGCTGCGCCACTTGGTGGCGGTGTTGACAAATTCGATGGCTGCGCCGTCGAGGGCCGCGCCGGAGGGCGGAAGAACCTTGCCGCCGACGATGGGCTCGGGATCGGCGCCGACGGGTTTGTAAACGAGCTCGAGGTCGAAGGTGCCGGCCGGTGCGGGCGAACGCGCGGCGGCGGTGGTGTCGATGCGCTGGCCGGAGGCGAAGATGGCCGCGCCGCGGGCGACCACGGTGAGCGGATCGACGCCGAGGTCGTAGGGGATGCCCAGATCGGCGGCGACCAAATCGCGGAAATAGGGGGCGAGCGTGGGGCCGCCCACAAAGACGAGTTTTTCCACGGCGGAGGGTTCGAGTCCCTGCGAGGCGAGCACGCGGCGGGCGATGGCGACGGCCTGCAACACGCTGGGTTCGGCGATGGCGGCGAGGTCGGAACGGGTCAGCTCCATCTCAAACACGCGGGCCTCGCCGCCAAGGCTGAAGAGGTCGAGTTCAAGGTAACTGGAGGTCTGCCGGGAGAGATCGATCTTGGCGATCTCGGCGGCGGCCTTGAGCCGGAGCAGGTCGTGGCGGTGCGCCTCGCGGCCGCGGGCAAAGTCGGGGACCTTGAACTCGCGCTGGATGCGGGGCACGAGGAGGTTTTCCACGATGGCCCAGTCGATGTCGGCGCCGCCGAGGAAGTTGTCGCCGTCATGGCTGACGACCGACATGGCGCCGTGTTCGGAGCGCACGAGGGCGGCGTCGAAGGTGCCGCCGCCGAAGTCGAAGACCAGCCAGTAGGCGCGGGTGTCGTGCTTTTGAAACCCGTAGGCGAGCGCGGCGGCGATGGGTTCCTGCAGGAGCGGCGCGGTGGTGAAGCCGGCGAGGGCGGCGGCGCGCTGGGTGGCGTCGCATTGGTGCAGGCCGAAGGCGGCGGGCACGGTGAGCACGGCGGCGGTGATGTCCTCGCCTTTCTTCTGGGCGACGTCGGCGCGGAGGGATTTGAGGATCTCGGCGGAGAGTTCCTCGGGACGGAGCTTGCGTCCGCTGGAGCGGAAAAGGTGCTCGTGGGCGGTGCCCATGCGGCGCTTGAACTCGAGGTGGACGTCGTGGCTGGCGCGTTCGTCGGCGAGCTTGGAGCGGGCGCTTTGGCCGACCCAGAGGTTGCCGTTGCGATTGATGTAGATCGTCGAGGGCGTGGTGTCGGCGTCGAAGTTGTTCTTGATGATTTCGGTGGTAGTGCCACGGGCCAGCGCGATGGCCGAGTTGGTGGTGCCGAGGTCGATGCCGTAATCGATGGTGGAGCGGTTCATGCTGGGAAATTCAAACGGGCGGTCAGGAGGTCGCCTCAACCGGGGTGCCCACCACGACCTCGCCGGATTGCAGCAGGCGACCCCGCCAGAGAACGGCGGGGCGGATGACCTCGATCACGGTGTCGCGGGTGAGGCCGGCGGTGGGTTGATAGGTGAGAACCTTGACCGGCAGGCCCGGATCGTAGGGTTCGTTGATCCAGTCCTTGAGGTTGAGGTCGAGCAGACGAAAACTCTCGACGGCGGAGTCGATGTGCCGGCTGGTGCGGCGCAGCGCGTCGGCCGGCTGCGCGGCGTCGTTGAGCCGGTGACGGGCGCGCCACACGTGCGTGGCCAGATCCGCGAGCGGACCGTCAAGTTCGGCCTCGGCCGAACCGCCCGAGGGAGCGGGAGCCGGAGCCGACGAGGGCCGGGAGGCTGGAGCGTCGGCGAGCTCGCGCCAGGCGGTCAGGGCATCATCGATGGCCGGCACCGGGAAACGGGCGAGTTTTCGGGGATCGCGGGCAAGCAGGTAGTGCAGGAACGAGGCGGGCATGGGGTCAGCGCTGGGTTAGGACAAGCAGGAGCAACGGCAACAGGGGGACATTCCACTCAAAGGATGGATCAAGCGTGAGCGCAAAATCGGGATCGGCATCGTCGGTGAGGGTGGCCTCCCCGGAGGGCGTGGCAAGACGCAGGGTCGCGTAAGAACGCAACTCCGATGAATCGGAGGTAAAAATGCCGCTTGCAGTCAGTTGCAGCGGTCCCAGCGGCACCGTCGCGCCACCGCGAATCGCGTCATGGATCCGCGCGAAAAGATTGGGTGCCAAAAAATGATGCACGGCCGCGAGCACGGTGCGCACCGTGGCTTCGCCGGACAAAAGCTCAGGCGGCAACTCCCACGCCTCCGTCACGGTGGACCAGGCCACCACCGGCGGCGTCTCGGCGGAGAATCCCGGCAACGGATGCCGCAGCCCGGTCAATTCCGACGCGTCGATCCGCAGCTCGTTCCACGTGATTCCCGCCGCGTCGATTCGCAAGGAATGCCCGTCCGCGGCCAGCTCCACGGCAGGGTGTTGCTCCACCCTCGGCACCCGCGCCCAATTCCTGATGGTGAGACCGAGCGCCGCGCGGCTGGCCGTGTCCAGCGGCAGACCGGCGGCCGCGTCCATCACGTGCAACGCCCACGGCAGCAGCGCGGGCGAGGTCTGCATCGCGGTCTCCGCCAGGCTTTGCAACCACCCGGCAAGACGGGCGTTGGCCGCGTCGCGAATCGTCGCGGTAAGCGGCAGCGCATCCAGCTCGGGTCGGATCTTTCCGGTGATCAACGCAAACGTCCGCTGTTCCTCGTCCTCCGGCTCACCCGCGCCGACCGCGAGCGCGTCGGCGAGCGCCAGCGAAAACGCGTCCTCGGCCCGCGCGAGCAACGGACCGGAGGCGACCAGATCGAGCACAACCAGCAGCAGCGGCAGACCGGCGGCGGGCGGCAAGCCCCCCTTCCCCGCCGCGGCCAGTTGCTCAAGCAGAGCTTCGGCCAAGGTCGGCAGCAGCTCCGCGACGACCTCGGCCGCGGGTTCGTCCAGGATTTGCAAAAGGTCGAGATCGCTCCGCACCGCGCCGAGCAACGTCTGCGCGTCGGCCAGACCGTTGGCACCCGTGCGACGGGCCTGCTTGATCTGCGCGCCGACGCGTCGCGCGACCGGCCGCGCGGACTCCTCGAGGAGGACCCTGACCTCGCCCACCGAGAGCCACAGCTTCATCTGGTCGATTTGAAACCGGGCCTGCCCGACCTCCCCCTTGGCCCCGTGACGCAACGCGACCTGGGCATTGATCCGCCCCAGCACCGCCGACAATCCGGCGCGCACCTGCGCGGCCGCGCTCACCGGCAACTGCGGGTCACCCAACACCTCGATGCGGGCGCGAAGGCGCTGCCACAACGCCTCGTCCGACACGACGTGCCGCCAATACGCGACAGCGTCCCGCCACAACGAACGCAACACCTCCGGGTCGGCGTCGGGGGCTTCCAGCCATTCCAAAGCCAGCAGATGTTGGTAAACCGCCAGATTGTGCCAGGCCGCCGGCTCGCCCCGCCCGGCCGCCTCGCTCCAGATTTGCGTGGCTTCCGTGGTGTCGCCCGCCATGAACGCGGCCAGCGCCGGATCGTCGCCTCCATCAGGATATGCCAGCGGCCAGAACCAGAAAAACTCGTCCAGCAGGCGATGCATCGGCTCCTGCAACGTCCGCGTCGCGGCGCGCAGCTCCTCCGACGAAGCCGCTTCGACCGGCGCGAACGCCCAGCCACCGACCGACTGCCCCAGCTCGACCGCGACCCGCAGCTCCTCGTAGCGTCGCATCATGCCGCGCGTATCCGCCGGCACGCACAAGCCGAGCCGACGGTATCCGTTTTCACGATACAGATCCGGCCGGGCGCGGGCGAAGAGCAGGTTGGCGAATTTTTCAGACACTTTTGGGAAAACAAGGAACACTCGGCCCTCCGCGGCAACCGCCGGACAGACCGATCCGCATCAGTCCGATCACCAAGGGGGGGTATCGGCCCGAACGGACATCGACGGGTCGATGCAACCGTCCAAGGGCGGGCAAAATAAAAAGACGTCGCGACCTAAGCACAATACCTCATTGCATATGGAGTTTTTTGACGCGAATTGACCCGGCCTGCCTTGCAGGCTTCCCATGCCGGCCGAAAAAACACCTGCTGCCAACCATGCCGTTCCTGATCATTGTCTCCCTCATCTGGGCGTTTTCGTTCGGGCTGATCAAGGATCGCCTGGCCGGGCTCGACGCCAACGCGGTGGCCGCGGTGCGCCTGGGACTGGCCCTGCTGGTGTTTTTGCCGTGGCTGCGTCCGCGCGCCGTCCGCCCCGGCACGGCGGCGTGGCTGCTGGCCGTCGGCGCGGTGCAATTCGGCGCCATGTATGCGCTCTACCTGCACGCGTTTCGCTACCTGGAGGCGCACGAGGTGGCCCTGTTCACCATTTTCACGCCGCTCTACGTGGCCTTGTTCGACGCGACCTTGTCGGCGCGCCTGCGGCCGCGGCATCTGGCGGCGGCGGGCTTGTCGGTGATCGCGGCCGGCGTGCTGCTGTGGAGCAAATTGGACAACGCCAACTTCATGCTCGGCTTCATGCTCATGCAGGGGTCCAACCTCTGTTTCGCCGCCGGACAGATCGCCTACAAGCGCACCCGCCCGGTGTTGGGCGACAAGGTCGGCGACGCCGCGGTCTTCGGCTGGCTCTACCTGGGCGCGGTGCTGGTGGCGCTGCTCGCGTGCATGCAGATCGGCGGCGAGGCCGGCTTCGATCCGGTCGGGGCCTGGCGGCAGTTTCGGCCGACGGCGGACCAATGGCTGGTGCTGGCCTACCTGGGCGTGCTGGCCTCGGGCGTGTGTTTTTTCCTGTGGAACCTCGGCGCGACGCGGGTCAACGCGGGCACGCTGGCGGTGTTCAACAACGCAAAGATCCCGCTGGCCGTGGTGTGCTCGCTGCTGTTCTTCGGCCAGGGCGCCGATGTCGGCGAGTTGATCCAATTGACCTGCAGTCTGGCGCTGATGGGCGGGGCGCTATGGCTGACCGAGGGCAAAAAAAATCCCGCCGAATAAACCTCGGCGGGATTTGGAAAACACGGCCGGCCGCGAAGCCGGAGAGGGCTGATCAGCTGGACGTGTAGAAGGCGTTGATCTTGTCGGACACGTCGCGGAAGCCGACGTCCTCGCTGTAGATGATCTTGTATTCGTCGATCGCCTCCTTGGTCTTGCCCATCGCTTCGTAGCAGGAAGCCAGCTGGTAGATGACGTCCTTCTTGAGATCGTCCATGGCGGCCAGCTCGCTCTTGGCGGTCTGGAACTGGGCGACCGCGAGGTCGAACATTTTGCGGGCCTTGAAAGCCTTGCCCATGCCGGCCAGCGCCTGGATGCGAACCTTGGGGTTTTTCTGCGCCTGCTGGTAGTTGGCGATGGCTTCCTGGTAGTCGCCGGCCTCGTAGTAGAGATTGGCGAGCGTGTAGCGGGCGCCGTAGTCGTTGGGATAGTGCTCGACGTAGGCCTTGGACTGGGCGAGGCGGAAGGCGTTGAGCTTGGACTTGGCCGCTTCGAGCGCGCTCTTGGCGGCGGCATCGTCGGGTTTCTCGGCGACCTTGGCCTCGGCGGCGTGCACCTCGTCCTCGATGACGGCGATTTCCAGCTCGGACTCGATTTTTTCCAAGCCGGAGTCGGCCGCGCCGGCGGGCAGTTTGCGGGCCTTGCGCATCCACTCCAGCGCATCGGTGAAGCGGTTGAGCTTGCGGTAGCCATCGACCACGCTGCGGTAGTGGTTGAGATTGTCGGGCTCGGCCTCGCTGCGGGCGATGGCCTCCTGAACCAGACGCTCGGTCATCTCGGCGGAGGTGACGACCTTGGACGCCTGCTCCAGCGAGACGGCCTCGGCCTCGTCGCGGAGTTTTTCGCGGAAGGTGCCCTCGTCCTCCCACTTGCCCTTGTCCATGGTCTGGGCCACGGAGGCTTTGCGCAT
>Ga0079224_100013216_pt1 | contig 11484 bp, 9 predicted proteins | sample Stecom2015_FD_80414 | JGI IMG/M metagenome (GOLD analysis project Ga0079224, IMG submission 80414) | Agricultural soil microbial communities from Utah to study Nitrogen management - Steer compost 2015 | ecosystem: Environmental > Terrestrial > Soil > Agricultural land | place: USA: Utah...
CGTTTCGGGGCGTAGCGCAGCCTGGTAGCGCACTAGACTGGGGGTCTAGGGGTCGGAGGTTCGAATCCTCTCGCCCCGACAACGAAGGACGGCTCCGGGAAGTTTTACCCTTCTCGGAGCCGTCTGCTTTGGGGCTCAAGCATTCCGCCACCCGGGCGAGGGAAGCGAGATGAAGCCGCTCATTCTCGTGACCAACGACGATGGCATCCACGCCGAAGGGCTGGAGGTGCTCGTCGAAGCGATGTCCGGGCTCGGCGAAGTGGTGGTCTGTGCGCCCGAAGGCGAGCGCAGCGGGAGCAGCCACGCGATCACGCTGCACACCCACCTGCGCGCGCACCCGGTCCGCGGCGGTTGGTGGCGCGTGAGCGGGACACCGGTGGATTGCGTCTACCTCGCGATCCACCACCTCTGCAGTCGCCGTCCGGATCTGGTCGTCTCGGGCGTCAATCCCGGGTTCAACCTCGGCACCGACGTGTTCTACTCGGGGACGGTCGGGGGCGCCGCAGAAGGCTTCCTGCGGGGCGTGTCCGCCATCGCGGTCTCGGCCGATCGCGGCGTCGATCCGCGTTGGGCGCTGCCGGTGGTGCGGGATCTCGCGCACGCCATGCTGAGCGAGCCCCATCGCCTGATGCTGCTCAACGTCAACGTGCCCGGCATGCTCGAGCACGCGGAAGCCACGCCCGCGCAGATCGAAGCGCTCGCGGCCAAGATGCCGGTCGCCGTCACGCGCTTGGGTCATCGCGTCTACGAAGACATGGTGGAGCCCCGCATGGACCCCATGGGGCGCCCGTACTACTGGATCGGCGGTCCGCCCACCCGCGGAGAAGACCGTGAAGGCGACGACACGTACGCGGTCCGGCGCGGCGCGATCTCGGTGACGCCGCTCGAGATGAACATCACCGCCCCGTCCTTGGGCCCCACCCGCGAGTTGCTCGCGCGCGCGGGCATCGAGGTGAAAGAAGACCTCGCGTGACCGAACGTCCCGCCCCGCTCTCGTCCGCTGCCGCGCAGGCGTTGATTCGCACCGTCGACGCGCGCGTCCGTTCGATCCCCGATTTCCCGCGGCCGGGGATCCTGTTCCGCGACATCACCCCGGTGCTGCAGGACGCAGCGTCGCTCGCCGCGGCGCTCGATCTCCACGTGCACGCGATCGCGGACCTCGTCGGATCGATCGACGTCGTCGCCGGGATCGAGTCGCGGGGTTTTTTGTTCGGGATGGCGCTCGCCGTACGGTTGAACGCCGGGTTCGTGCTCGTGCGCAAGCCCGGGAAACTGCCGTACGAGACGATCGAGGTCGCGTACGCGCTCGAGTACGGCGAGGATCGCCTGCAGGTCCATGCGGACGCGATTCGTCCCGGGCAGCGCGTGCTGGTCGTCGACGACCTCCTCGCCACCGGTGGCACCGCGGGGGCGACGTGCCGGCTCGTGGAGCGCCTCGGCGGCTCCGTGGAGGCGGCGCTCTTCCTGATCGAGCTGGCGGGCCTGCCGGGCCGCGAACGCCTGGCGCCGCGACGCGTCGAGACGATCCTGCAGTACTAGCCCTTGGGCTGGTCTCGCCCGAGGGCTTCGGCCGTGGGATGGCGCCTTGCGCTCTCGGGACGGCCCTTGCCCGTCGACGACCGGACCACGGTGCCGCAGCGAGGCCGCCGCGGACGGTCTGCGCCTAGCCCTTCGGCCGGTCTTGCCCGAGCGTGACGAGGCGGGGGGAGAACGCCTCGAGTTCGCGAAGGTCGCGTTCGTGGGCGGCGACGAGGAGTCCGGCGCCGTGCCGGCGCGCTTGGCCGAGGAGGTCGCGCATGAGGGCGCGGCCATCGTCGTCGACGCCCGCGAACGGCTCGTCGAGGACGAGCAGGCGCGGCCCGGCGGCGCGGGGCGGCACGAGGCCGGCGAGCGCGGCCGCGAAGCCCAGGCGACGGCGCATGCCGACGCTGTACGTCGAGGCGAGGCGCTCGATCGCCTCGCCCAGGCCGCTGCGGGCTTCCGCCTCGGCGGCGGCCTCCGGCACGCCGTAGACGTCGGCGTAGAACGCCAGGAACTCGCGGCCCGTCAACCCGTCGGGCACCTCGACCTCCTGCGGCAGGTAGCGCAGCCCGTGGCGCGCGAGGATCGGTTCGCGGAAAAGGTCGTGGCCCGCGACGTGGATCGAGCCGGCGTCCGGGATCACGGTGCCGCAGATGCACCCGAGCAGCGTCGATTTGCCGCTCCCGTTGGGGCCGACGAGCGCGACCGTCTCGCCGGATTGGACCTCGAGGTCGATGCCCGCGAGCACCGCGTGCCGGCCGAACGACTTGGCGAGGGCGGAGACGACGAGGGGGGCGGTCATGGGCGGATCCATCCAGCGAGGGCGACGAGCAGGGCGAGCGCGACGGGGAGCCCCAGCAGGGCCTGGGCTGCCGGATTGCGGCCCTCCCGGAGCGCCGGTGCGACCGGCAGGGCGGCCAACCACCGGCGCCGCGCGGGCCGTAGGCGGGCCACGGCGCGCGCGGGCAGGAGCCACAGCAGCGACGCCGCGCCGACGAGCGCCAAGCCGAGCGGGAGCGACGGGCTCTTCCACGCGAGCGGCACCGCCACGACGAGCAGGAGCAGCCGCAGCGTGGGCACCGGCGTCAAGCGGACGAACTGCAGCGCCCACAACCGCAGGCCCGGGGTCGGCAGCGCGCGCAGCCACACCGGCGAAGGCTCGGGCACCGCCGGTCCCGCCAGGGTCTTCTGCGCTTCGGAGAGGAACGGGACGGCCTGGAAGACGCCCCGCGCGTAGAGGTGGGGCGCCAGCGGGGTGGCGAGGGTGCCGAGCAGGACGCCGAGAAGGGCCGCGATGACGAGCCCCTGCGGCACGGACAGGCCCTGGGCGAAGCGGTCGATCGCCAACTGCCCAGGCAGCGCCAGCGCCATCGCCACGCCGAGCCCGAGGGCGGGCGCGTAGAGATGGATGACGGCCTCGGGCAACGTCCATCCGCCGCCCATGCTGCGCTGTAGCGCGGTGATCGGGGAGCCTTGCGGAAACCGCCGACCGAGCGCCGCCCCGACGGCGGGGATCCACGGTTCGACCCCCATCGCGATGACCACGAAGACGCACCAATCCGCGAGCAAGCCGAGCCCCGTGGGGGTGCGCAGGTCGGTCCCGAGCGCGAGGCCCAACGCGACCGTGCCGACGGCGAAGCTCCGCCACCACGCGCGCCGATGCTGGCGACGCGCGGCCGCGAAGTGCTCGGCGCCCGGGATCGGCAGCACGAGCGCGCGCTCGCGATGCGGCGCGTGCAGGTAGCCGAAGCAGCGCGCGTGCAGACCGGCGAGCAACACCGTCGGCCCGCCGAGCGCGACCAGGGTCTGGCGCAGCCCGAGCGCGGCGGGATCGGTGACGCGGAGCAGCGTGGCCCACAGGGCGGCGACCAGAGCGGGCACCGCCCAGTCCGCCCAATCCCCTCGGTCCATGCGCCGCAACACGGTGCGCCAGAGCGGAGCGGCCATTCCCTCCGAGAATACCGTGGGCGCGCGTGACGGGGGAGCTTTCGTGTCAGACTGCCCGGCGAAGGAGATCGCCGATGTCCGCCCAAGCACCGAAGGACCCGAAGACCGAGGCCTATTGGCGTGAGCACCTGACCCCGGAGCAATACCGGGTGCTGCGAGAAAAAGGCACCGAACCCGCGTTCACGGGCAAGTACTGGAACGAGAAGACGCCCGGCGTGTACCGCTGTGCGGCGTGCGGGGAAGCGCTGTTCGACGCCTCCACCAAGTATGACTCCGGCAGCGGTTGGCCGAGCTTCTACGAACCCATCGCCGGCGAGCGCGTCGCCACGGAGATCGACACGAGCCACGGGATGGTGCGCACGGAAGTCGTGTGCGCCCGCTGTGGCGGACACTTGGGGCACGTCTTCCCGGATGGCCCGCGTCCGACGGGGCAGCGGTTCTGCATCAACTCGGTCTCGATCGATCTGGATCCCGAAGATCGTTGAGGACTTCCGGAGCGGACGACGAGCGCTGCGCGTCGCACCACGCACGCAGGCGCTGCAGGCCGTCTTCGATCGAAACTTGCGGCGCGTAGCCGAGGTCGCGGCGCGCCGCGGAGATGTCGAACCAGTGTGAGCTCGAGAGCGCGTGCACGGTCCAGCGACTGAGCACGGGCTCCCCCGGCGCTCCGCGGAGGCGATGCAGCGTCTCCGCGAGCCAACCGGCGGCCAGCGCCAGCGTGCGCGGCACGTGGCCGCGCACGGGGGGGTATCCCGCGGCTTCGAGCACGCGATCGACGAACGTCCAGATCGGGATCGGCTCGCCGCTGCTCACGAAGTAGGCGCGACCCCCCACGACCTCGGGCCGTGAGCGAAGGGCGTCTGCGGCGGCGAGGTGGGCCGCGACGGCGTCGTCGATGAAGGTCACGTCCGTGCACTTCGTAGGATCGCCGATCCGGCGCAGGCGATGCGCGCGGGCGAGCAAGCGCGGCAGCAGACTCGTGTCGCCCGGCCCCCAGACGATGTGGGGGCGCACGCTCACGGTGCGCAGCTCGGGACCGTGGGCGGCACTGACGAGCCGTTCGGCTTCGGCCTTGGTCGCCGGATACGAGGCGAGGTGGCGACGCGGGTAGGGGACCGATTCGTCCACGCCCTCGAGGTCCGCGCGCCCGAACACGACCGACGGCGTCGAGGTGTACACGAGCTCGGCCACGCCCTCGGCGCGACACGCCGCGAGCACGTGCTGCGTGCCGAGGACGTTCGTCGCATGGAACCGTGCGTGCGGCCCACTCGATCCGACGTCCGCGGCGACGTGGAACACCCGATCGCAGCCGGCGACCGCGGCCCGCACGGCGGCCGCGTCCTGGATGTCGCCGCGGTGATGTTCGATGCCGGGGTCGCGGCTCGGCAGCTCGCGCCGCGCGAACGTCCGCACCGCGTCGCCGCGTTCCCGCAGCGCGGCGACGAGCGCCTGTCCCACGAATCCCGTGGCACCCGTGACGAGGCTCTTCATCGCAGTTTCTGCTCCGCCCACACCGCGAGACGTTCGCGGAAGATCTTGGCGTTGTGCCGCGCGTCCACCGGGAACGCGGGATGGAGAAGGAACGTGTCGAGATCGCGGGTGTGCTCGAATTCCGAGCCCAAGGCGCGGAGCTCGGCGAACAACGTGGACGTCGCGATGCGGGCCCCCGCCTCGAGCTCGACGCACACGACGGGGCGCTGCACGCCCGGGCGGGTCGTCGGTACACCCACGAGCGCCGTCCGCCGCACGAGCGGATGACGATTGAACACGGCCTCGCACGGCAACGTGAAGCGGGTGCCCGCGGCCGTTTCCACGCGATGGGCCTTGCGCCCGCACATCCACAGCCGCCCTTCCTGGTCGAGGTACCCGACGTCGCCCATGCGGTGGTAGATCGCGCCATCCGCCCCGCGGATCTTCGCCGCGCGTGTCGACGCTTCGCGGCGAAAGTACTCCGGCGTGACGATCGGTCCGCGCACGACGATCTCGCCGCGGGTCATCGGCGCGAGCACGCGCGCGGGATCCCACGTCTCGATCGGGTCGTCGGTGATCGGGAGGATCGACACCTCGATCCCGGCGATCGGGGGGCCCACGCAGACCCCTCCGCCGCGCGCCGTGACGTCGGCGGTCTCGGCCAGGATCGCCCGACTGCCGAAGCTCGACACCGGGAGGGCTTCGGTCGCCCCGTACGACGTCCACACCTCGACGCCGTCCGGAAGCCACGGCTGGAGGCGCTGCAACGCCAGCGTCGACGCGGGGGCGCCCGCCGAGATCACGCGACGCAGGGACGTCAACACCTTGCGATCGCGCTCGCAGTGGCGCCCGACGAGGTCGATGAGCGCCGGCGAAGCGAACATGTTCGTGCACGCGAAGTCGTCGATCGCGGCGACGAGCTTGGCCGCCTCGGCCTCCGCGGGGCGACTCGCGTCCATCTCCGGAACGATCGCCGCCATGCCGAGCGCCGGGCCGAACAGGGCGAACAGCGGGAACGTGGCGAGATCGCGTTCGCCGGGCGTGATGCCGTAGTGCTCGCGCAGCAGGTGCACTTGCGCCGCGAACACGCGGTACGGCGTGACGACGCCCTTGGGGACGCCCGTTGCGCCGCTCGTGAACAGGATCGCGGCGCACTGCTCCGGGTCGGGCTGGATCGGGTCGAACGTCGTCGCCGGGGCTCGCTTCATCAGGTGTTCGAGCCGATGCCCGCGCCCGAACACGCGTGGACCCACGGACACGAAGATCTCGAGCGAACGCTTCGCCCATCCGAACAGCATGCGGGCGAGGTGCGCCTTGGGGATGCCGATGAACGCCTGCGGCTCCGCTTCGGCGAGGCACTGGCCGAGGTGCGCCACGCCGATGCCCGGATCGACGAACACCGGCGGCGCGCCGATCTTGAGCAAGGCGAACGTCAACGCGAAGAACGGCAGGCTCGGTCGCACCATCAGCACCGTGCGCGTGCCTTCGCGGATCCCGATCGCCATCAATGCATGCGCGGCGCGGTTGCTCTGGGCTTCGAGCTCGGCCGCGGTCCATTGGCGATAGCGGCGGCGACCATCGTCGTCGTAGCCGTCCGCGACGGCGACCGCGAGCGCGTCGGGTTGCGCCGCGGCGAGGCGCGGGAGCCAGGCGGCGACGTTCTGGAGATCGGGCAGGGGACTCATGGCGTCACGAACGAGCGCACGAGGGCGATGATGCGGCGACCGGCATCCTCGAGCACCAGATGCCCCGCGTCGTGGAAACGGTGGACCTCCGCGGCGGGAAAGCGATGGATCCACGCTTCGAGGAAGGTCGCGTCGAACACGAAATCGCGCAGGCCCCAGGCGACGAGCATCGGCTTGTCGCGCAACCGATCGAGCCCCGCCGTGACCTCCTGCAGGGTCGGGTAGGCGCGATCGCCCGGTCGCAACGGGATGTCTTGCACGAAACGATGCACGGCGATGCGATCGGCCCAGGTGCGGTACGGCGCGCGATAGCCCGCGGCGACCTCGGGCGCGAGTCGCCGATGGACACCGAAGCGGATGGTGCCTTCGACGAACGCATTGGCGCCGCGGACCAGCACCGCGCCGAGCCCGGGCAGTCGCGCGAGCCGCAACGTCCAGGGGAACCGCTTGCCCGGCGGCAGCCCGAACGCGGCGGTGTTGAGCACGACGATCCGATCGACGCGCTCCGGCGCGCGCCCAGCCCATCCGAGCCCGATCGCACCGCCCCAGTCGTGCACCACGAGCGTGACGCCCCGCAGATCGAGGTGCTCGACGAGCGCCTGCAGATCGTCGATGCGGCTCGCCAGCGTGTAGGCGTAGCGGCGATCGTCGGGTTTGTCCGAGCGCCCGCACCCGATGTGATCGGGCGCGACGCAGCGATGGGTGGGCGACATCGCCGCGACGAGGTTGCGGTAGTAGTACGACCACGTGGGATTGCCGTGGACCATCAGGATCGGCGCGCCTTGGCCCTCGTCGACGTACGCCATCGCGAGACCTCCGCGATCGAAGACCTGCGCCGGTGCGAATTCCGGGATCACCATTCCACCCCCAGCATCATGCAGTTGAGTCCACTTCCGATGCCGAGCCAACCGACGCGGTGCCCGGGGCGGACGAATCCGCGTTGCTCGGCGAGCGCGGCCGCCATCGGCAGCGCCACGCTGCCCGTGTTGCCGAGGAAGCGATACGTGACGAAGTCGTGCTCGGGCGCGAGCCCCAAGCGGTCGAGCACGGCGCGACGATGCGCATCCCCGACCTGATGACAGATCGTGCGATCCAGGCCATCCCACGGCAACGTGGCCTGGAAGCGCGCCCACGTCCGCGTCCCGAGGGCGACGCCGTGCTCGAGCACCGCCGCCGCGTCGGTCGTGAAGAACGGCTCCAGTGCCCCGTCGGGGGTCGGTGCGAGGCCCCAGCGGCACAGTTGGTCGTGTTCCGGCGCGCACGCGAGCGCGCCTCCGCGGAGACGACGACGTCCGCCCGCGAGCCCGCGATCCGAGACGACGACCGCGACCGCCCCCGAGCCGCCCGTGAACGTCGCGATCGATCGCGTGAACGCGGGCATCGTGGGCTCCGCGAGCAGCCGTCGCAGGGTGAGCTCGCCGATCTCGCGCGCGCTCTCGCAAGCGACCACCATGCCGCAGCGGATCTGGCCGAGCTCGACGCGATTGGCGAGCTCCACGATCGCCGACAACACGCCGAGGCACGCGTTGGCCACGTCGTGCACGACGGCGTGGTCCGGCAAAGCATGCCCCGCGCGAGCGAGCGCCGCGGCCACGTGACACGCCGTCGCGGGCTCGAAGTGTTCGCGACACACCCCCGCGTAGACGAGCGCCTCGACGCAGGCGGACGGGATGCCGGTCTGCTCGAGCGCACGCGCGGCCGCGGCCGCGGCCCCCGGCACGATCGACGCGCCCGGCTCCCACCAGCGCCGCTCGACGATCCCCGTCCAATGCTCGAGTTGCCCCGGCGCGATCTTGAGGGCCGCGTACACGGGCGCGAGGCGTTCCTCGAGCTCCTCCGTGGTCACGACCACGGGCGCGAGCTCGACCCCGAACCCGGCGAGGTGGACCCGTTCGTACCTCACGCGATCGCCTCCATGCCGAAGTCGCGCATTTCGTAGATCGGGCGCCCGTCGACCCACAAGATTGCGTCGGCGACGACCCGGCGGCGCGCCTCGTCGACCGCGGTGATCGTCGCGTCGACGACCACGCGCCCCGCCGACGGCAGCACCTGCCCGCGGTACACCCAGCGATGCGGGGCCGGGGTCGTCGTGGCCCACTGCGTATGCGGAGCGAGGCCGAACCGCGCTTGCAACCACACCTGCAACAGCTGCAGGGCCGCCTGCAGCCCGAGCGAGCCCGGCCACACCGGGTCCTGGTAGAAATGCGCTTGGAAGACCCAGAACGACGGATCGACCTCGATCGACCCGCGGATGCGCCCGTGCCCGTGCACGCCGCCCTCGAACGACAGGTGCTCGATGCGATCGATCATGCGCCAGCGCGGATCGGGAAAGGGGGGATCGAGGGGCATCGCCGCGATCGGAGGTGCGCCCGCGAGCTCGTCCAGCGGCGACGCTTCGCGGAGCCCGACCTGCGCGGCGAGGGCCGCGTCGGAGAAATACCCGAAGTAGGTGGTTCCGTCGTAGACGCAGCCGTGCCGCGCCGTCGTGCATGCGAAGCGGAAGTGCTGCAGGATCATCCCGCCCGAATGCGAGACGCGTTCGATCGTCACCGTCGTGGCGATTCGCGCGTCGCGACGATCGACCGGCGCGTGCAGTTGCGCTTCACCGCCGAGGTTGCGGAAGCGTAGGTCGTGCGATGCCTGCAGCGGCGACCCGACGTACGCCGCCAGCCACCCGCAGGGCTGCAGCGCGATCTCGAGGAGCACCGCGAACGGGATCGTATCCTGGCGCGCGGCGTCGAAGAACCACGCGTGCGGTGCGAGGTCGACCTCCGCCGACGCGCGGGCGCCCGCCTTCATCACGAACGGTTCGCCCTCCACCGCGACGATCCGATCGACGAGCAGGAACGGCGGACGTGGCAGGCGAGCGATCCGGCGTGCTTCGTCGAAGATCGCGTACGGCGGCCCGAACGCGTCCGACGGCCGCCCTTCGGCGAACGCGAGGATCCGCGCGCGCTCGTACGCGACGCGCCGCTCCGGTCCACGCCCGTGCAGACGATCCAGCCGCGCGCGCGTCGTCCCGCGGAGGCGCACGGTCATGTCGCTCATGCGTACGATCGTGCGGCCGTCCGCGGACATCGTCGCGTCGGCGATGACGTAGGGGGTGCCGTCGTCCGCGAAGGCGCGCTCGCGAATCGCGACGTCGTACCCAACCACGCGGGTCGTCGGCAGCACTTGTCCGCGGCACTCGAGGCGGCTCCGCACGCCCGGGATCGGCTCGAACACCACCTCGTCCGCCTCGCCGATCCAGCCCCACGCGAGCAGCAGCACCCGCAGCGTGTGCAGACAGCACTCGTACATGAGCGTTCCCGGCATCACCTGGTCGTCCACGAAATGGCAGCGCAGGAACCAGGCATCGGGGCAGACGTCGTATTCGCCGGTGATGCGACCACCCCCCCACGGACCGCCGGTGGGATCGAGCAACGTCACGCGACCGAGGAGCGCCATGTCACCGCCGGGCAGCGTCAGCGGACGCGTCACCGGCAGGTCGCGATAGGCGGGCCCGAACGCGCCCGCCAGATCGCCGCGGCGCAGCGCCGCGAGGGCCTCGGGACCCAGGGCGCGCGCTTCGGGATGGCGCCAGATCGTGCCTGGATCGAGGCGTGCCGGGCGAGCCGAGGGCGGGATCGGGCTCGGCACCACGCCTTGGCCCGCCGCGAGCCGAGCCGGCGTGAAGAAGCCCGCACAACCGTCGCGCATCGACAGCAACGGACGACCCGCGACCGTCGCATCGAACGCGAAGCGAAACAGCCACGTGTCGCCCTGGCGAAAGAACCGTTCGATGCGGATGTCGTAGCGGATCGTCTCCCCCGGTCCTGGTAGCGCCGCGTGGAACTCGATCGTCGCGTCGAGCAAGCGGTACATCGCGAGGCCGCGCGTCTGCTCGTCGATGCCGAGATACGCGGAGAGGAAGAGATCGGCTTGGCCCGCTTCGACCGCGATGCACGTCGGGATGCAGCCGCCGTCCAGGTACCACGCGCCCGCGACGACGTCGTGCTCCGTGATCAAGCGGCCGCTGCCGAGCGATCGCGGCACGCCCTCGACGGCGAGCATGCGGTCGACGAGCATGAGGGGCGCGTCCGGCAGGCGCACACGCGTCGGGAAGGCGTCGATCGCCGCGTAGGCGGGTCCGAGCACCGCGCCGATGCGACCGACCGCAAACTCTTGGCAAGCCGCGCGATCGAGCCACACGCCGGAGGCGGTGTCGGAGCGTGCGGCTTCGGGCGCGGTGGTCGTTCGGCGGCCGGCCAACGTCTCGGGTGTCGCGGGGCGCTCGGGTGGATCGTGGCTTGCGCGCGAAGCGGAGCTTCCGGAGGACGCGGAGCGTTCGAGCGAAGCGGGGCCACGGGGAGAAGCCGAGGTCCTGGACGACGCGGCGCTCCGACCGAGGAGGTCCCCGAGGAGCGCCAGGCGCTGACGCGCGAGGGCAAGATAGGCCGCGTGGGCCCCCTGGGTGGCCCGCTGGTAGGCTGCGAGGTCGGTTACGGGGAGGGGGTACGGGGAGGGCGATCCCGGTGCAGGCGGCCTCGGAGGAGCCTCGACGGGGTCTTGCTCGGCTCCCGGGCGCGCCTTCGCGGAGGGCCCCCCGCCCCTCGAAAGCTCCCCAGGCTGGCCCGCAGCGGTCTGCCGGCTGGCCTGCGCGCGTCGTGGTGTCGACGACGAAGCGGTCACGGTGTCCGCCTGCGTGGGAGCCTCTGCACGCCCCGTGCGGGCGTGGGCGGCCAGGGGCGTCGAGGCCGAGGCGTCGTCGGGCCGGGGCACCGGGGCACGCCCGGCCAGGGGCGACAGGAGCCGTTCGGCGGCCACGGGCAGGCGGCCCGGGGCCGTGCCTGGGACGGGCCCCCTCGGGAGGCGGCGGCCC
>Ga0079224_100013217_pt1 | contig 11484 bp, 10 predicted proteins | sample Stecom2015_FD_80414 | JGI IMG/M metagenome (GOLD analysis project Ga0079224, IMG submission 80414) | Agricultural soil microbial communities from Utah to study Nitrogen management - Steer compost 2015 | ecosystem: Environmental > Terrestrial > Soil > Agricultural land | place: USA: Utah...
CGAGAGTGTGATATAACCTATACAAATACACGGAGAAGCAGCAGAAGAGCTATTCAACTCAAGCCGGGTTAACACTTCCGTCAAGCTGGAGAAGTTTCAGCGTTATATCAAGTTCGGCAGCATAACCCCCTATAGTGGCATCTGCGTTTATACCGCGGTGGCATGGAATGATTACAGGAACAGGGTTCGCGCTGTTAGCGCCGCCAACAGCGCGAACTGATTTTATATTTCCAACTCTCTCAGCAAGTGTTTTGTAAGATATTGTTTTACCGAAAGGGATTTTTTGCAGCTCACTCCAAACTTTCTTCTGAAATGCTGTTCCTTCCAACCATAACGGCACATTAAAAGTTTTTCTCTTTTTGTTGAAGTATTCTTCGAGCTGGGTAAAAACCCCAAACATGTATGGATCATCTTCGTGCAATTTTGTTGCAATCTTTTCTGCTTCGGAATTGTATTTATTCAGCCAGATATATGAGATATGCCATCAGGTGTGGCAAAGATTTCAATTTTAATTCCGTATAAAACAGAAGTAGAATAGAAAAGATGTTCTGAATGGAGTTTCATTTTTCATTTTTAGTTTGATTCAACTTATGAAAAAAGAAATAAAAAAAGGAAGAAATTAATTCTTCCTTTAAAATTTTGTTAACTATTTCTGAATCAGATTAAGCTGCAACAACTTCTAGAGTTGGATTTATATCTCTTCTAAGCAAACCTTCAATTGCCATTAAAGTTCCTGAAATTGCGCTCGGGCAGCTTCCACATGCACCCTGGTACCGAATCTTTACGATATTTCCTTCAAGACCAACTACCTGCAGTCCACCGCCGTCTCCGGCTAAAGCGGGACGCACGCGCTGATCTAAAATTTCATTAATTTTTTTAAGAAGTTCATCAGCATTCTCATCAAGCGGTTTTACTTCTTTTTCTTCCGGAATTAAAGTCTTATCAAATGTTTTTAAGAAGTTTATGAAAGGCCGCTGAATCTGTCCCCAGTTTGTGTCTTTGGATTTTTCTATCGTTACAAATTTATCCATATAAAACACTGAAACCACACCTTCAATTTCAAAAATTCCTTTAGCAAACGGATCATTCTGTGCTTCATCTTTATTGGAAAACTGCCTTGTTTCAACGGATAATAATTTCTCATTTAAAATGAATTTCAAAGCCTGCGGATTAGGCGTTAAATCAACATCCTGAACCATCATCATAATTTTTTACTCCATTTTAGAATTGTTCAAAAATACAAGAAGATTTACTGACCTGCAAGTCAGAAATCGTTTTCGTTATTTTTTAAACGGAATCAATTAAAATTTTATCCTTTTTGGTAAAACCTGATACAATTATGAAAATGTAATGTTTCTTTTAAAATTTAATTAATCATATATTTCTAAAAAATAAAAGAACTTCTACTATATGAAAAAAATCCTGGTAATATTCACCGGCGGAACTTTCTCAATGATGATTGATGAAGAAACCGGTGCTGCAGTTCCCAGATATTCTGGTGAGGAACTGCTGGAGAAAATTCCTCAGGCAAAAGAAATTGCCGAAGTAACCTGTTGTGATTTTGGAAAATATCCCGGACCGCACATGACTCCGGAACTGATGTTAAGACTTTCTAAAGAAATTATTAATCAAACAATGAAGGATGATTATGCAGGAATTATCATCACTCACGGAACAGATACACTTGAAGAAACTGCTTACTTTTTGGATTTAACTCTTAAGCTCGATATACCTGTAGTTTTAATCGGATCAATGAAGAATAGTTCAGAGCCGGATTGGGATGGCCCGCGCAACCTGCTTGATGCAATGCAAATTTGTTTGAATGAAAACTGCAAAAACATTGGTGTGCTGGTTTGTTTGAACGGTGAAATAAATGCAGCCAGTGAAGTTACTAAAACCTATACAGAGGAAATTGACAGCTTCAGCAGTTTGGATTTTGGTGCGCTCGGTTTTGTTCAAAACGGAAGAGTGATTTTAAACAGGCTGCCGAGAAAACTTGAAACAATCCGTACGGAAAAAATTGTTACCAATGTAGATATTATAAAAGTATATGCGGGAATGGATGAAAAATTTTTTAAATTTTCTGCTGACAGCGGCACCGAAGGACTTATAGTTGAAGCGATCGGAGTTGGTAATGTTCCACCGGCAGCATTTGAAGGAATAAAATATGCAGTAGAGAAAAACATTCCGGTGGTACTTGTTTCAAGATGCCCGGGTGGTGAAACTCTCGATATCTATGGTTATCCCGGAGCCGGTAAATGGCTGCACAAAATTGGGGTAATCTTTGCGGATTATCTTAACGGGCAAAAAGCAAGAATTAAATTAATGATTGCACTGGGCGTTACCCGCAGCATAGATGAACTTAGAAAACTTTTTGAATAACATCTTACAAAATAAAAATAGAGGAACTGATGCGTTTTAAATATTTGCTTTCTGTTTTTCTCATTTCTTTTCTTATCAGTACAAATTTAAAAGCACAGGAATTCACGTTTGCGGCAATGTCTGACAGTCGCGGGAAATATAATGGCGTAAATGAACCTGTTCTTTCGGCATTGGTAAATCATCTTGTTGAAAATCAGCCTGAAGCAAAATTTTTATTCTTTATGGGTGATATGGCTAATGGAAGCAAGGATAATCCTGAACAAACTTATAACCAGCTTTTGCACTGGAAAAAAGTTATGGCACCGGTTTATAATAATCCAAATATGATCTGGCCGTACATCTGGCCAACTGTTGGGAATCATGAAATACAACACCGTGAAGATGAAAATAATTTCCGCAGAGTTTTTCAGGATGTTTTTATGAACGGACCGGATGATGAGAAAGGATTGACTTATTCATTTGATTATAACAATGTTCATTTTGTTTCTGTTACTACAGACCGCTGGTATTATGGGGATGCTGATGATACAACTGATGACAGCAGAGACTGGCATTATATCAAACATCTTGATTGGCTTGAAAGTGATTTAAAAGAAGCCAGGAACAGAAATGCAAATTACATTTTTGTCTTTGGTCATGAAATGCCTTTCCCGATTGGCGGACATTTAAGAGATGGGCTTCCTTTCCTTGGCATGGATTTTAAATTTCCAATTGATTCAACACGCCAATGGTATCTCGATCAGCGGAATAAATTCTGGAACCTGATGAAAGAGTACAAAGTAGCTGCATATATTTGCGGGCATGAGCATATCTACGGCAGAGAATCAGTTGATGGTGTTTACCAGATAATTGCAGGAAGTTCCGGCGCGCCTCTTTACTTTTTTAATTCGTTGTATGGCGATAATCCTGAACAGAAAAAACCGGGACAGGAATTAACGTACGATGAAGCAATTCCTTATTACAAAGCATTGAATTATAATTTCGGCCCGGGAAAAAACTCACAAGCCTCTGAAGATTTTTTTGGCCTGCGTGCATTTGAATATTTGATATTTGATGTTAAAGAGAATGAAGTGAATGTTAAAACTTACGGAGCTTTTCCTAAGGAAGGAACAAGAGATGAAATTGGAACTGAAATATCTTTGATTGATGAGTTTACAATTCCTAAGCCTTAATTTTATTGCAGCAAAGAATTGATCTGGTTTCTCAGCCGGATCAATTCTTTTTTTGTTGATTCAGACACGCTGCTTACGGATTCTTTCGTAAGCTGTGAATTGAGAAGATCAAACATTCTTTGTGCGGAAATAGTAAATGCATACCTGTAATGATCACGCTTCCATTCATCATCTTTTCTTTTTGAAGCAATTAGTTTAAAATCTTTTCTGAGTACTTCAATAATATTTTCAACACGCGGATAGAGATAATTATTTATCATATTTCATATTAGTTAATGATCAGACAGTGAGAGATTCAAGTTCAATTTTTTTAACATCATTTATTTCTGTTCCCAGGAACAACTCTGCTGTTTCTTTAAATTTGGTTGGAATATCACTTACAAAAAAATCCTTATAACCTACTCCATAACGGTTTGTGTGCAGTCCGATTCTTGAAATCTCCTGTTTAACAACTTCGGCGGATGCAATTCCGGAATCAATCAGCGTTACATTTTCTCCAATTACCTTCTGAATAACATTGGATAAAATCGGGTAATGCGTACAACCCAGCACAAGCGTATCAATCTTAAAATCTCTTAATTCTTTTAAATATTCTTCTGCTATTTCATAGGCAGCTTTATGATTAATCCATCCTTCTTCTGCAAGCGGAACAAATAAAGGACATGCTTTTTCAAAAACTTCTGCAGCCGGATTAATTTTTTTTATCTCATTTGAATATGCTTTATTTGCTATTGTAGAGCGTGTACCAATTATGCCAATTCTTCCGCCGGCTGAGTGCCTTACAGCCATCTTCGCCCCCGGTTCAATCATTCCAATTACAGGTACATTAAATTTTTTTCTTAGTTCGGCAAGTGCAACCGAAGAAGCAGTATTGCACGCAACTACAATTGCTTTAACATTTTTGTTCATCAGGAATTTTGCATCCTGAATTGCGTACTCAATTACTGTTGCATTTGATTTTGAACCGTAAGGAACGCGTGCTGTATCGCCGAAATAGACAATGTTTTCTTCCGGCATTGACGAAGCAATTCTTTTTACAACTGTTAAACCGCCGATACCGGAATCAAATACTCCAATCGGCTTTTCTTTTTCCATAAAATTCAAAACGGAAACCTATAAAATTTGATTAATTGCGGAGGTAATTTCTGATCTTATAAAATCATAATCATTGGGAGAAATCTTTTTGCCGCTGCTGTCAAGAACATAAAATGAATCAACGATATCATCGGCTTTGGTAGAAATTTTTGCAAAATAAATTGAAAGTCCGAGTTCATTCATTTTGCTTGTTACCTGATAAAGAAATCCAAGCCTGTCCGGTGAAGCAACATCTATAATTGTGTACTTCTCATGTTTCTCAAAAGTAATTTTAACCTTGCCTGATCGTTTAAAGAATTTGCTTTCTATACGCCACCACTTGGATTTCATTCTTGCAAATTCCTGGTTAAGCTGAAGCATACCTGAAACAACTGCTCTCAAATCTTTTTCTATTTTGCCGTAACGTTCCCGTTCAATTTTTTGCTGTGTTCTGAAATCTGTTACATTAAATGTATCTATCACAATTCCATCTTTACGGGTAAAGATTTTTGCATCATGAATATTAGCATCATTTATTGAGAATACCCCACACAGTTTTGAAAGAAGAGACGGAAAATCTTTGGTTATAACAGTAATGTTTGTAAAATCATTTAACTCTTTGAACATTGCAGAGAGTTTATCTCCCTTTTGGATTTCCTCTACATGTTCTGCAATTTCTTTATCACTAAACTGATATGCGTAAGCAATATCATTAATTGATTCAATGTGTTCTTTTACGTGATGCTCACTGATTGCTTTTGAGTGTTTGATAATTTCTTTTGGAATGATATACGTGCTGCTCATTAAATATTCTTCACCGGTAATTTGTGCTTCCAGCATTGCCTTGGATTTTGTATAAAGCTCCGCAAGAAGATCTGCTTTCCAGGAAGTCCAAACAGCAGGATTAACAGCCGAGAGATCAGCATAGGTAACAAGGTAAAGCATATCAAGATCATTTATGGAAGAAAACCTTGCCGTAAAATTATTTAATGTTTCAGGATCGTTAAGATTTCTTCTGAAGGCAACCTGCTCCATAACAAGGTGGCTTCTTACCAAAAAAGTAACATGTGCAATTTCCTCTTCACTATAACCCATTCTGTTCATAATTGAAGAAGCCATTTCTGATCCGATTATTTCATGCCCGGAAATATTAATCGGTTTTGCAATATCATGAAACAATAAACTGAGATAAAGAAGTTCCCTGTTTTTCAAATTGTTAAAAATCTTTCCTAACTGGCTCGTATCTTTTTCAAGTTTTTCAATATTCTGAATTGTAATGAGAGTGTGTTCATCTGCAGTGTAGCAGTGATAAACTCCGTGCTGTAAAAATCCGATCAAATCATTAAATTCAGGCATGAACGCACTTAAAACACCCAGTTCATTCATAACTGAAAGAGTTGTTCCTATATTTTTCGGAAGTCTTAAAATTTCCCTGAAGAAAACAGAGGATTCAATTTCCGGAACTGAATTCTGATTATAATTTTCTGCCTGCTCAACAATAAGTGATCGGAGTGTTTCATCAAAATGAGCGCTGTGCAAACCACGGTAATAAAATGCACGCAGAATATCAGACAGTGATAATTTATGATGCCCAATGTATGAGATCGTTTTTCCTTTCATTATGAAATCTTCATCAAGATCAATTGCAAGTGAATCAGGCAGAGGATTTGTAATCTCCTCCTGAAATTTTTTAATCATTGATTTTGAAAAACGATTAATAACATTTGCCGCTTTAAAATATTCCTTCATGAATTCAGAAAGAGAATCTTCTTTATGATTGTATAGTGCGGCAATTTTTTTCTGCATTAAAAACTCAAACCTGTCATTCTTCTGGTTTGATAATAAATGCATCATATTTCTAACAGCCATTAACAGCTTGTAACTCTGCAGCAGCCTTGCGCATTCATTTGGCGTTGTATAGTTATTTTCCTTTAGAAGATTTACAAAAGTCTCAACCTGGCTTGCTTCATTTTGTTTATTCAGGAATGTTTTATTCTTCAGTGTATACATCCACTCAATTGATTGAAAATCTCTCAAACCGCCGGCAGAAAGTTTTACATTTGGCTCAAGTACTTTTGGTGAACCGCCGTACTTTTCATAGCGCCTGTTTATATCTTCAAAAAGATCAAGCAGCATTTGATGCTGCACCTGTGGAGTTATCGCATCATATAATACTCTATTCCAATGGTCATAAATTTTATCTGAGCCAAGCAGAAATCTTGTTTCATAAAATTGAGTAAAGGTGTGAAGATCGGTGTTCAGATATTTTTCAATATCGGAAAACTCACGGATTGTATGTGAAACTTCAATTCCGTTATCCCAGAATTTTTTAACAAGATCTGAAATTTCAGCCTGATTTTCTTCAAATGAACTTGTAATAAACATCAAATCAATATCTGAAAAGGGAGAAAGCTCACGTCTGCTGAAGCTTCCGGCAGAAGCAAGAGCAAAGTTATATTTATTACTGCCTGCAAGCGTGTGAATAAATTCTTCCACAAGCATACTGTAATCCCTACTGAACTTAAGTGAGTTTTGCTGTTTAATGTTATTATTAAACAGTTCCTCTTTACTCTTCAGATAATCTTCTTTTGTATTTATTGAAGAAATCATGATCTAAAATTTCATATTAATATTCATCTTCGTAATAATCATCCATACTGTATTCAGCTTCAACAATTGAGCTGATTCCACCGCGCGTATTAAACTCCGCAGTAATCAGCATATAACGCGGTTTGCATGCTTCTACAAGGTCATCAAGAATTTTGTTTGTAACACTTTCAAAATATATTCCTTCGTTACGGTAAGAATTTAAATAGAACTTAAGAGATTTAAGTTCAATGCAAAGCAAATCCGGAACATACTCAATTGTGATTGTTGCAAAATCCGGCTGACCGGTTTTAGGGCATACAGAAGTGAATTCCGGCGCCTCATGAATTACAGTATAATCACGATCCGGATAAGCATTTTCAAACACTTCTAAAATTTTCTGTCTATCTTTCATATTATTTCCCTGGTTCCTTTCCAAAAAAATTAAAATTAATTAAATATTGAAATTTCAAATTGGTTATGAATAATCCGGTTTAAATTTATATGGAATCGGATCTTCATAACCTGCTTGTTTAAATCCTCTTAATCTTAATGCACAGCTATCACAAACTCCGCATGCTTCGTCTTCATTTTTATAACAAGACCATGTTAATTCCAAAGGCGCGTTTAATTCAATTCCTTTTCTTACGATATCTGCTTTAGAAAAATGAATAATAGGAGTAGAGATTTTAATTTGAATTTCTGGTTTTGTTCCAAGTTCAATAACTCTTTCAAATGCTTTAAAAAACTCAGGTCTGCAATCCGGGTAACCGGAAGAATCTTCATAAACTGCGCCAATAAAAATGGCGGATGCATTTAGTACTTCTGCCCAGCTTGTGCATACAGCAAGTATATTTGAATTTCGGAAAGGCACATATGAAGTTGGAATTTCTTTTGGATGAAGATTCGCTTCACTAACTTCAATAGCTGTATCAGTTAAAGATGATCCTCCGATTTTTGCAAGATGGGTAAGATCTACAATTAATCTTTTCTCAACCTTATAAAAGTCTGCAATATCATTAAAAGCCTTTAGTTCTCTTTTTTCAGTTCTTTGCCCGTAATTTGCATGCACAAAAGCAAGATCATAATCTTGTTTAGCAATTGCAGCAGTTATACAGCTATCCATTCCGCCGCTTACGGCAACTACAGCCAGTTTTTTTTTCATAAATATTTAGTGAAGGAATATTGATAAGAAAATTTCTGAACAAAAGAAGAAATTAACTTAACTCGATTTTCTCTAAAGCCTTTATTTATAGTAAATATCAAATGTTAAATTCACTCCTAATATAGAAAAATCCGTTTTTACATTAAAGATGCACAAATCTGCCCACAGCTTAACTGCAATTAAATAACAAGAATTATTCAACCGGCAATTGTAGCAGACTTCAGCCTTTCGTAATTTTGGATGCTTTAAATTAAACTGATTAAATACAGGATTAGAAATGAGAAAAAAAGTTATAGCCGGAAACTGGAAGATGAATAATGATTTGAGTGAAACTCAAAATCTTATTTCAAAATTAACTTCAGCATTATCAACCCTTGACTTCAATTGTGATGTTATTGTTTGTCCACCATTTACATCTCTAAGTGAAGCAAATTCACTACTTAAAGGAACAAAGATAAAATTAGGCGCGCAGAATATGTACTTTGAAGACAATGGAGCCTTTACAGGAGAAATCTCCGCATCAATGCTGAAGAGCGTTGGCTGTGAGTATGTAATCCTCGGCCACTCAGAACGCAGAACAATTTTCAATGAATCAGATGAATTGATAAATAAGAAAATTAAAAAGGCGCTGCAAGCAGGATTAACTCCGATCTTTTGTGTTGGTGAAACACTGGAAGAAAGAGAAAAAAATGTAACTAACGATATAATTGAACGGCAGGTTGTAAATGGTTTGAAAGATTTAACAGCAGAAGATTTGGGAAATATTATTCTGGCTTATGAACCTGTGTGGGCAATTGGAACAGGAAAAACTGCTACACCTGCTCAAGCCCAGGAAGTTCATGAATTTATAAGAAATCTTATAGTTAAAAACTTCCAGGCTGCGGCTGCAGATAAACTTGTTATTCAATATGGTGGAAGTGTAAAACCCGATAACGCTGCGGATTTACTCTCCCAGAAAGATATTGATGGTGCCCTTGTTGGCGGTGCTTGTTTAAAGGCAGATTCATTCATCGAAATTATAAAATCTGCTTAATATTTAAGGGGAAATCAGGAATTTTGACCAGCAAGTCAATTCAAAATTTACATTGATTTCCCCTCGTTTCTTTAGTATATTTGGCGGTTTCTGTACTACAAATAAGGACAAAAACTGCGGATGGGCAGCCCCAAAAATTTCTTCCTGATATTCACATCGTTGATTGTTCTTTTTTTTAATTTTTCTCTTGCGCAGGTTGTTTTTACAGAACTTCCGGTATATCAATTAAAAACAGAAGACGATATTTTCTTTGATATTACCGGAACCAGGAAAATCATTCCTTTAAATGGTGATTGGAAGGTTTATCCGGCAGATGATCCGAATGAAAAAGTAACAGTCTCCGTTCCTTCAATCTTCAGTGGAAAAGCTGATCTTGTTTTTGAAAAAAGTTTCTCGCTTACTCAATCCCAGATAGATAATTACAATATTAAAATTTTCTTTTTCGGATTAAACTATACGGCAGATATTTCAGTTAATAATGTAATAATAAACCGTCATTCCGGCGGTGAATTTCCTTTCAGCTTTTTAATTCCAAGAGATATACTAAGAAAAGATAAAAGTAACATTCTCACCGTGCGGCTTTCGTATGAACTTGATTCAGAAAACACGATTCCGCTTAAACAAAGATTTTTATTCCCGCAAAACTTTGGCGGAATTTTAAGAGATGTTTACCTTCACCTAATTCCAAATATTTCAATTACTGATTTAACACTTTCAAGAAATTATTATCCGGTTTCAAAAAGAGCAAGATTAAGTATAAATGCAAAAGTTGAGAATAAGCGGTTACAAAACCGGAATGATTCAATTCCTTCTTCTGATAATTTTACACTTCGCGCATCAGCAACTACTCCCGATGGTACAACGGCAGGATCTGTAAGTGTAGATTTTTCTCTGCCGCGTAATAAGGAAAAAAATATTTCTACTGTAATTGAAATCAATCAGGCAATTCCATGGAGCCCGGCAAATCCATTTCTTTATAATATTTCAATTGAACTTTGGAGAGGCGATAAATTAATTGATGCTTCTAAAAGCAATGCGGGATTCTATTCTCTTACTGCAGAAAATGATTCTCTTTTATTAAACGGTACTTCATACAGTTTGAACGGCACAACGTATATTCCATCATTTGGAGAATTTGGAAGCCTTGCGTTGTATGATCAGATGGAGCGTGATATCAGGCTGATAAAAGAAACCGGATTTAATAGTATTCGGTTTCATAAAGATGTTCCGCATCCATTTTATCTTCATTTATGTGATAAGTACGGGCTGCTTGCTTTTATTGAAATGCCGCTTCAATCTGTTCCGGGCTCATTAGCTGCAGATCCCAATTTTATAACAAGAAGCAAAAATTATTTTACCAATTTCCTTAAACAGTATAAACGATTTTCTTCCGCAGCCGCAGTTGGATTAGGCAGTTCATTCATTCCGCAAATTGAAACTCATATTAATTTTCTCAAAGAACTTGCCGCACTCTCAAAGGAAAATTTCAGTGCATTAACGTTTGCTTCTTTTACTGATTTAGACATTCCGCAGATTGAAAATCTTGATTTATACGGAATTGAATTTTTCAATAATACTGTTGCTTCTGCTGCCGATGATATAAAATCACTCCGCAGCAAATTAGGCTCTGGTAAAGTTTTTATAAGTTCAGCAACATATGTTGTTAACCGCGGAAACTCAGACGGCTATCTGAATGAAGGATCTTTTGAAGCTCAGGCAAAATATTTTGAAGAACTTCTTGATTACGCCGATGAAACAAATCTTGCGGGATATTTTATCAATTCAATGTTTGATTACCGCGGAGATTATAATTCAATCATCTCCGGGTATAATGAAAACAAAGTTTACCACATTGGAATTGCAGGAGAAGACCGCAGCACAAACAGGCTTGCTCAAAAAGTAATTTCAGCAAAACTACATAGCACTGAAAAGGTAACAATCCCTATTGGCAGCAGAAAAGATGATGCGCCGATGTTATATATTATTTCCGGATTGGTTATGGCGCTGTTTATGGGTGTACTCGTAAACTCGGGAAGAAAATTCAGAGAAGATTCCTCAAGAGCACTGTTAAG
>Ga0079224_100013218_pt1 | contig 11484 bp, 10 predicted proteins | sample Stecom2015_FD_80414 | JGI IMG/M metagenome (GOLD analysis project Ga0079224, IMG submission 80414) | Agricultural soil microbial communities from Utah to study Nitrogen management - Steer compost 2015 | ecosystem: Environmental > Terrestrial > Soil > Agricultural land | place: USA: Utah...
GCCAATGAAAACTTTTTGGCCAGACACATTCCAAACGACTAAGAGATTTTTATAAATTTGCAAACATTTATTAAAAAACACAGGTTTTATGGGAAGAGCGTTTGAATTCCGCAAAGCAAGAAAAATGAAACGATGGGCTGCTATGAGCAAAGCCTTTACCCGTATAGGGAAAGACATTGTTATGGCCGTTAAGGAAGGTGGTCCAGATCCAGATAGCAACTCGCGTTTGCGTGCCGTGATACAAAATGCCAAATCGGTTAATATGCCCAAGGATAATATAGAACGTGCCATTAAGCGCGCTTCAGATAAAAATCAGGGGGATTATAAAGAAGTACTCTTTGAAGGCTACGCGCCTCACGGAATTGCCATTTTAGTAGAAACCGCCACCGATAATAATACCCGAACAGTTGCTAACATCCGTAGTTATTTCAATAAATGCGACGGCAGTTTAGGCACCTCCGGCTCTGTTTCCTTTATGTTTGACCACACTTGTAACTTCCGTATCAAGGCAGAAGGTATTGATCCGGAAGAATTAGAGTTGGAAATGATAGATTTTGGTGTGGAAGAAGTTTTTGTGGACGAAGACGGTATTATGATTTATGCTCCTTTTGAAAACTTTGGCGCCATTCAAGCTGAATTGGAAAACCGAAACATGGAAATTTTATCTTCAGGTTTTGAGCGTATTCCGCAAGTTACCAAAGCACTTACGGCAGAGCAACAAGCAGATGTAGAAAAGCTTCTTGAAAAAATTGAAGAGGATGACGATGTCCAGAACGTGTATCACACTATGGAAGAATCTGAAACCTAACAGTTAAGCCATCCTCGAGATGGCTTTTTTTATTTCCGCATTTTTACTTCAAACTTTGCCTTTTAACATTTTATTCTGCTTTTTCATAAGCTTGATTAGTTATTTTAGCAAATACATAAATAACAATCAATTAAAGCCTAATGAATTCTATTAAACTAAACAGCAAATCTATTTTGTCTTTGTTGGTATTTGGGATACTCCTAGCTCCCATAAATGCCGATGCTCAAAAAAAGGACAAGAAGAAAAAGAAGGACGACAAAGAAGTAGTGCAACAACCTAAAAAAGATGCTAAAAAAAGCATTGATGAGCTTACCAAAAGCAGTAAAAAACTAGAAGGCCTTTTCACAATTTACCAAGATACCGTTAACGCTTCCACTCAAATAGTGATAAGTGAAGACCAGATTGGGAAAGAGTTTATCTACTTTAGCCAAATTGCCGATGGCGTTACCGATGTAGGTAGAAACCGTGGCTCTTATAGAGGTTCCAAAGTATTTAAAATCAAGAAATATTTTGACAGAATTGAATTTGAAACACAAAACACTTCTTTTTATTTTGACCCTAACAATCCGCTTTCAAAGTCGAAGGATGCCAATATAAGCCACTCCATATTAGCGAGTTTAAAAATTGAAACTCATGATGAGAAAAATGGACTGTATTTACTTAAAGCAGACGATTTGTTCCAAAAAGAGACTTTTCTACAGGTAAAACCACCCAGATATCCTAACCAACCTCCTACGGCTTTTAGCCTAGGAAATCTTGACAAAGACAAAACCAAGATTGCAGACATTAGAAACTATCCTGAGAATACCGATGTGTTAACAGAATTTGTGTACTCGCAACCTTCTGTATTGAATAATGGTTCTGCAGCTGTAGAAGATGGTCGAAACGTTAGCATCAAGCTATACCAAAGTTTTATAGCGATGCCTGAGAACGACTATGAAATTCGTTATGACGACCCACGCGTAGGGTATTTTATGACCCAAGTAGAAGACCAAACCTCAACTAATTCCATTCCATATAAAGACATGATTCACCGTTGGAATTTGGTTAAAAAAGATCCTAACGCCACAATTTCCGATCCTGTAGAACCTATTACTTGGTGGATTGAAAACTCAACGCCACACGAATGGCGTGATATTATTAAGGAAGGTGTTCTAGAATGGAACAAGGCCTTTGAGAAAGCTGGATTCAGTAATGCTATGGCTGTAGAAGTACAGTCTGACACGGCAACTTGGGATGCAGGAGACATCCGCTACAATGTGTTACGATGGACATCTTCTCCTAATCCCCCTTTTGGTGGTTATGGTCCTAGTTTTGTAAATCCCAGAACAGGACAAATCATGGGTGCCGATATTATGCTAGAGTATGTGCACTTCACCAACCGTGTGTTTTACGACAAATTATATGACCTATCTGCACATCAAGCAGCCTTTACTGGCGAAGCAGAGAACATGCCAGAAATGTACTGCTCATTGGGCCATTTAATGCATGAAAGCAATATGTTTGGGCAAGCTTTCTTAGAAGCTGCAAATGCTAGCGACCTAGAAATGGCACGCATGAAAAAAGAAGCCATGAAAGCTTTGATTATGCACGAAGTGGGTCATACTTTAGGCTTAAATCACAATATGAAAGCCAGCCAAGTATATTCTGTTGAGCAATTAGCAGATGCTACTTATATGAACGGAAAATGTTTAACTGGTTCGGTAATGGACTATGCGGCTATAAATTTAACACGCGACCGCTCTAAGCAAGGACATTATTATGACATGTCTGTTGGACCATACGATGTTTGGGCTATTCAGTTTGGTTATACCCCTTTTAGTACTGCTGCCGAGAGAGAAACCCTTCTTGACCTTTCTACAAGACCAGAACTTACTTTTGGAAACGATGCCGACGATATGCGTTCTCCAGGAAAAGCCATTGACCCTCGTGTGATGGTAGGCGATCTTTCTAGTGATGCTATTCAATACTCCATAAATACCTATGAATTGACCAACGACATGATGGGCAGTTTAAAATTGAAATTTGTTAACAAAGGTGAGTCCTATCAAGAACTGCGTCGTGCCTATTACTTACTAAGCGGCCAGCGTGCCAATGCAGGTACGGTTATTTCGCGCTACATTGGTGGTGTGTATGTAGAACGCCCTATGGTGGGACAAGAAGGTGCCAAACAACCTTATACACCTGTAAGCTTAGAAGATCAAAAGCGCGCTATGAATGCATTGTCTAAGTATGTTTTTGCACCTAATGCTTTTGAAGTACCCAATGAGCTTTACAACTATTTAGCTATGCAACGTCGTGGTTTTAACTTTTTCTCTGCTGGAGAAGACCCAAAAATTCACGACCAAGTATTGTCTTACCAACGCGGTGTATTGAGCCATTTGTTGCACCCAAACACGTTACAGCGTATTACTGACTCTGAGCTTTATGGTAACGCTTACAAACTTTCTACTTTTATGGCCGATTTAAACGATGCTATTTTTAAAGCTGATATTTATGGCAGCGTCAATTCGTTTAGACAAAATCTACAAGTAGAGTACACCAATGCCTTGATAGCAATGCTAGTTGGCAATCAGGAAAACCGTTATGATAACAATTCAAAAGCTATGGCACTTTATAATTTGAATAAAATTAAAGCTATGACAGCACCTTCTGGCGATATAGCTACAAGAGCACACAAGCAATTACTGAAGACACTTGTGGAAAATGCCCTGAAAGAAATTAAATAAGTTTCACAACACACAACACATAAAAGAAAAAGCTACTCAAATATGAGTAGCTTTTTTTTATTTGAAAAATCATGAATGTTTCTTTTTAGGGACAAAAACGATGTTTACTTTATGTTTCACTCATGATTTATTATTGAAAATTCAAAAGTTGTGCCAAAACCAAAGTTACAGGCACAAAACACGAGCTTACATCTTTAAATACAACTCTTTAAGTTTTTCTCTTGTGGCAATTTTTTGCCAGTTTTTACCTAAAGCATTTTCCCATAACGGCGCCATGGCTAACGACACATCTATCATGATGTTTATTTCACTTTCAGATAAATCGGCACAAATTCCTTGAGGCAGTTCAATCTTGTGCTTTTCTTTCATTTTTTTGAATAGCGCTACACCTTCAGGGTAAAACTCTTCCAAATGGTCAAATACTATACAGTTTCCTATACCGTGCTTGGTTCCTAATAAAAACCCTAAACCATAACTCATGGCATGCGCTACCCCAACCTGGGAATAGGCAATACTCATACCTCCATGCCATGAAGCCATCATGAGTTTGTCCTGCATATCTTCTTCCGATAAATTATCGCCCAAAAATATTTCGTTACATAACTCATAGGCTTTTTCACCATAAGACTGGCTAAAAGCATTCAAATAAGTGCCGTTTAAAGACTCGATGCAATGAATGTAGCAGTCCATTCCGGTATAGAACCATTGGTCTTTAGGAACATCTTTGGTCAACTCTGGGTCTAAAATAACTTGATCGAACGGTGTATAATCAGAGTTAATCCCTAGTTTTTTTTCAGGGCCTGTAAGCACCGTGGTTCGGGACACTTCAGCTCCTGTACCAGAAATAGTAGGAATCCCTACATGGTAGATAGCAGGGTTTTTAACCAAATCCCAGCCTTGATAGTCTTTCGATTCACCATCGTTGGTCAACATTATGGCGACTGCCTTAGCCAAATCCAAAATAGTTCCACCACCAATGCCAATAATGCCCGAAGGTTGTTCTTTGTGGGTTAAAATGATTTGTTCCACTAGTTCGTCCACCTGCGAGGTTTTAGGTTCCTCATCGGCCGAAATGTAAAGCAGCCTATCATCATAGGCTAATGGAATCCTGGATGTTAACCATGCATTTCCTTTAAAAACATCATCTACCAAGAAAATAAAAGGAGCATCGGCATTTAATCGTTTTGGCGAGAGTATATCTTGGAGCTGGTTAAAACTACCACGTCCGAAGACTACTCTGGAAACCATTGGATAATTCTTAAATATCATCTATTTGGGTTATTTAAAACCATTTTGAAACTTAATTCAAAAAGGGTAAAATGTCTATAATTTTTGTTACGGTTTTATAAGCTTTTCCGTTGGCCTCTTGCTCACTAACTTGTTCGTGCAACCAAGTGGTATGAAACGGAATATGTATAGCATGTGCCTTGATATTGACCAACGGCAATATATCGGATTTTAGTGAATTTCCCACCATTAAAAATTGGGAAGGATTTATATCTAAATGATTTAACAACTTAGAATAATTAGCTTCCTTTTTATCGCTCAACACTTCAATATGGTGAAAATATTGCAACAATCCCGATTTTTCCAACTTTCTTTCCTGATCTAGCAAATCGCCTTTAGTAGCCAAGATAAGTCGGTATTTTTGCGACAAAACTTTCAGTACTTCTTCTACACCATCCAAAAGCTCTACTGGTTTGTTAATCATATTCTTACCTATTTGCAAAATAGCTTCAATGGTTTTATTGGAAACTTCATAATTGGACAGTTCCAAAGCCATTTCGACCATTGACAATACAAAACCTTTTACGCCATATCCATAAAGCGGCAGGTTTTTAATTTCCATTTTAAACAGCTCTTGGTCAATTTTATTTACTGTTTCATAAGGTGCCAAGAGCTTAGCAAACTCCAATTCGGCATCGCGAAAATAAGTTTCGTTTACCCACAAAGTATCATCGGCATCAAACCCTATAACCTTTATGTCTTTGTAATCTACTTCCATAGTTTTTTGGCGCGTTCCAAATCTTCTGGCGTGTCAATTTCCACACCTTGCACGTGGGTTTCTACCATTTTAATACGCTTCCCATACTCTAAGTAGCGTAAGCATTCTATTTTCTCTGAAGCTTCAAGCGGCAACATAGGCAACTTGTAAAAGTCCATCAAAGCATCTTTTCTAAAAGCATAAACGCCCTTGTGCTTGAAATGTTTTGCCGCTACATTTTTATCACGAGGATATGGAATTGGGCTTCTTGAGAAGTATAGGGCACAATTAAATTTATCGACAATGACCTTTACGGTGTTTGGGTTACTTATTTCGTCCCAGTCTGTGATGTGTACCATTAGAGAGGCTAAATCTATTTCTTTATCAGCATCGCCCATGAACACATTGATAAGCTTTTCCAGTGAAGCTTTTTCGGTAAAAGGTTCATCGCCCTGAACGTTCACTACAATATCAATATCCATATTTTCCACAGCCTCAGCAATACGATCGCTTCCGCATTCATGCTCTTTTTTGCTCATAATGGCTTTGCCCCCATTACCAACAATCTCATTAAAAATGATGTCGCTATCGGTAACTACAAACACATCGTCGAAAAGCTGTGTGGCAACAGTGGCTTCGTAAGTTCTTAAAATCACGGTTTTACCACCTAAATCCTGCATTAATTTCCCAGGAAAACGGGAAGCAGCATAGCGCGCAGGAATCATGGAAATTATCTTCATTTCAGGTTTGGATATTGTAGTTCAAAAATACTGTTTTTTAGGCAAATCAAGAATTTCGTTTCTTAAACTTTTTAAAGAATCTAAAAAGAAGAACCAAAATGACAAGTGCCAGTATAAATGCCAAAACCGGTAAAAAGACTGACAAGACCGACATTACCAAAGAGGTACCGGTTTCTAAAGTTGCTACTACTGGGTTTGCAAATCCCGCAGTTGTGGCTGTTGAAGTTAATCTAGCTGCACTTGTTGTTCCTGATATGGCTGCGGCAGTTCCGCCACCGGCAATTATGGCCAAAGCCCAAGTAATTACGGGGCTTAAATCGGCCACTGTAGACACCATAACAGCTGTTCCCGCAACGGCGGCCAATGGCACCGCAATAGAATCTAAAAAATTATCTACAACAGGAATGTAATAGGCCGAAACCTCGACCAAAGTGGCTACTCCCAAAATTATGACAGCCGATAAACTGCCAACCCATAGCCAACTCTCGTTAAGCTGCCAAAGCTCAAAATGAGCAGCCAAACTAAGTACAAACAATGGTAAAAACACCCTAAAGCCTACTGATGCAGCCAAACCCACACCAAGGAAAATGCTTATAATAGTTTCGGCTGTAATCATAATTGTTGTTTAAACTTCAAAATTATCGTCTTTAAAACCTATTAAATAAAGTTTGTTTGTTGCACGGGTAACCGCGGTGTACAACCATCTTAAATAATCTCTATCAACTCCATTAGGCAAATAAGGCTGTTCTACAAACACAGTGTGCCACTGCCCGCCTTGGGATTTGTGACAGGTTATGGCATAAGAAAACTTCACTTGCAACGCATTAAAGTAGTTATTGTTTTTCACTTTTAAAAACTTTCGGTAATTACTGCTTTCAGTTTCATAATCTTTCATTACCTCTTGATACAATCTATTAGAATCCTCATAAGAGAGCGAAGGCGATTCGGCAGAAATAGTATTCAAAAGTAATACGGTTTCAAAGGGGCGCATTCTTGGGTAATCGACCATTCGCACTTTTACATGTGCAAACCTAAAACCGTACAAATCTTCAAACCTGAATATCTCTAGCACTTCAACAATATCGCCATTGGCAATAAAACCGGCTTCTGTTGTAGGTTTAATCCAAAAGTAGTTGTTCTTTACAACCATTAAATAATCGCCTGCAGTAAGTTCATTTTCATTAAACAGAATACGCTCCCTAATACTTTGATTGTACAAATTTGCACGCTTGTTACTGCGCACAATAATGGCTGTTTCTTCGTTACCTAACTGGCTATATGCATCGTTAATTGCGCCCATGATTTCTTCACCATCTATTAGTCGTACAATGTCTTGATAGCCGTTTAACTGAAATTTAAAAGCCTTATAATTTTCTTGCTGTAACTGCTCCCTAAGCTGTGTAGCATTTCCTAAAATTCCCGATTCTTCTTGCTGGCGTACTACTTGATCCAACTCCATTTCGGAAACTTTTTTGTTGTAATTGAGCTCCAATTTATCCACTTCCAACGCAGGACTTATGTCAAGTTTTACAGGTGGCAACTGAGCCGTATCTCCAATTAACAAGAGCTTGCAACGATGACCAGAATACACATATTGCATTAAATCGTCCAGCAACGAACCGTTTTCAAACAGTCTAGATTCTCCTGGAATATCAGGAATCATAGAGGCTTCATCTACAATAAATACCGTGTCTTTATGTCTATTGGGCTGCAAGACAAAACTAATACCGCCATTTTTACTCTTTTTAGGAAAATATATTTTCTTATGGATGGTGAACGCTTCTTTTTTAGAGTAGTTTGCTATCACTTTTGCCGCCCTTCCTGTTGGTGCCATTAGTACTGCACTTTTCTTTATTTTCCAGAGATTACTCACCACAGTACTGATAATGGTTGTTTTACCCGTACCCGCATATCCTTTTAAAACATAAAGGTCATTTGGGTTGTTAGATAAAATAAAATCAGACAACTGTTTTAAGACCACTTCCTGTTTAAGTGTGGGTGTAAATGGAAATTGCTGAGTAATAAGGGAATAAAATTCTCGGGAATTCATTTAAAAATAGCGACCAGTTATTTCCTCAAAGATAGGAATGATTTTTATTGGCATTGGTTTTTACGATTAAAAAAAAATTGTAGATTTGCGTAGTACCATTAAAAACTAAATAAAAAAATCATGTTACTAGTAATCCTTCTTGTTGTAGGAGCCATTCTACTTACTTTTGCCTTAGTATGGTTAGTTGATAAGTTCTTACCTTCCAAGTTAAAACCTGTACTTATTATATTGTTATGGGTAATTATTGCCTTCTTGGGGTATCAAACTTATCGTTCTGTTAACGACCCAATTAAATTTAACAAACTTAAGAATGAGCGTTATGCTAAAGTTATCGATAAACTTGTCGATATTAGAGATGCGCAATTGGCCCACAAACAAGTAACTGGAAAATTTGCAGAAAACTTTGACGCTCTTGTTAAATTCATAGACACTGCAGAATTCACTTTAACTCAAAGACGTGATACTTCTGTTTTGGATGCCGAAATGACAAAGCGCTATGGCGTTGACATGTTTAAGGAAATTGTAATTACCGATACTCTAGGAACTCGCCCAGTAAAAGATTCTATATTTAAAGGCTCTGAGCGTTACAAAAAAATGATGAATGTACCATTTGCAGCTAATGGAGAGAAATTTGAAATGCAAGCTGGTTTTATAGAGCAAAGCGGCGCTAAAATACCTGTGTTTGAAGCTAAGGTTAAAAAAGACGTGATTCTACACGATCAAGACAAAGATCTTTTGATTCAAGAAAATCAGGTTATATCAGTAGATGGTGTTAATGGAGATGCTTTAAAAGTAGGCTCCATGGAAGAAGTTAACACCAATGGTAACTGGCCTAAAAACTATGACAAAGCCGAATAAAGACACACATCAACTAACTAACAAGAAACTGTCCATTCAAATTTGTTTGAGTGGACTTTCTTTTTGTATCCTAGACTCACAGCACACGGTTACCTATCTAAAACACTTTTCAAAGCACCGAAACCTAAACCCGCTGGAGCTTTTGGATTATCTCAAGTTTATTATTGATACCGAAACGCCTCTAAAGGAAACATTCAATCAGGTAACAGTTATTTACCGAAACGATTTGGCTACAGTGGTTCCAAAAGACCTATTTAGGGAAAACAATCTGGCCGATTATCTAAAATTCAACAGTAAAATACTCCACACCGATTTTGTATCTTACGACGAACTGGACACACAGCCCTTAGTGTTGGTTTATGTGCCTTTGGTTAACATCAACAACTTTATTTACGACACTTTTGGAGCTTTTACCTACAAGCATTTTGCGACTGTTTTCATTGAGCAAACCTTAACTTATAAAACAGACAACAGCACCGAAACCATGTTTGTAAATGTAGGTGAGAACCAGTTTGAAGTAGTGGTTTTAAACCAAGGAAAACTCTTGCTTTACAACGCGTTCAGTTATGCTACCAAAGAAGATTTTATCTATTACATCTTGTTTACTGCGGAACAGTTGAAACTAAATCCAGAGTCGTTTAAACTTATTTTTACAGGGAATATTTCCAGAAACGATTCGCTTTTTGAAATAGCCTATAAATATATAAGGTTTGTAGATTTATGTGAAGTAAGCCATACCTTACAGTTTACAACCGAAATACCAGAGCCACATGAAAATATGGTACTTTTAAACAGTTTTTAATGCGAATCATATCCGGTTTACATAAGGGCAGAAAAATAGAACCGCCAAGGAATTTACCAGTAAGGCCAACTACCGATATGGCCAAAGAAGCGCTTTTCAATATCTTAAACCATCAGTTTTACTTTGACGAGCTCTCGGTTTTAGACTTGTTCTCTGGAACAGGTAGTATTAGTTTTGAATTTGCTTCCAGAAGCACACCACAAATAACCAGTGTAGATGCTGACTATAATTGTATCAAATTTATTTCGAAAACAGCCGAAGAGTTCGATTTTGAGATACAAGTAATAAAATCGGACGTGTTTAAGTATCTAAATACTTGCAGCCAAAAATTCAATGTTATTTTTGCCGATCCTCCTTATGCCTTAACCCTTGAAGAGTTCTCAAAGATTCCTGAATTGGTTTTTCAGCAAGAACTTTTAGAAGAAAATGGCCTGTTGATTATTGAACACGCCAAACAAACGAATCTTTCGCACCTACCCAATTACAGCAGCTGTAGAAATTATGGCGGTTGTGTTTTTAGCTTTTTCCGAGAACAATCAAGCCCTTAGCTAGAAAGCTAAGGGCTTGTATTATAGAGCAAACCTATAAGCCGAATTCTGTATCAAGACAGGTCTTGACCCTTATCATTTATCTGAAGTTACTGTTACCAGCAACTTTTAGCTGCCTACCCTCCAGCATTGGGCGTGCTACCCTCAAACACTGGTATACATGGCATTGCACCGCATAGAGTTTACCTGATTTCACTACAGCCTTACCTGTACATCCTTTCTGCTGCACTAGTCCTATTCGCTTATCGCGAATGGCGGGTGTTACCCGCTATGCTGCACTGTGGTGTTCGGACTTTCCTCCTTCAGTTTCCCAAAAGCGATAAGGCGGTTTGCCTTTGCAAAAGTACACAAATTGTTAATAACTCGCCTCAATTTCCGAATTCTGAATTCTGAATTCTGAATTGAATGTTTAACTTTGTTTTATTAACAATTTTGCATGGAGCATTTTGTAGTTTCCGCTAGAAAATACAGACCCCAAACCTTTAAGGATGTTGTGGGACAGCAGGCTATTACTAATACTTTGCTGAATGCCATTGAGCACAACCATTTGGCTCAAGCCTTGTTATTTTGTGGCCCAAGAGGTGTAGGAAAAACCACTTGCGCGCGTATTCTTGCCAAAATGATTAACAGCGACGGCACCGAAAAGGAAGACGAAGATTTCGCCTTTAATATTTTTGAACTGGATGCCGCTTCCAATAACTCCGTAGATGACATTAGAAACCTTACCGACCAGGTTAGGATTCCGCCTCAAATAGGAAAGTACAAAGTGTACATCATTGACGAGGTACACATGCTCTCTCAAGCAGCTTTCAATGCTTTTTTGAAAACTTTGGAAGAGCCTCCTAAACACTGTATTTTTATTTTAGCAACTACTGAAAAGCATAAAATTATCCCGACCATTCTCTCGCGTTGTCAAATTTTTGACTTTAAACGCATAACCGTTAAGGATGCTAAGGATTATTTAA
>Ga0079224_100013219_pt1 | contig 11484 bp, 17 predicted proteins | sample Stecom2015_FD_80414 | JGI IMG/M metagenome (GOLD analysis project Ga0079224, IMG submission 80414) | Agricultural soil microbial communities from Utah to study Nitrogen management - Steer compost 2015 | ecosystem: Environmental > Terrestrial > Soil > Agricultural land | place: USA: Utah...
GGTAGAACTGCTGATAAAGCTGTAAGATTACTTAGAGCTGCTTATTTGCCAAAGGTGAAAACCAAACAACCTGTTGACCCTTCTAGCGGTTTATTGCCTGCCGGTGTTGTGAAGTATTTTGACGGCATAGGTAACACAGTGTTTGGGGATATGGTATCTAATACAGAAATATCTGCAGGAAGTGTTTCTACCGATCCTAACAGTGATTTGTTGGTTCAAAAAACTTTAAATATATCTTACCGAATTGTGCCTTACGGCAATGTTGGTGAGATTGTAGGAACAATTAATTTAAAAACCTCTAACAACTAATTAATATGGCTTCAATCATTAAAAATAAGAAAGCTTACGACAGCGGTGATGTTAATGTATTCATAAACGGTATTCCGATTAATGTAACAGAAATAAGCTATGAAACTGAGCAAGAACATCAAGTAAACCACACACTTCACAATGATGCTTCATCGTGGAGTAGAGGCAAGAAAACACATACCGGAAGTATTGGGTTGATGATGGAGGATGCTGTAGTTTTGGAGGATGCTGCTAATGGCGATTTGATTGGTATTCAACCTTTCGACATTAACGTTACTTACACAAATGAATTCAACAAAATAGTGAACGACACTATTACTGCTAAATTCATGAAACAAGGACGTGAAGTAACCGGAGACATGGGGCTTCAAAAACAATACGACTTATTCGTTTTAGACATTAAATATAATAACTTTTAAAAATAATCAAAATGGCAAAAGAGCAAACACTTGCAACGGGACTTATTAAAGTCTCTGAAGAATTAAAGAACGCTTTAATTCAAGAACACGGAAAAGAGAGTTTACGAATTCTCGAGTTACCTAAAGATGACTTGGAAACATCGGCATTAGAGGTAATTGTTAAAGTACCAAACAGAACTGTAATGAGTCAGTTTATGCGGTTTATTGACAACAATCCTAAGAAAGCTCAAGAGATATTAATTAGCAATTGCTTGTTAACATCAAAAGAGGAAGTGAATGCTGATGATGCATTGTTTATGGCCGCAGTCGGAGGAATTGGAGATTTGTTTCCTATAAGACAGGCTAGGGTAAAAAACTTATAAGCGGGCATTTCGGACTTAATCATCGAGATGACCGCGACACGATCAGGAAGGTTAACGCTCTTTTGACCTATTTCATGCACATACCTTTTCCGGAACAACTTTCGGACGAGGTGTGGGCTGAAAAATGGGAGCAGTTGAAATGGCTGGCGGAGAAAGGGCTATTAAGCAATAAAAAACTAGAGTTGTAATGTCAAGGATTTATTTAGATATAACAGGTCGCTTTGATTCGGCTTTTGGTTTTGCAGCCAAAAACATTATCGGTAGAGCTGTTAAGTGGAATCCTTACCGTTTTGAGAATTATGAAAGCCCTACGGACGACTTTGAAGATGTTACGTTTAAGTATGAAGATGTAACACTCAACTTTGCAGCCATGCCGTTTATCGACAAGAATAAGTCGGCATTTCATATTCCTCTATCAAAACCAACATCTCCTGATATTGACAACATAGTTGCTCCACCTCCTTTAATTACTTTCTCGAGAAAAAAGAACCTTGTAATTACAGAGTTAGAAGGAAAGGATGTGGAGGTAGTTGAACGGTGGAACACAGATACCTACGATATACGAATGAGAGGTATTTTGGTGGACATGAAAAACCACGACTATCCTTCAGACCTTGTAAGAACCCTACATAAACTATTTGGTTTTAATGGGATAATAGAAGTGTCCGGTACCCAATTTTTTGAAAAGGATATACATTCTATTTACATTAAAGAGTATGAAATATCGGGAGTTGCAGGTTATGCTGATACGGTTCAATATACAATAGTTGCTAAAGCTACTTCTGATGTTGATACTGTTTTGCAGGATTTGAATATTAATTTATTAAATCAACCATTATGATTAAGTTAATTATGGCATTACTATACTTCAATATGAGTTGTCAAATAAACATTGGCAACATTCAGTTCAATACGGCTAATGCTGTTGAAATTAATCAATCTATTCAAGAGCTTAGCGATAAAGCAAAGATTATTTTGCCACGTAATGCTAGAAGATTGTTGATTGATGGAGTTGAAAGAACGCTGGAGAAAAGAAATATTACTGATTATATAAAGGTAGGAGACCCGGTAAAAATTCAACTAGGATATGACGGTGAAAATTATACAGAGTTTGAGGGGTACGTAACTCGACTATCTTCTGATATTCCAATTGAAATTGAATGTGAAGATGAGATGTATAAACTCAAAAAAACAACATTTAATACCACACTTAAAGATGCAACATTATTGGACTTACTTAAATTAATTGCTCCCGGTTATACTTATGAAGTAATTGATGATATTAAACTAGGTAAGTTCATTATTGAAAATGCTAGTGCTTATGAAGCATTAGAAGCTTTGCGTAACGATTACTTGATGCACAGTTATTTTAAAGGGAAAACATTGGTAGTTGGATTTCCTTCTTCTTTTGCACCGCAAGAAAAGCTTGTTTATAATCTGAAACATTTAGCCTCTAAAAAAGAGTTAGAATTTGTTAAAAAAGAAGATGTAAAACTTCAAATTAAAGCAATTAGCAATAATTCTGATGGTAGTAAAAAGGTGGTTACTGTTGGGGAAACAGGAGGTTCTGTAAGAACGCTCAATTTTATGAATAAATCAGAATCAGATCTAAAAAAGTTAGCAGAATCAAATCTAAACAGCTTGAGTTTTGATGGGTGGCAAGGCTCAATTAAAGCAATAGGCAGACCATCTCCAAAAGCAGGGTACAGTTGTGAATTGGTAGATGATGAATACACCGAACGCACAGGTGTATATCTTATTGAAGGTGTAACTAAATTATTCAATGGTTCGGATGGTTATAAAAATGTAATTAAGTTGAGTTTAAAAATATCTTAGGATATGAAATACAGTAATATGAATTTAGATTATGGCATGATAGCACTGAATGCGACTAGTGTAACAGCCTTAGCACTAAGTTGGATTGGAGACAACCTTAATACTGCAGGAGGTTTTATGGTTATGTTGTCTATTGCAGCTTTAAACTTTGCGAAAGCATTTAAAGAATATAAATCCGGTAAACAAACTAATAAACCAACAAACAATGAAGAAGAATAATTTTAAATTTAGCAAAAGAAGCCAGGACAATCTTAATACTTGTCATCCCGATTTGCAGCTTATTGCAGATATGGCTTTGGCTGTCTCTCAAATTGATTTTGCAATTACTGAAGGAGAAAGAACTGCTGAACGTCAACAAATGCTTTTTGACACAGGTAAGTCTAAAGTAAACCCAAAAGCATATACGCCTGAAGTATTAATTACAAAAGGAAAGCATATCACTAATGAATTTAGAAAAGAGAGTTGGGCTTTTGATTTTGTTGCCTGCGTTCCGGGTAAACCAAATTTATCTTATGATGTGAAGCATTTAATGTACTTAGTTGGCGTTTTCACGGCTTGTGCTGAGTATTTATACAATAAAGGATTAATTAAACACAGAGTGAGAAGTGGTGCAAATTGGGATAGGGATGGTGAGTTGGTTTATGACCAAACATTCTTTGATGCACCTCACATTGAAATAATAGAATAACATGGCTGGAATATTAGATTTTCTAAAAAGCAACACAGTAGATGCTATCGGTAAGGTGGTTGATACTGTTATTACGAACGATGATGAAAAAAGCAAAGCTAAAAAAGAGCTTACTGAAGTAGTTTTAAAATCACTAAACGAAGTTGCTAACGTGCAAGGAGAGGTGATTAAAAAGGAAATGGAAGGCAATTTCTTACAAAGAAGTTGGCGACCATTATTGATGCTTACGTTCGGGACTATATTAGTTTGTAAATGGTTTGGCTTAACTGATGGAAGCATTGATAATGAACTTGAATTAAAGCTCATGGATATTGTTCAGTTGGGGTTAGGAGGTTATGTTGTTGGGCGTTCGGTGGAGAAAGTAGCCGGAACAGTAACCGCTAATATTGATATACCATTTTTAAAAAAGAAAGATAGAAATGGATAGTTTGAGGCAACTCATAAAGCAAATGATTGGTAAGCAATTACCTTTAACTATATCTTCAGGGAAAGTAGATAGTGTTGATGGTGATACATGTACTGTAAAGCGTGACGGGTTGGTTGATTTAACTGATGTACGATTAAATGCTATTGAGGGAGCTAAAAACTATTTAAGAATAATACCTAAAGTAGGTAGTGATGTTTTGGTCGGGTTGATTGAAAACAAAAGAGAGCATTCAGTAATACTATCATGTTCTGATGTTGAAAAAGTAGAGTTGAAGTACGATAATGGTACTACTATGGATATTACAGAACAGGACATTGTAATTAATGGCGGTCAGTTGGGAGGTTTAACCATTACGCCTAAGTTAGTGGATGAGTTAAACAAAAACAATGATTTGTTAAATGCTATTTTAAATGTAATTACAGGAGCTCCAATTATGGAACCGGGAAGTGGAAGTCCTTCAGCTTTACAAGCTTCACTTAGTGGAGCTGTTGCAGGTAAGCCTGTTGGAGATTTTTCACAAATTGAAGATACAAAAGTGAAGCATTAATGGCTAAAAGAACTGACATATTGTTGGATGATGACAATGATTTAATCATTACAGCTAAGGGCGACTTTGATTTTGGAGATGCAGATAACCAACATGTGGGATTAATATTTGAAGCTCAAAAAGGGGAGATTAGACCAAAACCAAATTTAGGCTTTGGTGCAATGAACTATCTGAAGAAGATATTTAAGAAAAGAGACTTCTTTAGAAACTTAAAAGTAGAGTTGGAAAAGGATGGTTATTCCGATCCTGACATTACAGTTGATTTTGAAACAGGAAAACTAAATATTGATATTAACTAATGGCTAAAAAGAGATTTATAAACAACCAAACCGCTATTGATGCTGCTATGTTAACATACGGCAGACAAGAGGCTGTGTTTTTGTTGCATTCTACTAATGCCAATATGGTTGATACAACCAAAAAAGTTCCTGAAGTAAATATACCCGGAAATGTAGCAGCTAAAGAAATTGCTTTTGACGAGCAAAACCGAATGTATGATTTAACAGTTGACCAAGCTATGGGTAGAGCTACAGGAAGTTTAGCAACAGGAGGCAATGAAACTGAGCAGACATTTGTAACGCAGCGTGGGTTTAGTTCAGGATTTAGTATTGGATTTAAGTGATGTTGTTTTTTTGGTTTATACAGATTGTTTTAATGACTATTAAAAAAGAGAAATATGAGTGATTCTATTAACGACATAAATAACGACATTGATGCGAAGATTTATGTCAATTCTAATGGAGAGATAACAGAGACAGTACTTAACGCCTTGCTTAAACGCATGGCTACATTTACTAATAATAGGTTGCCTTTAGATGGTTCTGCACCTATGACAGGAGAATTGAATGTAGATGGTAAAGGAATTAAGCTCTCTGAAGTAGCAGGTAAAATTAATCGGGTTAGTGTTGTTGGTGATGATGTGGTGTTTACAGGCGATGGTTTTATTATCATATCTAATTTGAAGGGATTGAAAGTGGATAAGAACATTGAAGCTTCAGGAGAAATTAGAAGTATTGATTCTGCTCTTGTATTACAAAAAACAGGGTTAGGCAAAGTTAGTATGTCTACAGTAGGACTTACGGGAGATTGGGAAGCTTTATTTCCAAACAAAAACATTACTGTAGCAGGATTAGATGATATTGATGTAGCTATTGCAGCCTTGGTTGACAGTTCTCCTGCTGCTTTAGATACACTCTTAGAACTTGCTAATGCATTAGGTAACGACCCAAATTTTGCCACAACAGTAAATAATGCTATTGCTGCTAGGTTAAAATTAGATGGTTCTACCCCTATGACAGGTGATTTGGATATGACAACTAATAATGTTGCTATCAAAACAAACAAGATTAAAACTACAGCAGCTTTATTAGAATGGTATTTAGGTTTAGATAAATTAGTACATGATTTTAGTGCTATAGCTGGTGGTTTGGGTAGTTATCTGCAAACATGGAGGGCAAAAGCTGGTACAGTTGCTCATTTGGATGATATATCATATCAATTTGCTGCATCAGATGAAACATCAGCTTTGGTAGCAGATGGAGCAACGGCAGTTTATACTGATTACATGGCAGTACCAATCGCATTAGCATCTGTAATGATAAATGTAAACACAGCACCAACAGGAGATAATATTGTTGTTGACATCCATAAAAATGGAACTACGATATTTACAACACCAATTTCTATTGATGCAACAGAAAACACAAGCCTAACAGCTGCTACTCCTTATGTTTTAGATGGAACTATTTCTTTTGCAGTTGGAGATAAAATTGAATGTTTTGTTACACAAGTAGGTAGCGCAATTGCAGGTGCAGGTTTAAAAGTTAAATTATTGCAATGAATGTAATTAATCCATATAAATATAATGCCACGCCTTATAGTACCAAATATTTTGATTTAGATGGTTCAAATGAATATTTTAGAATAAATAATAATGCTGCTCTAAATTCTATTATACCGGGAGTTGGTGATTTCACAATGATTTTTCAAATAATAAAAAAAGTAAAAACAAGTAGAGAAGATTTATTTGGTGATATAGCTTCTGGTTATACGGTTTATCCTTATATGTCATTTAATAATTTAAAAATAAGTTTACTTATGAATGGAGGTAGTACTTATGTTATGGATATGACAAGTGGAAATATATCTACAATAGGTAATAAGTATTGGATAGCCATAAGAAGAGATTATGCTAATGCAGCTAACAATAGTATTAGAGTAAATGGAGTGGAAGCTACAATAAGCAGTACTATTACCAATAATTTAAGTATAGATCCTACTCCAAATACTTATTGTTTAGGTAATGGTAATGGTTTTTATGGCGAAGTAGGATTAATACAATTTCATGCAATAGATAAGTACTGTACAAATTTAGAGTTGGATGCTATTTTTGCTGGAGGAGTTGGACAAGACCCAAGAAATGTTTTAAATGGTTCTGAGAATATTTGTTCATTCGGAGCATCTAAAGCATTTTGGGACGGTTCAAAATATGATGTTACAACTGGAAATGGTTATGTGTGGAATAGTTTAAATGTAGAACAAACAGATTTGAAAAATTTATAATGAGAACATTTGAGGTAATAAGAAACCAAATAGTAACTAAAAAGAATGAGTTGCTACCACAGCTAAATAGTAATTCTGCAACTGCTATATGGTGGTTATGGGCTAATATTGCTGCTACTGCTATATTTACATTTGAACAAATATTTTATACCGAAAAAGCAGCACTAGAAAAAGAAACAGAAGCTAAACGCTACGGTAGTATTAATTGGTATGCTTTGCAGGTATTGAAATTTCAATATGGAGATGTTTTGGTGTTTGATAGTGAAACAGGGCTTTTCGCTTATCCGGTTATTGATGAAAGCAAAATGATAATTAAACGTGCTGCAGTAAATGAAGGCATACAAGATAAGGAGCTTTTAATCAAAGTTGCTAAATATGATGTTAATGATGAACTTGTACCATTAGATACTCCTGAAATAACAGCTTTAAACGCCTACTTAAATGATATTAGGGTTGCAGGTGTAGATTTTCAGGTTTTAAGTATTCCGGGTGATGTTATTGATGGAGTTGCAGACATATATTATGATGCTAACTATAATTTAAACGATATTCAAACAGCGATTAATGATGCTTTAACCGAGTATCGTGATAATTTCTCTTTTAACGGCACTTTGTTAAAGAATGATATAATTGATGTTATTAGAGATGTTGATGGCGTTACAGACGTTTATTTTAACACATTAACAGGTCAAACAGGAGCTTTGCCAGCTGTAACAATTACAAGAGATTACAACACAACTGCAGGTTACTTTAATTATCAAGCAAATTGGATAACTAATTGGAATTTTATACCAAAACACACTAATCCGAACGTTTAATGGTTTTCTATGTATTTTTAATATTTGATTACATTAAGCAGTACTTAGGCAGGCTGTTTAATCGTGAGAAGCAACAGAAGTGGGTTTACTCATTTATGTTTCCTCTTATGCTCTTATGGACAGATTTTGACCTGTGGAGGCGTAAAAGGTACTACATAATAAATATAACCGCTCAGGTAATTAGTTTAGAAGGCTATTTAAATGACACTTATGACACTATTTTAAGGCGTATTTATATAGCTGCTGCACCTGAAGGGTATAAAGGTATTTATGTAGCCTTAGAGCAGGAATTAAGCCCATTTGTGTGGGCAGGCTTAGAGAGTGAAGGTGTAGGCGTATTTGTTGGTTCTCCAGCTGATGCTACTAATAATTTTATTGTACATGTGCCATTGGCTCTCCAACCACAAGAAAACAGCATAGTAGCGGCTGTAAATCAGTTTAAAACATCAGGTAAAGGCTTTGTGATAAAATATTTCTAGTGTGTGTTTTTTTTACACAATTCGTTTTTTAAATTTGCACAATTCGTTTTTGCGTTTATACATAATTTAAAAATTTTTAATTAATAATTTCCCTTAATTGGGTTAATTTTAGTTTGTTAATGCGTTGCAACTTAATTAACAGCTTCAAATTAACCACTCTTCCGTCTCATTTGATGAGACGGAAGTATTTTTTTTATAAAAATTATTTTTTCCGCCTAAAACTTTTTTCATTTCATTGGTTTCTAAGGTAACTTTTAATTTAAAATTATTGGTATATCCATAACAATTACGTGTTCTGTTGTATTTTATTTCTGCTCCATACCCTTTTAATCTTTCTATATATCTAAACAAACATGCTCTGGATATCCCCATACGCATAGCTAATTCTTCAGGAGTCCCTGTTCTTTGCTTTAGTATAAGCTCATGCAAGTGTATTAATTTTTCAAATTCGCTTAACAACATATTCTTTATAAATGAATTAAAGAAACATTAACACAAATATATAAGGTTTATTTTGAAAACATTAGTACTTTTGGTTCTAATATAATGGAATTACATATTAAGATACGAGCAGCACGTCATCAATTTGGGTTTTCTCAGCAGTATATGGCAGATTTACTAAACATTAGTCAAAAGGCTTATTCAAAAATTGAAAGTGGGAAAACGGCTTTAACCATTAAAAGAGTTACTGAAATTGCTAAAATTTTCAAAATTCACCCCATAGAATTGCTGTTTTTAGATTTGAATATTGTGCTAGGAAATCAGAAAATTAAAAGCTTTGATGAGCCTTTTGTTGTAAAATTATTAGCCAACTCATCTAAATTAATTGAAAATTATGAAATGCAGCTAAAAGTACTGGAGGATAAGATAAAAGAATTGGAATCTGAGTAAAATATATTTTCAATCCATGGTAAAAAAGCAAGTACGCACCTTTTTAGACACTTACTCTGCTTATACTTTAGCTCATTCGTTTTACATTACTGTTGTATCTCTTCTATTATTTTTTTGGCGTTAACCAAGTTAGTGAAATCTACTAACACATTATTTCTCCTAACTAGTGTTGAAGCAACATCTATTTCTTGCTGTGCCAATGCTGCAATTTTTTGTTTGAATAATTGAGGTGTATCAGCAATTTCACATACACTATCCAAGCCAGTTCCGGCAATCATTAGGGGATTTACTAAACAATGCCTTCCTTTAAACAAAGTATGTAATAATTTTAATTTTAAACCCGTAGGTTGATGTGTAATCAAAATGTTGGTTTGTGCATTTTCAATCAAGCTAGCCATTTGTTCATCGTTTGGGTTCTCAATTAATTCTATATGAGGAAAAGGCTGAATAACTTTTTTTAACCTTTTAGAAGGATGAAATCCGGCTATTTTTAAAGGTAATTTGATATCACTAAAAATTTGTTTTACAATGAATAATACCGCAGCTTCATTTTCTTGAACACTTAAATTGCCATGATACAGCACGTACGTTCCCATTCCGTCTTTAATAGTAATTTCCTCTTCTTGATGAAAGCAAGGGAGAAATGTAGCTTTAACCTCAGGATAGTTGGTTTTAAAATATTGTTCATCCGATTTAGATACTGACAAAATACCATTAGCATATTGCAAAATCGGTTCGAATCTTTTTAATGCTTTCGCTTCTAGTTGGTAGTATAATTTTTTAAAACTGAAAGCACTACTTTTAGCTAGAAAAGCATAATAATCATGTTCTACATTGTGGGCTCTAACTATTTTAATTCTTTTCTTTAATGCGTGATGGTTTAACCAAAAACAAGTATGTAATCCTTCAAATAATATAGGATAGTCGTTTTTTAGTAAATTTTCTAAAAGCTGTTTATTAGCACGAGATTTAACTATATAGGGTTTTGAACTTAGCAGAGCAAAAATGGAGGTGTTTCGTTGATAATATTTTACTGAAACACAATATTTCTCAAGTTCAGGTTGAATACCTCTTCCATAATCAAAGCAATGCAAATGAATTTTAACTCCCAAGTGATGCAACGCTTTAATTTTATAAAAAACATCTATCACTCCACCATAATTTGCCGGAAAAGGCACATTAAAAGATACAATATTTAGCTCTTTATCATTCAATTGGTTGGAAGATTTTTTATCATCTCAATAATAACTTTTTTTTCATTATCCCAATTTAACTCTTGTTTCGCAACTTTAGTATTGTTTTTCCAAAATTGAAGTAGTTGTGGATTATTCAACATGCTTTTAATTTGTTCTGCAATTCTTTCCGGGTGGTGGCTTTCAGCTACTTCACCAACTTGGTATTTTTTTACTAATTGACTCATTTCGGGCAAGTTGGAAACCAATACAGGAATCTCCGCATGAATATAATCAAATAGTTTATTAGGCAATGCCAACCGATAATTAAGCCCCATATCTTCTTCTAAGCTTAAACCTAAAATTGCTTGTTGAGTATATTGATGCAATTCTTCAAAAGAAACTTCTCCTAACATTTTTACTCTATCGTTTAACTGTAGTTGATTAATCAGTTGTTTAATCTCATTAAAAACGTCTCCATTTCCCACAATTAAAAGTGTTGCATCATCTATATAATTCATGGATTTTACCATAGTTTCTATACCTCTGTTTACATTAATAGCTCCTTGGTAAATAATGGTTTTTTTTAGAGGTACTTTGCTTAATTTTTTTTCCTTAAAATAAGGAACGTTACGAACTACTTTAACGTCAATATTATACTCTTCTCGGTACAATTGTGCAATACCTTCAGAAACAGTTATTACGTTTTTCAGTTTTGGTAAAATACGTTTCTCAATACTTTTCCAAAAACATTTTATTTTTGGTCGGGTTACTAATTCAGGCAATTCTGTAAAATACTCGTGGCTATCAAAAATTAAAGCTTTCCCTTTACACTTAGCTGCCAAATAGCACGAAAGCAAGGTGTCTAAATCATTGCTCCATATTACATCATAATTATTAAATATGAGGTGAAAAAATAAACGAATATTATAATTTGCGTAGAAAAGAGGTCCTTTATTAAAAAGTAATTGCCA
>Ga0079224_100013220_pt1 | contig 11483 bp, 7 predicted proteins | sample Stecom2015_FD_80414 | JGI IMG/M metagenome (GOLD analysis project Ga0079224, IMG submission 80414) | Agricultural soil microbial communities from Utah to study Nitrogen management - Steer compost 2015 | ecosystem: Environmental > Terrestrial > Soil > Agricultural land | place: USA: Utah...
CCCATTTATTTGAACATATGATGTTTACCGGGACACCAGCCATACCCGATATCGATGAAATATTGCAGGACGCCGGCGGAGAAAATAACGCTTTCACCAACGCCGATTATACGAACTATTATTCCTATGCGCCCGTTAGCAATCTCCAACTTCTGCTGGCTATAGAGGCTGATCGCATGCAAAATCTGGAGATCACCCCCGAAAAATTCAACATTCAGAAAAACGTTGTGATCGAGGAGTTTTTCGAAACCTGCCTCAATCAACCTTATGGCGATGTATGGCATTTGATGCTGGACATGGCCTATAAAAAACACCATTATCGCTGGCCGACGATCGGAAAAACACCCGATCACATTATCGAAGCTACTTACGAAACCGTTCGGGAATATTACCAGTATTATTGCCCGAATAATGCCATTTTGGCGATAGGGGGAAATATCGAGATAGAAAAGGTAAAAAAATGGGTAGAGCAATATTTCGGTGATATTCCCCAGAAGTCGTTCGTCCTACCAGACCCGGGCATAGAAGATCCTCAGAATGCACCGAGACATATTCATGTACAGCGACAGGTGCCCACGTCGGCCATCTATTTTGGTTTCCATATGCCGCAGCGTCTTCACCAGGACTTTTATGCCCTGGATATGTTGACAGACTTCTATGCGTACAATGATTCGTCCTACCTATACAAAGTGCTTGTTAAAGGGCGGGAAATATTTTCGAGTATCGATACATGGATTTCTGGTTCTATTGATCCGGGATTGCTGATGTTTGAAGGTAAGCTCAACGATGATGTGACCATTGACATGGCAATCGAACAATTGAAAACCGCCGCCATGGAAGGTATCCAGGCGATCACAGCCCATGATGTTCAAAAAATTAAAAACAAGATTAAAACCAACCTGATTCAGAGTGAGGTGAATGTGCTCAACAAGGTAATTTCACTGGCATTTTTTGAATACCTCGGCGATATTGATCTGATCAATGAAGAAGTGAGTCACTACGAAGCCATAGGGCACGAAAACTTAATTGAGATCAGTAAGCAGTACGTTGATTTTGAAAAAACCAACTTATTGATCTACGAATCGATATAGGAATCGCCCTTGCCCTATCCGGGAACCTGTTAGCACGTCATCCGGAAACCCCAACTCTCAGATATGGGCAAAACAAAACCATACATTCCTTTTTACCTCAGACCTGATTCTGAAGTTTTCTGTCCTTTTCTCTCTTATCACTTCCGACTTAATCCGGTGTCCTGTTACCTTCTAACCAGGTCAACCGCAGGGTGAACATTTCATTGGTGCTTTAACAAATGTCCGAAATAATTCTCTTTGGTTTTCATATAGGCTTCATTGCTGTCCCGGGTAGGGACGATCAGGGGTTCCCGACCCACCAATTTCACCGATGAATCTCTTATGGCTTCCACCTTTTCCGGATTATTGGTCATAAGGATAATCTCGTGGACATTCAGAATCTCCAGAATATCCACAGCCACATCGTAATGCCGTTCATCCGGATCAAAGCCCAAATGAACATTCGCTTCCACCGTATCAAGTCCTTCGTCCTGAAGCTGATATGCTCTCAATTTATTGACCAGGCCGATCCCCCGGCCTTCCTGCCGAAGATATATAAGAATCCCCCCTTCTTTTCCTAATCGCCTCAGGGAACTCGCCAATTGTTCGCCGCATTCACACCGTCTCGAGCCAAAAGTATCCCCTGTAATGCACTCGGAATGTATCCGAACCAATACGGGTTTACTCAAATCCGCTTTATCGCTGACCAAGGCCAGGTGGGGCGTATAATCCTCATCACTCTCCCCGAAGGCAATCACCTGGAAATTTCCGTATTCGGTCGGAATCCCGGCTTCTGATAATTTTTTCATGCGGAATGATATACTTATTGAGCAATAAACTATTCAATTAAAACAACTTTCAACCGAATAGTTTATTACTCTTCCCCGAAATTTCTCCGGGCATCTCCGTTCTTCTAACTCATTATTTGACTACATCCTCATTCTCTCCCTGCATCACCCGCTCCTGACGGCTGATCGACTCTTCATGGATGGCTTTGAGTACGTGGTCTACAAATTTATTTGACAATCCCATCGGTCCGGCACTTTGCATAGTACGCTCCAGAATCTCGGACCACCGATCCTGCTGATATATCGTGATGTTGTTGGATTTTTTGTATTCTCCAATTTTCTCTGCCAAATTCATCCTGTCAGCCAGCAACTGGAACAACTCCTTATCGATCAAATCGATCTGAGATCTCAAATCTTCTATGTTGTGCTGTACGACAGGATCATCTCCAGTCTCCCGACGAACAATCAATTTGTCAAGGACATTCTTTTTCAGATTTGCTGGAGTGACCTGCTGTGCCGCATCGCTCCATGCCTCGTCCGGTGTGGGATGGGTCTCCAGCATCACGCCATCGAAATTGAGGTTTAGCGCTGCCTGAGACACCATGTAAAGATTCTCCCGATTACCCGCTATGTGCGATGCATCACACAAAATCTGAAGTTGAGGGAATTCCTGCTTCAAGGCCAATGGAATTTGCCATTGCGGACTGTTTCGGTACACACTTTTGCCATACCGTGAAAATCCCCTGTGGATAACCCCTACTCTGGTCAGGCCCACATTGAGCATACGCTCGATTGCCCCCTTCCACAAGCTCAGATCCGGATTGATGGGATTCTTAATCAAAACAGGAATGTCAGTACCTCTCAGCGCATCAGCTACTTCCTGCACCGAAAAAGGATTCACTGTCGTACGGGCTCCAATCCACACCACATCCACACCGGCCTTGATGGCTTCAAAGGCATGGTCTTTATTAGCCACTTCTGTAGTGATCTTGTACCCAAATTCATCCCGGACTTTTTTCAGCCACTGCAAACCTTCAGAACCGATACCTTCGAAAGAATTGGGACGGGTACGGGGTTTCCATATTCCCGCTCGAAACAAATCCACTTTTACGTTATTTTCGGTTAGTTGGCGAGCTGTTGCCATGACCTGCTCTTCCGTCTCTGCACTACACGGACCCAATACCTGAATGGGCCGGGTGAAATTCTCAAAAACTGGTTTAAAATTCATCTGTCAATTATTTAAGTATTTTCTTAATGTCGTTTGCGCGCTCCATCATTGTATAAAAGCGACTGAAATCCTTTTTGATCAGCATGGTCCGAAATTGGCTGATCACGTTAATATGCTCATCCAGCACATCGAGCACATTATCACGATTTTGTTCAAAAATGGGAATCCAGGTTTCCGGATTGCTCTTAGCCAATCTTACCGTACTGGAAAACCCTCCCCCTGCCAATTCAAAAATCCGGTTTTCATTGCGTTCCTTTTCGAGGACCGTCAGCGCCAACGCGATCGAACTGATGTGGGATATATGGGAAACGTATGCCGTATGTACATCGTGATCAGCTGAGTTGTATTCTACAACATTCATTCCAATCTGTTCATACATCCTGCGCACCTCTTCTACTACATCCAAGTCACTATCCTCTACATCACAAAACACACATACTTTCCCTTCAAATAACCGCTGGATGGCGGCTTCAGGGCCGCTATATTCGGTTCCCGCCATCGGGTGGGTAGGAAGAAAACGCCCCCTGGCCGGATGACCTTTCACGCTATTTACAATATCATATTTCGTGCTTCCAACATCGATAACCATCTTCTGACCAATCCGGTCGAGTACGGATGAAAGTAAATTGCGGATGGCATGAACAGGTATGGCCATGATCGCAAGATCAGACCGATCCACCAGATCTTCCAACGAAGCGCATTTTTCATCGATGATATCCTTATCCTGAGCTATCTCCATATGTTTTGATGTGAGATCATATCCCAGCACCCTCCTGGCATACCCACACTCTTTGAGTGCCAACCCAAGAGATCCTCCGATCAAACCCAATCCTGCAATTCCAACCGTCATTGCGTTCCATTTTTAGTATGAACCAGCGCATGTATTCGCATTCGAGCTTCCTCCAGAATTTCTACATCCATGCACACTGAAATTCGAACATAAGGCTCGCCCTGTCGACCAAATATCCCCCCCGGTGTCAAAAAAACATCGGCTTCGTAAAGCATCTCATCACTGAGTGCATAGCCATCGGCATAGATATCTGGGACACGGGCCCAAACAAACAAACCTGCCTGATCTTTCTCATAGCTACACCCCAGCTCCTCGAGAATCCGATAGGCAATTTCCTTCCGTTCCCTGTACATTGCATTCAATGAATCGTACCAGGAATCATCCAGATCCAGAGCTTCTACGGCCGCCAATTGCACCGGACGAAACATTCCGGAATCCATGTTGGATTTGAATTTGATAATCTGCGACAAAAAACACTCCTTGCCTATGATCGCCCCAATCCTCCACCCTGCCATATTATGCGATTTACTGAGAGAATTCAGCTCCAGACAACAATCCCGGGCTCCATCCACGGCAAAAATTGTCTGTGGAGTGGGATTGAGGATGAAATTGTAGGGATTATCGTGACAAATAAGGATTTCATGTTCGTTACCAAATCGGACGAGCTCGGACCAGAAAGCTGCATCCGCCCTGGCTCCGGTGGGCATATGGGGGTAATTCACCCACATCAGCCGCACTCGGGAAAGATCCTCCTGAGCCAGCTTTTCCAGGTCGGGTAACCAACCCCTGGAAGCTTCAAGATCGTAAAGCCGGTTTACCCCACCTGCCAGGGCTGTGGCTGACTGGTAGGTCGGATACCCCGGATCGGGTACGAGGACTTCGTCTCCGGGATTGAGGAAGGACATGCTTATGTGCATGATGCCCTCCTTGGACCCGATGAGCGGAAGGACTTCCTCGGAAGGATCGATCGTCACGTCAAAGCGGGCAGCGTACCACCGACTGTAAGCCTCCCGCAATTCTGGGATCCCATAATAGCTCTGATATCCATGACCTTCATCCCTGGCTGATTCCCGGCACAAGACTTCCCTTACCCGGGGATGTGGCGGCTGATCCGGACTTCCGATTCCCAGATTAATTATGGGTTTACCGGATTGCTTTAACCGCGCAATTTCCTTCAACTTGGCTGAAAAGTAATATTCTTTCACGCCGGATATCCGATCTGATGGTCTAACCTTCATAGTGACTACCTTCTTTATATTTTCCCAGAACCCGTACTCCGCGGGCATGGTCTGAAAATTCTTCAAGGATCTCATCCAGGCGATGCGGTTCACCCAATACAAAATCAGCAAAAAACAAATATTGCCAGGGTTCGCCAAGGATGGGTACACTCTGTATCTTGGTGAGATTGCATTGATTCAGGGAAAGATTTTCCAGGGCTTTGTACAAACTACCGATGGCATGGGACACCCGGAATGAGATCGAAATCTTATTGAATTCTTCCGTATGTATATGATCATCAAGAACGAGGAATCGGGTATAATTTTGCTTGTTGGTTTCGATACTAGCCGCCAGCGTATTCAGATTGTACATTTCCCCGGCCAGCGAACTGGCTATAGCACCGATATGCTTATATCCGGCTTGAGAAATTTCATACGCCGATTCTGCGGTATCATAGGTAGAGACCAATTGAATATGGGGATACACTGAGAAAAATTCTTCGCATTGGGCCAGTGCGATGGGATGTGAATGAACTTCTTTCAAATCCTCGATACGTACACCGGGAACCGCCAGCAGGTTCTGCTTGATCCTCAGAAAAGTTTCCCCCACAATCTGAACTTTTGAATTCTGGATCAAAGAATAGTTTCTCAGAAGGCTCCCCGCAATACTATTTTCAATGGCCATCATACCATAATCTATCTCATCATTGTTCTCCACGTCATCGATGACTTCATCGAAGGTATGTCGCCCCACCACATCCACCGGGCTTCCCTCATAGTTGGCCGCTGCTATGTGATGAAATGCACCTGGAAATCCTTGTATTGATATTTTTTTCATCCGTTTTTTTAACCTAAATCAGTGCAAAAAAAAAGGTCCCGAACCGGGACCTGATTTTTGCTTTACTTATACACCATGAGCATCAGATCCCTTTTTGATCTCCAAAAAAGAAATAATAAAAGTAAAAAGCTGATGCCTGAGGTCTCATTTTCTTTCCATTTACCCTACAAAGCTACAGATAATTTCCTGAACATTGAAAATTTTTTTTACCTGTAAATCAGCCATAAAGGGAAATCTGCTTGAATGGGATAGAATTTTTTTCTATTTGCATCACAATTAGAGTTATATATAGAATATATCACTAAACAAAAGCTTATATTTAGTATAATTTTCTTTCACTATAAACCACCGCCCAATTCCAGTATGGACAATGCATCCTGTTGGCAAATGAAAGCTCCTTTCGCATTTGGTGACGGATTGTTACTTTTGTGTGTCAGAATTGGATTAACTTCATTTCTTCCGGACATGAAAGATATCAAAATGTATAAAAATCTGTTTATTCTCATTTGTATGGTTGCAGGTATAGGAGATATTTCCGCACAGGCTCAGCATAAAATTAATCTTGAAGATATATGGTCGCGTCATATTTTTGACGCCCGCACCATTCCTGGGTTCAATTTTATGGCGGACGGACGGCACTACACACTCCAGGTGGGTCAGAAAATCGAAGCGTATGATATCACCACGGGTACCGGAACCGAGACCATCTTCGATCCGGCCAAATTACCTGAAGGCCATAATTACGAAGGCCATCTGGCCACTTATACATTTTCTTCCGATGAAAGCCAGATATTGTTAGCCACCAACAGAAAACCGATTTACCGACGTTCGTATCTGGCTGATTTCTATATCTACAACCGGAAAAGCGGACAAATTTCCCGTCTTTTCCCGGATGGGCAGGTGATGAATGCACATTTTTCTCCCGACGGAGAAAAGGTTGGCTTTGTTTACCAGAACAATCTTTACATCCGTGACCTTTCCACAGGGAAAATTCACCAAATAACCCACGATGGTGAGGAAAATGCAATCATTCACGGAGCTGCAGATTGGGTGTATGAAGAAGAGTTTGCCATCACTCGTACCTTCGAATGGTCAAATGACAGCCGTTACCTCGCCTGGATCCGATTTGACGAACGCGCCGTTCCGGAATTTACCATGACCAATTATACCAATGGGTTTTATCCGGAATACGTCACTTTCAAATACCCTAAAGTGGGTGAAACCAATGCTACAGTTTCCGTGCATTTGTGGGATTCAAAGTCGGGCAAAACCAGAAATGTGGATATCCTCACTTCCGAAACCGATCTGTACATTCCCCGGATAAAGTGGACACGGAACCCCGATCTGCTAACGGTATATGTTCTCAACAGGCACCAGAATCACTTGAAATTGCTTCAGATCCGGGCATCAAATTTGGAAAGCTCGATTTTGATGGAAGAAACCAATCCATATTATTTGGATATCACCGACGACCTCACATTTCTCAACGATGACCAAGGTTTTATATGGACGAGCGAGAAGGGAGATAAAAATCAGATATTCCTATACGACTTTGAAGGAAATGTCAAAAAACTAACCGATGGTACTCAGGAAGTGACCGCAGTATATGGCTACGATCCGATTCACAAAACCATCTACTTTCAGGCTACGGATGATTCACCCTTGCGTCGGGCGGTGTTCTCGGTGAGTCTGGATGGGAAAACTCAAAAACTAACCGGAAAGGAACTCTCAGGGTGGAATTCAGCCAAATTCAGCACCACATTCGATTACTATGTCCTCACCCATGCGACAGCCAATACACCACCAGTATATACCGTGTACAGTCGAAATGGCAAAAAGATACGGGATATTGAAACCAACCAAAGCCTTCGCCAACAAATCCGCGCATATGACTTTCAACCGAAAGAATTTTTCACCTTTACGATCGATGACGGAACAGAACTCAATGGTTATATGATCAAACCAGGTGATTTCGATCCCGAGCAGGAGTACCCGGTATTTATGTTTCTCTATGGCGGTCCGGGGAGCCAACAAGTGGTGGATAACTGGCAGGATCGATACCAACCCTGGTTCCAAATGCTGGTCCAGAAAGGGTATATAATTGCTTGTGTTGACAACCGGGGTACCGGAGGTCGCGGTGAGGAATTTAAAAAAATGACGTATTTGAATCTGGGCAAACTGGAAACAGTAGATCAAATTGCTGCGGCAAAATACCTCGGTGGACTTTCCTATGTCAATGCTGACCGGATCGGTGTATTTGGCTGGAGTTATGGCGGATATATGTCCACCAACCTTCTCCTCCATGGCAATGATGTTTTTTCGATGGCGGTAGCAGTGGCTCCAGTGACGAACTGGAGGTGGTATGATACCATTTACACGGAGCGGTATATGCGAACCGTAGAAGAAAACGAGAAAGGATACCGGGATTTTTCGCCGGTATATTTTGCTGACAGGCTTAAAGGAAAATACCTGTTGATCCATGGAATCTCGGACGACAATGTACATTTTCAGCATGCAGCCGAGATGGCCAGAGCCCTCATTGATGCGGGTAAAGATTTTGAAACGATGTACTATCCCAATGACAATCATGGAATTGCCCAACCGACTTCCAGAATCCACTTGTTTCGCTTAATCACCGATTTTATAAAAGACAACCTGTAATGTCAAAGACCAAAAACATCCAAATCCTCAACCGGAAAGCCAAATTCGAATACGAATTTCTGGAGGAATTCACAGCCGGTATACAACTGTTTGGTGCAGAGGTCAAGTCTATTCGTGCAGGTAAAGCGAATCTGGCGGATGCATTTTGCTATTTCAAAAAAGGGGAACTCTACGTCAAAAATTTTCACATCTCTGACTACAAATTCAATACCATCAGGGAGTTATCCCCTACCCGGGAACGAAAATTGTTATTGAAAAAACGGGAATTACGCAAACTGCAAAAGGCGGTTAAGGAAAAAGGGCTAACCATCGTACCCTACAAAGTATTTATCAGCGATGAAGGCTGGGTCAAACTCCGGATAGCCCTGGCTCAGGGTAAAAAAGTGCGGGATAAGCGACAGTCCATCAAAGAACGGGAAAGCAAGATTGAAATGGACAGGGCAAAGCGGAGCAAATTTTAACATCAATTGAGGACATGGGCACCCCTGGTTCCGACTGACAATAAACGTACTGTACTAGTGGTCCATTTCTTAAGTTCTTCACACTTATGACGGCTTCTTTTTCGCCGTACCTTCATCACCGAAAGCCTCACGTAGGCCTGTCCTATGCTCGGTTTCGTTTCTTCGGTACGACAAAAAACAATCGCGTCCTTAATATAAATTACTTATGAAACAGAGCACTGGTTCCAATACAATCCTTATTATTCAATAATTCTTACATTTATAAGGGGTCTATGGTCTTGTGAACATCTTTTAATAGTACACCAAATTTCAATGAGATTCTCCCGGTTTTGTAGAAGGCTGACCAATTAAGATCCTCCCCATGCCATTGGGGGAACAAAAAAGGCGTAATACAGGGTACAAATTAATGAGTTCGTACATGAGTTAAACCGTCTCGTTTGGGGATTGGAGATGGAGATACGACGAACACGATGCCTATATAGGGAACTTATGGAATGGAACACAATTCAAACCAAATACAGCCGGGTTAAGCTCTATAAATTTTGACATAATAAATAATCCACGGAGAAGTTGACATTGTTTGAATGCTGACATACCCAAGGAAGAAATCCTGTCTTTCTGAACAATCCTAATTTTTTTTCTCCAAAAAATTCATTAAATTAATGCCCCGTTCCTTTACATCAGTTGGATTATTGATCTAACCATTACCGCCATGAAAAGTCCATGGCTTGTTTTGATTCCCCTCCAATGGGTTGCTATGATACTGATAGCACATGGCACCATCCTGGGTCAAAGTACCTGGAGTGCGAACAGCTGTGGCAACCACGCCCCCGTCCTCGATCGAATCCTAATCGATGCCTGCACGGCCTACGAACCAGATGAGTATATCATTTTTCACACTGGTTCATCGCCCTTACCCGTTCAATCCGGCAATCTGTCGATCCGGGTATATGCAACCAGCAATCCCTATGTGGCGGACCAGTGGACCTCAAATTCATCAGCACTTTCACAGATGAACCAGAGTGCCAATTGCGGAGAACCCATATTTATTGATCCTTTCGAGTCGCCATACCAGGGTGTGATTCCACCCAATTCCAATGTCCTTGCCTTTGTTCAGCATTCCCCGAATTTTACCGGTACATTGTCAGGGCTTTGCGAAAGGGGTGCCGTCTTTGTTCTCTTTGGAAATTATCACGACGGATTTTCGAGTTCAATGTTTGGAAATTCCTGCACAGATTGCACGAGACACATCGAAATCCAGCTGGGAACGTGCAATTACGACATTGTGTATGAACCTGAGCTATTGACCGGCGGCAATGGGGCCTTCATCGAAGGGAATGGTGGCTCAATATCCTACGGTAATTCTCCGGGCTGCAAACCTTCTTTCCATCATTTCCCTACTCCTCCTGCACCCATTCCGGATCGGGATAATATTTCTATTTGTGAAAATGAGACCGTAGCAACTGAAGCGATCAATATAACCAACGGCAACAGTTACACATCCTGGCACCTGAATCCTGACGGACCACCGATTCATTATGGGTCATCATTTGTCCCTGATCTTACATTTTTTTTACTACCCACAGAAAATATGCCAACAGAACGAAGTCTGTATGTAGCCAATACAGAAGGAGGACGCAGGTCAACCTTGAAAGAAATCAGACTAATCAGCAATCCCGCTCCCGCTACCCACGGTATTTCGTTATTGTGCGATCCGAAACAGCAATGCGTATTGTGTGGAGATGAAAATGCTCTACTGGAGCTTTCCCTTTCTGGGTTATCCGACGGACTTTACTATTTCAATTTAACAGATGGAAATAACGACCATATTTTTGATTTTGAAGGCAACAGGAAACATTCCCTCGAATTACCAGCAGCAGAACAGTATTGGATTCAGTCAGTGACCAATACGTATGGATGTATGGAAACGGAGGGATTGGGGAATGCTGAAGTATCGATAGATATCCGCAGCCCTGCCCACAATTATCTGCCGACTCTTCCGGAATTGTGTAATAATGACGAACCCTATACGCTTCCGGAAATGCCGGGAGAAATACCTGGCAATTGGTTGCTGGGTGACAATCTCGTAACTACGATCACACCAGTTATGCTTGGTGAAGGTGAATTCTCCCTGAAATATCAACCCTCTGACGATTGCACACCATCTGAAACTGCTGTACTGGAGATTCTTCCGGCAGGTTTTACTGACTTTGAATTACCCCCTATAAAGTGCGCCATTGATTATTACCTACCAAATCCCGGTATAGGGATGATGGACGGTGGAATATGGACCATCTATCCTAACGCACAAATCGATCCGGTCACGGGAGGAGTATGGATATCAGAACTGGTAAGAGGCCAGAGTTATGCCTGGACATATACCGTATCCGCTGCCTGCGGAAGTGCCACAACCGATCAGGTTGAAATACC
>Ga0079224_100013221_pt1 | contig 11482 bp, 11 predicted proteins | sample Stecom2015_FD_80414 | JGI IMG/M metagenome (GOLD analysis project Ga0079224, IMG submission 80414) | Agricultural soil microbial communities from Utah to study Nitrogen management - Steer compost 2015 | ecosystem: Environmental > Terrestrial > Soil > Agricultural land | place: USA: Utah...
CCGCGAAGAGCCGTCGCCTTGACACTGCTTCCACCGACAATCTATAATGAACGTGCGCACGGATTCCCGTCGCGGGATGCCGTGCGCTCAGCGTCTTTGCATGGGGTTTAGGTGTGGCCGTGCTAGACGGGGAGGTAGCGGTGCCCTGTACCCGCAATCCGCTACAGCGGGGTCGAATTCCCGCCCGAGGCCTCGTCCTTGTGGAGCCTGCCCCGGATAAGTGGCGTTGACGATCGGGTCTTGCGCAACGGGCTTTCGTGAACCCCGTCAGGTCCGGAAGGAAGCAGCGGTAAGCGAAATCGTCCGTGTGCCGCGAGGGCGCCTGATCCGAGCCAACTGTTCGGGTAACGTCCGGAGGGGCAGGTCGACGGCGGGTGCACGGCTCACTTTTGCGGCCGGCGGGCCAAAGCTTGCCGGCCTTTTTTCGTGCCGCTGCCGGACGCGCCGGACGATCAGGGGGCTGCGGCGAGGAAAGGAAGCCGCCGGCAGCCCGCCGAAAGTGTCAGCGATCCGGCCGGGAGGTATCGGCGGGTGAGCTACGTTTCCCTCTACCGCAAGTGGCGGCCGCAGACCTTTGCGGAAGTGACCGGGCAGGCCCACGTCGTCCGGACGCTGAGCAACGCCCTGGCGGAGCAGCGGATCGCCCACGCGTACTTGTTCACCGGGCCCCGGGGGACGGGCAAGACCACCTTGGCCCGGCTGCTGGCCAAGGGGCTGAACTGCGCGGAAGGACCGACGCCCGAGCCGTGCAACCGTTGCCCTTCGTGCCAGCGCATTGCCGAGGGCACCGCCATGGACGTGGTGGAGATCGACGGCGCGTCCAACCGGGGCATCGACGAGATCCGGGACGTGCGGGAGCGGGTGCGGTTTGCTCCCACGGAAGGCCCCTACAAGGTCTACATCATCGACGAAGTGCACATGCTCACCAACGAGGCGTTCAACGCCCTGCTCAAGGTGCTGGAGGAGCCGCCCCGCCATGTGGTGTTCGTGTTCGCCACCACGGAACCCCACAAAATCCCCGCCACCGTGGCCTCCCGCTGCCAGCGCTTTGACTTCCGCCGGCTGTCCATGGCCGAAACCGTGGCGCGGCTCGCGGCCGTGGCCGCGGCCGAGGGCATCGACGCCACCGAGGAGGCTTTGCGGGTCATCGCCCGCTACGCCGAGGGCAGCCTGCGGGACGGGCTGGGCTTGCTGGATCAGTGCCGCGCCTATGCGGCCCGCATCACCCCCGAGATCGTCACCGGCGTCTTGGGCGTCGCCCCCCGGGAGCAGGTGATGGCCTTCGCAGACGTTTTGGCCGCGGGCGATGCCGCCCGGGGCCTGGCCCTGGTGCGGGACCTGCAGGAGGCCGGCCGGGACCTGCGCCAGTTTTTGCGGGACGCGGCCCGCTACTTGCGGGACGTCCTCCTGTACAAAGTCGCCGGCGAGCAGGCGCTGGGCGCCGCGCTGCCGCCGGATTCAGAAGAGGCCGAGGCCTTGCGCCGGCAGGCCGCGGCGCTGCCTGTGCCGCTGCTGTTGCGGGCCATTGAGACGCTGGGCGCGGCCGAGGCGGACATGCGCTATGCCGCCCAGTCCCAGCTGCCGCTGGAGATGGCCATCGTCCGCCTGACGCGGCCCGAAGTCCAGCTGGATCCGGAGCAGCTGCTCTTGCGCATTGAGCGGCTGGAGCAGCAGGTGGCGGCCTTGGCCGGGCAGGGGCCTGCCCCAGTGCCGGCCGGCACCGGGGCGGCCGAAGGCGCGGCTGACCGCGCGCCGATTCCCACCGCGCCGGCCGGGCCCCGCCCGCAACCGGGGCAGGCCGGTGGGCAGGAGCCCAGGGAGGAGCCGGAGGATCGGGAAGCGGCCGGGCGCCCGCCAGCGGCCGGTCCTGCTCCGAGGGCAGCGGACACGGGCTCCGCTCGGGACACCGCACCGGCCCCTGGGGAAGAGCCCGCGGCGGCCGACGACCTGGCGCGGGTCCTGGCCCAATGGGACCGGGTGCTGCAGCTCTTGAAGGACCAGCGGCAGCTGGCCGTCCAGGCCTTTTTGCGGGAGGGCCGGCCCGTGGCGTGCCGGGGCGGCGTGGTCACCATCGAGTTTCCCCCGGATCGTTCCTTTCACCGGGACAACCTGCAGGCAGACCAAAACCGCAAGGTCGTGGAGCAGATCCTCAGCCGCCTCCTGGGCCGCAAGGTGCGGGTGACCACGGTGCTGGCGGGCCAGCAACCGGCGGAGGAGCCGGGCGCCGCGCCGGGCGGGGCCGCTCCACAAGCCCCGGACGATGCGGTGTCAGGGGCCCCAAGAGAAGCTCCGGGCGGCGCCATTCAAGAACATCCGGCCGCGGCCAGCGCCCCGCAGGCGCCGCTGGCCGGCAGCGGGGACGATGCCGACGATGTCATCAACAGCCCGGCGGTGCAGGAAGCCCTGCGCCTTTTTGGCGGCCGGGTAATTCATGTACAGCGGGACCGCCGCTGAACGGGAGGTTGCGGGTCATGATGAACATGGCCAAGATGATGCGGCAAGTGCAGAAGATGCAGCAGGAAATGGCCCGGGTCCAGGAAGAGCTGGGGAGCAAGACCGTGGAGGCCTCCGCAGGCGGCGGCATGGTGAGCGTGGTGGCCAACGGCCATCAGGAGATCGTCAGCCTGCGCATCGAGCCCGAAGCCGTGGATCCCGAGGACGTAGAGATGCTGCAGGACATGGTGCTGGCCGCCGTGAACGAGGCGCTGCGCCAGGCGCGGGAGCTGGCGGCCCAGGAAATGGCCAAGGTGACGGGCGGACTCAACCTCCCGGGCTTGCCGGGACTGTAAACCGCGCTGGAGTTGGCGCCGATGCTGCACTATTCCCGCCCCATTGCCCGCCTCATCGCCGAGCTCAATAAGCTGCCGGGCATCGGCCCCAAGACCGCGCAGCGCCTCGCGTATCACCTGGTCACTGGCTCCCTGGAGGACGCCCGCAGCTTGGCCGAGGCCATCGTGGAGGCTCGGGAGCGCACCATCTACTGCTCGGTGTGCTGCACCATCACCGACGTGGACCCGTGCCCCTTGTGCCAGGACGAGGCCCGGGACCGGACCATGCTGTGCGTGGTGGAAGAGCCCAAAGACATCTTGGCCCTGGAGCGGACCCGGGAGTACAAGGGCCTGTACCACGTGCTCCACGGGGCCATTGCGCCCATGGACGGAGTGGGGCCGCAGGACCTCAAGATCAAGGAGCTGCTGGCCCGCCTGGGCGACGGCACCGTGCAGGAGGTTATCCTCGCCACCGACCCCAACATCGACGGGGAAGCCACCGCCATGTACCTGGCCCGCCTCTTGAAGCCCATGGGCCTTAAGGTGACCCGCATGGCCCACGGCATGCCCGTCGGGGGCGATCTGGAGTACGTGGACGAGGTCACCCTGACCAAAGCCCTCGAAGGCCGGCGGGAGCTGTAAGGCGGACCCTCGCCGGCCCTTTTCCGGCGCCCGCCGGCGGGCCTCGCGCGGCGGCCCCGCGGCGCTGGGCCAACCCCAGAGCCCAACCCCAGAGCCCATCCCCCTCGCCGTGGAATAGCCCGCGTCCCAACGCCCATATGCTAGTGGTACCTTGACTTTTAGCTGCCCTTGGCCAATTGGGAGGGATCCGTGGTGGGCTGGAAAAAGGCGGTGGCGGGCTGCATCGACGGCGTAGCCGGGTTTTTGCTGGGCCGGGACATGGACGGGACGGCCCGCGCCGAGCGGACCGCTTTGGCCGAAGCTGTGGAGGATGCCCGCCGCGAGTGGCAGGCGGCCCGGGCCCTGCTGGACACCGTGACGGATCCGCTGCTCATCGACTACGCGATTCTGTCTGCGGGCGCCGCCGAGAAGCGCTACATGTACCTGCTGGAAGAAGCCCGCAAGCAGGGCGTGCGGGTGGAACCCGTCCAGCTGCGGTGGACATAGCCGGCGCCCCCGCGCTCATACACTGTAGCGAGGGCGGGGGAGAGCCGTGGAACTGCACGTGGTTGTCGCCTACATCGTCGGGGTCCTGCTGCTGTACCTGCTGGCCCGGGTGCTGCTGCTTCCCCTCCGCGTGCTGCTGCGGCTGATCTACAATGCCCTGTTGGGCGCCGCGCTGCTGGCCTTGGTGAACCTGGCCGGCACTTATGTGGCCGGCGTTTACCTGCCCATCAACCCGGTCACGGCCCTGGTGGCCGGGTTCTTGGGCCTGCCGGGGGTGGTGCTGCTCATCGCCCTGCAGCACCTCCTCTTGTGACGGCGGCCCCTACTGGGCTCGGAACAGTTCCACGGACCGGCGCAGGCAACGGTGGGCCGCGGCTGCCTGGCCGGCCGCCTCGTAGATCTCGGCTAGGGCGGAGTAGGCTTCGGCCAGCGCCTTAGGCCGGTTGGCCTTTTCCAAGAACGCGATGGCCGTCTCCAGATGGCGGGCGGCGCCTTCCCACTCTTGCCGGGCCCGCAGCAGGTCCGCCAAGGAGCGGTGGATTTCCACCGCCTCCTGTTGGTCGCTCGCGCTCTTGGCGGCCTCCTCGTACAGGGCCACCGCCCTGTCCAGGTCGCCTTCGGCGGCGGCCCACTTGGCCAGCGCAGCCTGGACCCGGGCCTTGCCATCGTGGTGCGCGATCTCTTCCGCCACCCGCAGCGCGCGGGTAAAGCACGGTTCGGCCGCGGCCCAGCCGTCTTCTTGGGCCCGGAGGGATCCCAGGCTGATGAGGGCGTCCACCAGACCCCGCTGATCTCCGGTGGAGTCGCAAAAGGCCACCGCCCGCTCGGCGTACTCCAGTGCCCGCCGGCGGTCCCCCGAGTCGGCCATCAGCGTCGCGGATACCCGGCACAGCTCTCCCCAGCGGTAGTAGACCTGGGTCTCCTGGGACATGGCCTCGGCCCGCTGCAAATACCGCTGCGCGGCCTCCCGGTTGCCCATGGCAAAGCACGTCAGGCCCAGGTGGGTCAGCAGCCAGATGATGGAGCAGGTGGGATAGGAGGCGGGATCGGGCACCACGGCCTCCTCATACAGCAACAGCGCCCGCTCGTAGTGGTGGACCGCCTGGTCGTACCTTCCCAGCCGGTCATAGACGCTTCCCAGGTCGCAGTCCACTTCGGCGCGGGCCGCGGTGTCCCGGGCCAGCCGGAACTCATCGGCAGCCTGTTCCAAAGCCTGCAGGGCGGCGGGCACCCGGTCCAGCTTCATCAAGGTGCGGGCCCGGCGCCGGTGCAAATCCCCGCGGCCCCGGTAGTCGGTGGGGGCGCATTCGTCCAGGGCCCGGGTGTACAGCTGCAGCGCCTGCTCGTATTCCCCCTGGCGCTCAAGCAACCGGCCGGCCGCGATGGCCTGGTGCAGCGAGGCGGACGCGGCGGGCGGCGCCGGGTCCTCGTCCAGGAAGTAACTGACGGGGCGGTTGAGGCGCTGGGCGATGATCATCAGGCTCTTGAGGGAAGGCTGGGTCTGGTTTTTCTCGATCTGGCTGATGAAGCTCTTGGTGAAATCACTGCCCGCCAGATCCGCCTGCGTCATGCGCATCTGCCGCCGGAGGGCCCGGATTTTGTCACCGAGGGTTAATCCCTGCTCTGGCATGGGTTCAGCTCACCTCGCTCTGGCGGCAGTTTCCCTCGCTTTTCAACATTCCGCGGATTTCGCTCCGACTGCGGTCGCTCCTGCTGCCCGGCAAAACGCGGCGGCGAAACGGGTCGCAGGTCCTAAGACGAAGCGTCCAGGAATCCCGGGAACTTGCGGATGCCCGCATAACGCCGGTGTCCTGTACCCTCCCGGCGCCTGTACCCTCCCGGTTGCCCGTACACTGCCGGTTGTCTGCATGCTGTGCTATACTGACTTCAACCTCCCTTTCCTGCTGTACCGGTTTCTGAAAAGCGCGGCACGACGGGGGCGGTGAAGCCGTTGCACGAGGTGGAGGCGCAGCTGGCCCGGCTGCGGCAGGAAGGCCAGCGGGCGGTGCTGGCCACCGTCGTCCATGTGGTCGGCTCCGCCTATCGCCGGGAAGGGGCCAAGATGGTGGTCGCGGAGGATGGCCGCACCTTTGGCACCATCAGCGGCGGCTGCCTGGAAGGCGCGGTGCGGGAGGCGGCCCGCGCCGTCCTGGCGGAGGGCCGGCCCCGGCTGCTCCATTTTGACATGACGGCGGACGACGATCTGGTGTGGGGCCTGGGGCTGGGCTGCCATGGGCGCATCGACGTGTTTCTCGAACCCGTGGGCGGTGGCGGGCGTTGAAGGAAGGACACCAGGAGCTGGCCGCCCCGGACCGGGGCCGGCGCTGGGCGATGGCCACGGTGGTGCATGTGGCGGGAGATGCTTCCCCGGGCTCCGGGGCTCGGGCCGCGGGGGTGAGCGTGGGCGCGCGCTTGTACGTCGACGAGCAGCGGGTGGACGGCACCTTGGGCCACGCCGGTCTGGACCGGCAGGTGGCCGCCGACGCTCGGCGGCTGCTTCCAAGGGGCCAGTGCCGCAGCTTCCTGTACGAGCTGGCGGACGGCGATGAGCTGGGGCGCATCGTTCGCGACCGGCAAGGGGTGGTCCAGGAGCGGAACGCTCCCGGCCGCGTGCAGGTGTACATCGAAACCCACGTTCCGCCGCCGGCGCTGGTAGTCTTTGGCGCCGGCCACGACGCGCTGCCCGTCGTGGAGCTGGCCGCCCGGGTGGGTTTCCGGGTCACGGTGGTGGACAGCCGGCCCGCCTACGCCCGCCCGGAGCGGTTCCCCCAGGCGGCCCACGTCATCCACGCCCATCCCGAGGATGTGCCGTCCCGGGTGGCGATGGATCCGGACACTTTCGTGGTGGTGATGACCCACAATTTCCGCCAAGATGCCGCGATCCTCCAGCAGATCTGGGGCCAGCCCTACGCGTACTTGGGCGTCCTGGGACCTTGGGAGCGCACCGCACGACTGCTAAACGACTTGCGGGCGGCGGGGCACTCGGTGGAGCAGCACCTGGACCGGCTGTACGCCCCCGTGGGCCTGGACATCGGCGCGGAAGGCCCCGAGCAGATCGCGCTGGCCATTGTGGCCGAACTGCTGGCCGTGCGCTGGGGCGCAGGCGGGGGCTTTTTGCGGTTTCACAAGGGCTCTCTCCACCAGCGGCGCCGCGGCGCGGGTGGCTTGGATGGGGAGGAGGCGTGACGGGCCGGCGCGGTTGGTCGCGTCGAAAGGCAAGGAGGCACGGGGTGGATGGTACGGCGCTTGCACCATGTTGGCGTGGCCGTGGAGGACCTGGATGCCGCCCTGGGGCTTTGGCGGGGCTTGCTGGGGCAGGACGTGGTGAAGGAGGCGACCTTGCCTCGGCAGGGGCTGCGCCTGGCGGCCATCCCTTGCGGTCCCGGCGGCGTATGGTTGGAGTTGGTGGCGCCTGTGGCGCCGGAATCGCCCATCGGCCGGTTTCTTGCCCAGCGGGGCCCCGGGCTTCACCATATCGCCCTGGAAGTGGACGACATCGAGGCCGCCCTGCCCCACTACGAAGCGCTGGGGTGCGTGCCCTTGGCGCGCACCCCGGAGCCCGGCTTGGGGGGCCTGCGCACCCTCTTTTTCCACCCCCGCTCCACGGGGCGGGTGCTGGTGGAACTGGTGGATGGGCGCACCGCCGGCGGACCGGGCGAATAGGCTTTGGGAGCAGCGGCAGGAGCGGGTGAGCAGCGGTGGAGGAACGGGGGCAGACGTGCCTGGTATGCCGGGCGCCTAAGGCGCGGGGCGTGGCGCTCATGGGCGCCTTTTTGTGCGACGGGTGCCACGGCGAGATGGCGGCCCTTTCGGTGGACGATGCGCGCTACGGCTGGTACGTGGCGCGGCTGGCCGCGTGGTGGCGGTCCTGGGCGGCCGGGGCGCTGCCGCGGGGCTGAGGGCCAACCGGGGCTCGCGACCGGCCGGACCCGCGGCTTGGGAACAGCCGCGTGCAGGCGTCGTCCGGGCCCGTGTCGAAGGGGTTGCTGCGGCCGGCATGCCTTGCCGGCCGCGAAAGGAGTCGAAGCGGTGGGCCGGACCACCGACGCCGAAGGCATCGACCAGCGAACGGCGCCCTTTTTCGAGGCCGTGCGGGCCTACCGGGACGCGCAGGTCGTGCCCTTCCACACCCCCGGGCACAAGCAGGGCCGGGGCGCGCCCTGTGATTGGGCGGCGGCCGTGGGCCCTGGGGCCTTGGGGCTGGACGTGTCCGATGTTCTCATATCCCCCCGGTGGGACGACAGCTGGACGGCAGTGCTGGCCGCGGCCGAAGGCTTGGCCGCCCGGGCTTTTGGCGCGGATTTCTGCCACTTTCTCGTCAACGGCACCACCGCCGGCGTCCACGCCATGCTGCTGGCCGCGGCCGCCGGCGGCAAAGTCATCGTGGCCCGCAACAGCCACCGGTCCGTCATCGGCGGCCTCATCCTGGCCGACGCCTGGCCCGTCTACGTGGAGCCGGTGCCCCATGGGCCGACGGGCCTTTGGCTTCCCCCGCCCGTCGATGCCTGGATCCAAGCCATGGACGAGCATCCCGATGCCGCGGCCATCTTGGTCACCTATCCCACCTACGACGGTGCGGCCTTGGACCTGGCGGCCCTCGCGGCGGCCGCGGCAGCCCGGGGCGTCGCGGTGCTGGTGGACGAGGCCCACGGGGCCCATTTCGGCCTGCACCCGGCCCTGCCGCCCCGGGCCGTGGCCGCGGGCGCCGATCTGAGCGCCCAAAGCCCCCACAAGCTCTTGGGGGCCCTGACCCAAGGCTCGTGGCTGCTGGGGCGGGCGGGGCGGGTGGCCCCCGACGCCGTGGCCGCCGCGCTGGGCATCCTGCAGACCACAAGCCCATCGGCGCTGCTGCTGGCGTCTTTGGATGTGGCCCGCCGCCAGGCGGTCCAGGAAGGAGCTGCCATGGTCGAGGCGGCCATGGCCCGGGCCGCGGCCATCCGCGCCCATGCGGCGGGCGTGCCAGGGCTCGCGTGCCTGCCGCCGGCGCCCGGAGCCGCCGGGGCCGCCCGGTCCGGCGGGCCGGCGGCGGGGCTTGAGGACGCCGGGCTGCGGTGGGACCCTACCAAGGTGCTCATCCAGGTCAGCGGCCTTGGGATCAGCGGGTACGCCGCGGCGGGGCTTTTTCGCCGCTTTGGCGTGCAGGTGGAACTGGCGGGGCCCGGCTACGTCCTGGCCCTGGTCACCTGGGCCGATACCGACGCCACGGCGGCGGCCCTTTGCCGGGGGCTGGAGCGGCTCGCCCAAGAAGGTCCCGCGCTGGCCGGCAGGGGGGGCCCTAGGGGGGTGGCCCCGCCGCCCCCCGGCCGGCAGCGGCTCCGGCCCCGGGCGGCCGCCCTGGCGCCCGGGCAGTGGGTGCCCCTGAGCCGGGCCGCGGGCGCCATCGCGGCCGACGTGGTGTGCCCCTACCCGCCGGGCATCCCGGTCTTGTGCCCCGGCGAGGAGGTGTCCGAGGAAGCGGTGGCGTATTTGCAGGACATCCTAGGGCAGGGCGGGGAAGTGCGCGGGCTGGTGTGGGATGGGGGCAGCCCGCACGTGCGTGTGGCCCCATGGGGCGGGAGGTGAGCGGAGGCGGCGATGACCACCCGCAGGGAGATCGTGGACAACCTGGAACAGCTGCTGGACGTGCTGCCGCCAGCCATCCGTCAGGCGTTGACGGGGATGGACAACCTCTCCGAACTGCTGGAAATCGTGTTGGATCTGGGCCGCCGGCCCGAGGCCCGGTTTCCCGACGGCTTCGTCTATTTGAGCGAGGAGCCGGTTTCCAAGGAAGACATCGACTACGTGGTCCAGCGGGTGGGGGAGTTCGGCGACGACAACCGGGCCGGCATCGAGCGCACCTTGCACCGCATCTCCGCGATCCGCAACCGCAAGGGCCACATCATCGGGTTGACCTGCCGCATCGGCCGCGCCGTGTTTGGCACCATCGACATCATCCGGGACGTCATCGAGGGCGGCAAGAGCATCCTGCTCTTGGGCCGGCCCGGCGTGGGCAAGACCACCATGCTGCGGGAAACCGCCCGGGTGCTGGCCGATGAGCTCAACAAGCGGGTCGTCATCGTGGACACGTCCAACGAGATCGCCGGCGACGGCGACGTGCCCCACCCGGCCATCGGGCGGGCCCGGCGCATGCAGGTGCCCCGGTCCACCCGGCAGGCCGACGTGATGATCGAGGCGGTGGAAAACCACATGCCCGAGGTCATCGTCATCGATGAGATCGGCACCGAGGCCGAAGCCCAGGCCGCCCGCACCATCGCGGAGCGGGGCGTCCAGCTGGTGGCCACCGCCCACGGCAACACCTTGGAAAACCTGGTGCTGAACCCGACCTTGTCGGACCTTATCGGCGGGATCCAGGCGGTGACCCTGGGCGATGAAGAGGCCCGCAAGCGGGGGACCCAAAAGACGGTGCTGGAACGCAAGGCGCCGCCGACCTTCCCGGTGGTCATCGAGATCCAGGACCGGGATCGGCTGGCGGTGCACCATGACGTGGCCAGCACAGTGGATCGCTGGCTGCGGGGCTTTGATCCGCAGCCCGAGATCCGCCAGCGCACCCAGGACGGGGAGATCGACATCCAGCCGGCCCCCGAGCCGGAGCCGGTGGAAACCGGTGGGCTGGACGCCGTGCCCAGCAACGGCGCCCGGGACCGTCTGCCGGCCGCGGGCTTCATCCGGGTGTTCCCCTATGCCGTCAGCCGCAACCGGCTGGAGCGGGCCATCGCGGAAACCGGCGCCCCGGTGCGGGTCACCGACGATCTCCACCAGGCCCACATCGTGCTGACCCTCAAGGGGCAGTACCGCAAGATGCCCAAGAAGCTGCGGGAAGTGGAGCGCAGCGGCGTGCCCATCCACGTCATCCGCAGCAATACCTTGACCCAGATCCAGGCCTTTCTGATGGACCTGATGGAAGGCGATGAGGAGGAGACCGACGCGATTATCGAGGCGGAAGCCGGCATCCAGCAGGTGCGCCGGGAGCTGCACCCGGTGGAGCTTTCTCCACGGCGCCCGTATTTGCGCCGTCTGCAGCACGAACTAATAGAGCGGGCCCAGCTCAAGTCCATCAGCGTCGGCGAGGAGCCCAACCGGCGGGTGCGGATCCTGCCCGTGCGCCTTGACGAGGACGGCTTGGCCGATGGTCGCTAATGGCATGTCAACGAATGGGAAAGGGTTCTTTATCACCTTTGAAGGTCCCGATGGGTGCGGCAAGAGCACCCAGGCCCGCCTGCTGGTGGCGTGGCTCAGGGAGCGGGGGGTCGTGGCGGTCCACACCTTTCAGCCGGGCGGCACGGCCTTAGGCCGCGAGCTGCGCCGCCTGCTCCTGGACCGCGGCGTTCCGGTGCAGCCGGTGGCGGAGATGCTCCTCATGGCCGCCGACCGGGCCCAACATGTGGAAGAGGTCATCCAGCCGGCCCTGCGGCGGGGAGCGGTGGTGGTCTGCGAGCGGTTCGTGGACTCCAGCATCGCTTACCAAGGAGCCGGGATGGGCGTGCCCGAAGCCCACATCCGCCAGGTCAACGCCATCGCCACCGGCGGATTGAGCCCCGATTTGACCGTTTTCTTGGACCTGGACCCGTCTCAGGCCTTTGCCAAGC
>Ga0079224_100013222_pt1 | contig 11481 bp, 9 predicted proteins | sample Stecom2015_FD_80414 | JGI IMG/M metagenome (GOLD analysis project Ga0079224, IMG submission 80414) | Agricultural soil microbial communities from Utah to study Nitrogen management - Steer compost 2015 | ecosystem: Environmental > Terrestrial > Soil > Agricultural land | place: USA: Utah...
GAGACCGGGATCTCGCCGCTGTAGTCCACCGACGCCACCCACAGCCGCAGAATGTCGGCGCCGAGGGTATCCATGACCTTCTGCGGGGCGATCACGTTGCCCAACGATTTCGACATCTTGCGGCCTTCGGCATCCACCGTGAAGCCGTGGGTGAGCACGCCTCGGTACGGGGCATCGCCCCGCATGGCCACCGCGGTCAGCAGCGAGGACTGGAACCAGCCGCGGTGCTGGTCCGAACCTTCCAGATATAGGTCAGCCGGCACGCTGTGCCCTTCTCGATGCTCCAGCACGGTAGCATGGGTGGTGCCGGAGTCGAACCAGACGTCGAGGATGTCGGTGACCTTCTCGTAGCGATCGGCCTCGTCACCCAGCAGCTCACGCGGATCCAGGTCGTCCCAGGCGTCAAGCCCGTCGCGCTCGATGCGCTGCGCCACCTCCTCGATCAGCCGCGGCGTCTCAGGATGTGGTTCGCCGGTCTTCTTGTCGACAAAGAAGGCAATCGGCACGCCCCAGTAGCGTTGCCGCGAGATGCACCAGTCGGGACGGTTACGCACCATGCCGTCGATGCGCGCCCGCCCCCAGCTGGGCGTGAACCGGACCCGCTCGATGGCGCTCAGGGCCTGCTCCCGCAGCCCTTCTTTGTCCATGCTGATGAACCACTGTGGGGTGGCGCGGAAGATGATAGGGGTCTTGTGACGCCAGCAGTTCGGGTAGCTGTGCTGGTAATCCTCGTTGTGCAGCAGCATGCCGCGCTCGCGCAGCACCCGGATGATCTCGTCGTTGGCCTTGAACACCGGCATGCCGGCAAACAGCGGCGTGTCCGGCAGGAAGCGGCCGTCGCCGCCGACCGGGTTCTCAGTCAGCAGCCCATAGCGCTGGCCGACGATGTAGTCCTCAAGACCGTGGCCAGGCGCAGTGTGGACGGCGCCGGTGCCGCTGTCGGTGGTGACGTGCTCGCCCAGCACCACCGGTACCTGCCGCTCGTAGAACGGATGCTGCAGCTTGAGGTGCTCAAGGGCGCTGCCGCTGAAGCGGGCCAGCACCGGCGCCTGCGCCAAGCCGTAGCGGCTCAGCGCCTCCTCGCGCAGGGCTTCCGCCAGCACCAGGCCTTCGCCGTCGCCAGCAGCGACCAGCACGTACTCCAGCTCCGGATGCAGCGCGACCGCCTGGTTGGCCGGCAGCGTCCAGGGCGTGGTGGTCCAGATCACCACCGAGATGCGCTGCAGCTCGGCAGCGGCGTTCATGCGCCGCAACGCCTCCGCGACGTCCGTCACCGGGAAGCGCACATCGATGGCGGGCGAGGTGCGCTGCTCGTACTCGACCTCAGCTTCGGCCAGGGCCGAGCCGCAGTCGATGCACCAGTGCACCGGCTTGAAGCCGCGCGTCACGTCGCCACGCTCATAGATCCGACCCAGGGCGCGCAGGATGCCGGCCTCGATCTTAGGATCCATGGTCAGGTACGGCCGCTCCCAGTCCCCGAACACGCCCATGCGAATGAAGTCCCGCCGCTGCCCTTCGATTTGCTTCTCGGCAAATGCCCGACAAGCGGCGCGGAACTCCTTGGCGGTCACCTTGTCGCCGACCTTGCCGACCTGCTTTTCCACCATCAGCTCGATGGGTAGGCCGTGGCAATCCCAGCCCGGGATGTACAGCGCGTCATAGCCGGCCATGTTGCGGCTCTTGACGATGATGTCCTTAAGGATCTTGTTAACGGCGTGACCGATATGGATGTCGCCGTTGGCGTAGGGCGGCCCATCGTGGAGCGTGAACCGCTTTCGGCCGGCGCGCGCCTGGCGCTGCTTGCGATAGATGTCGAGCTTCTCCCAATGTGCCAGCCATTCCGGCTCGCGCTTGGCCAGATTGGCCCGCATTGGGAAGTCGGTCTGGGGCAGGTTGAGGGTATGCTTGTAGTCAGTCACCTTGCTATTCCGTCCTTCTGAGGTCTCGCAAGCCGTGCTCTGCGAAACCCTCTTGCGCCCTGCCGGAACTCCGCTAGGGCCGAGCCGAAAAATACGCGCGGGCAGCCGCCGCGTCCCGATCCATTTGTCGCCGTAAAGCGTCCAGCGAGTCGAATCGCTCCTCGCCGCGCAAAAACCGTAAAAACTGGACTTCCAGCCGCTTGCCGTACAGATCTCCGCTGAAGTCGAACAAATGCACCTCCAGCAGCACCCGGGTGCCGTTGACCGTGGGGCGCGTCCCCAGGCTGGCCACGGCAGGCCGGAACCGCTCCTCCCCATCCAGCCGCGCCTGAACCACGAAGATTCCCTGCAGGGGCGGGCGGTGCCGGAAGGCGATATTGGCCGTCGGGTAGCCGAGGTTGCGCCCCAGGGCCTGGCCGCGAATCACGCGACCACAAATGCCGTACGGCCGCCCCAACAGCCGGGCCGCCAAGTCGAGGTCGCCCGCTGCCAGCGCCTGCCGGATCCGGGTGCTGCTGACGCGCTCCCCGCCATCGGCAACGGTCGGCATTCGTGCCACGGTGAAGCCGTGGCGCTCGCCGGCAGCCTGCAGCATGGCAAAATCACCGCGGCGCCCATGGCCGAAGCGAAAATCGTCCCCCACCATCAAGAAGCGCACACCGAGCCGCGCCACCAGCAGCTCATTGATGAAGGCCTCGGCCGACATTTGCGCCAGCCGCGGCCCGAAGCGCAGGCATAGCGCCCGGTCGATGCCGGTCCCTGCCAGGGCGTTGAGCTTGTCGCGCAGCTCAGTCAGGCGCGCCGGCGCGCTCTGCGGCTGGAAATACTCCAGCGGTTGCGGTTCGAAGATGACAACCGTGACCGGCAGCCGGCGGCTGCGCCCTTCCTGTTCCAGGCGGGCCAGAACGGCGCGGTGGCCGCGGTGGACCCCATCGAAGTTGCCGATGGTGGCCACGCAACCATGATGGTGCGCCCGGAGATTGTGCCAGCCGCGAATCAGTTCCATTCAGCCGCCAAAATCCTAAAAGCGATCAATTATAAGGCAGTTGCATCGGATTGCATGGTTGCAGTCGCCGTTTTACGGCTCCCGCAGCGAATGCCAGCGCAGTCCCAGCAGCGTCAGCACAGCAAAGTAAACCAATACGCCGACACCCACGGTCAGCAGCAGCGCCCCGACCCGCAACCACAGCGAACCCTCCAGCCACAAGTCGGCCTGCGTGGCCGGCCAGTACAATGCCAGCGCCATTAGCAACGTGGCAATGGCCACCAGCTGACGCAACCGCCGCCACCCCGCACCAGGCCGATAAACCCCCAGCCGCCTTAGCCCGGCGAGCAGCATCAGGGCATTGACCCAGGCGGCAATGGCCGTCACCAGCGCCAGCGCAGCATGCCCGACCCCGGTATGGCGCAGCGCAAGCACCGCAAGCGCGCTCAGCACCATGTTGAGCGCCATGCTGATGACCGCAAAGCGCACCGGCGTGCGCGTGTCCTGGCGGGCGAAATAACCTGGCGCCAGTACTTTCACCAGGATAAACCCGGTCAGCCCCAACGCATAGGTGGACAAGCTCATGCTGGCCGCCAACACGTCCAGCTGCTGAAACTCGCCGTACAGGAACAAGGTCGCCAGCATGGGCTGAGCCAGCATCACCAGTCCAACCGTGGCCGGTACCGAGATCAGCAGCACCCAGCGCAGGGCCCAATCGAGGGTCTGGGTGAAACGCTCGGGACTGGCCTTGGCATGCTCGCTCGCCAGCCGAGGCAGTATCACCGTCCCCAGCGCCACCCCGAAGATGCCGAGGGGAAACTCCACCAGCCGGTCGGAAAAATACAGCCAGCTGACGCTGCCGGTGACGAGGAAGGAGGCCAGCACGGTGTCGACCAGCAGATTGATCTGGGCCACCGAGGAACCGAAGACGGCCGGCCCCATCAGCTGAAGTATGCGTCGCACGCCGGCATCGGACCAGCTCGGCCGTGGCCAGCACAGCATGCGCAGGCGGGCCAGATAAGGCAGCATCAACGCCAGCTGCAGCGCACCGGCGACGAAAACCCCTATCGCCAGCGCTACGATGGGCCGGCTCGCATGCTGCGCTCCCCACAGGGCGGCAGCGATCAGCGTCAGATTGAGCAGCACCGGCGCGAAAGCCGGCGGCCCGAAAATGCCGTAGCTGTTCAGCACGCCCGCAGCGCAGGCTGCAAGCGATATGAACAGCAGATACGAAAAGGTCCAGCGCAGCATGGTCGAGGCCAGCTCGAAGCGCACGGGATCGTCGAGGAAGCCCGGCGCGAACAGGCCCACGACATGGGGCGCGAACACGATGCCCAGCGCGGTGATAACCAGCAGCACCAGCCCCAACGATCCCGAGGCGGCGGCGACTAAGCGCCTCACGTCGGCCGGCTCGCGAGTCTCCTTATACTCGGTGACGACTGGCACGAACGCCTGCGAGAAGGCGCCTTCCGCGAACAGGCGGCGCATGAAGTTGGGAATCTTGAAGGCGACGAAGAAGGCGTCGGTGGCAGCGCCCGAACCGAAGGTGGCGCCGATGATGACGTCCCGCGCCAACCCCAGGATGCGCGACAGCAGCGTCAGCGAGCCGAAGGTCGTGATTGCTCGAGCCAGACCTGTTTTCTTCATCGCCAGACGCTGCCCGTTGTTGATTCGCTTGCTTGGCCGAGCGCCAATCATAATGATCGCACGCCTGGCTGACACCCCATATTGACAAACGCCGCCGGAATCAGGATATTGTCTGGCCTTTCGATCAGCTTGGGCATTTCCAGGAGTTCACCCTTGGCCAATATCGCGTCCGCAAAGAAGCGCGCTCGCCAAGCCGAGAAGCGCCGTTTGCACAATAAAGCGCGCCGCTCCATGCTGCGCACTTACATCAAGAAGGTGGTGCGCGCCATCGAAAGCGGCGACAAGGCGCAAGCGGAAGCGGCGTACAAGGCGGCGGTTCCCATCATTGACCGGATGGCTTGCAAGGGCCTGATCCACAAGAACAAGGCTAGCCGACACAAGAGCCGCCTGAACGCTCGCATCAAGCAGATGCAGGCTTCCGCCTAAAGGCAACGGCTTAGACGAGCACGAGAAAAGCCGGCTTCTGCCGGCTTTTCCTTTTGCTGACAGGCGGGCAGCAAGCACCCTGCCCGCGTTGCCGGATCGCTAGCTCATCAGCACCAGATTGTCACGGTGGATCAGCTCGGGCTTGTCCACGTAGCCGAGCAGCTCCTCGATCTTGCTGGTCGGCTGGCCGCGGATAACGGCGACCTCGGCCGCGCTGTAGTTGATCAGACCGCGCGCCACTTCGCGCCCATCGGGGCCGATGCAGGCCACCAGATCCCCGCGGGCGAAATTACCATCGACAGCCACCACGCCAACCGGCAACAGGCTGCGGGAAGCCTCGCGCAGCACCTGGACCGCACCGGCATCGATGTGCAGCCGCCCCCGCACCTTGAGCTGATTGGCCAGCCACTGCTTGCGCGCCGCCATGCGTTCCCGCGCCGGCAACAGCAAGGTGCCCAGCTCCTCCCCGCGCCGGATGCGCAACAGCACGTCGTCCCGCCGCCCGGAAGCGATCAGGGTAGCCGCACCGGCCCGACCAGCGCGAGCGGCAGCCTGCACCTTGGTCAGCATGCCACCGCGCCCCAGGACGCCGGGTTTGGGGGAACACATCGCCTCCAGGGCCTTGTCTCCCGCCCGGCCTTCGCTGACCAGCCTGGCGTCGGGATTGTCACGCGGATCCTTGTCGAACAGGCCCTCCTGGTCGGTCAGGATCACCAGCAGATCGGCGCCGACCAGGCTGGTCACCATAGCCGCCAGGGTATCGTTGTCGCCGAAACGGATCTCCTCGGTGGCGACGGTATCGTTTTCATTCACCACCGGCACCACACCCAGCTGCAGCAGGGCGCGCAGGGTGTTGTGGGCGTTCAGGTAGCGCACCCGGTTGGCCATGTCCTCGTGGGTCAGCAGCACCTGGGCGGTACGCAGCCCGTGGCGCTGGAACTCGGACTCGTAGGCCTCGATCAACCCCATCTGGCCGACCGCAGCGGCCGCCTGCAGCTCGTACAACGCCCTGGGACGGCGCGCCCAGCCGAGCCGCTTGACGCCTTCCGCGACCGCGCCGGACGACACCAGCACCACCTCGATGCCCTCCTGGCGCAACGCCGCGATCTGTTCCACCCAGCGCCCTATCTGCTGCTTGTCCAGGCCGCGCCCCTCGTTGGTGACCAGTGCGCTGCCCACCTTCACGACCCAGCGCCGGGCGCTGGTCAGGACTTGCCGCCGCTTCTCACTCATGGCCGCGCTGCCCCTGCTCGTTCGGTTTCTGCTCTGCTTCCTGCTCCCATATGCGCTCCAACGCCGTCATGACCTGCTGGACCAGCGGCTGCGTGCCCTCGCCGGTCAGCGCAGAGATCTTGAACACCGGTCCCGTCCAGCCAAGCCGCTCCACCAGCGCCGCCGCATGGGCATCGTGCTCGTCCTCCGGCAGCAAATCCAGCTTGTTGAGCACCAGCCAGCGCTCCCGCGCCGCCAGCTCGGGGCTGAAGCTGGCAAGCTCGCGCTCCAGCACGCGCACGTCCTCGGCCGGATCGTGCTCGGGATCAAGCGGCACCGCATCCACCAGGTGCAGCAACAGGCGGGTACGCAGCAAATGTTTAAGGAACTGGATGCCAAGGCCGGCACCTTCGGCAGCCCCCTCGATCAAACCGGGAATGTCGGCAAGCACAAAGCTGCGATGCTGGCCGGCGCTGACCACGCCCAGGTTGGGGTGCAGCGTGGTAAAGGGATAATCCGCCACCTTGGGACGAGCACCGGAGACCGCGCGGATGAAGGTGGACTTGCCAGCATTGGGCATGCCCAGCAAGCCGACATCGGCCAGCACCCGCAGCTCGAGCTTGAGCTCGCGTCGCTCACCGGGGGTGCCCGGGGTCGCCTGGCGCGGCGCGCGGTTGACCGAGCTCTTGAAATGGACATTGCCGAGCCCGCCCTTGCCCCCTCGGGCCACCAGCAGCCGCTGGCCATGCGCGGTCAGGTCCCCAAGCTGCTCGCCGGTGGTGAGATCAGTCACGACGGTGCCGACCGGGACCTTGATGGTGATGCTTTCGCCGCTCCTGCCATACATTTGGCGGCCCTTACCGTTCTCGCCCCGCTCGGCTCGAAAGATGCGCTGGTGGCGAAAATCAGCGAGGGTGTTGATGCCCTCGTCGGCCTCCAGCCAGACGCTGCCGCCATCGCCGCCATCGCCGCCGTCGGGACCGCCGCGCGGCACGTATTTCTCGCGGCGGAAGCTCACCGCGCCGTTGCCGCCGTCGCCGGCAACGACCTTGATCACCGCTTCGTCTATGAATTTCATGCGAATCCCAGGAGATGATGGTGGCGCTGGGAGCCTGGAGAGGGTTCCACAAAAAAGCCCCGCGCGGGGCGGGGCTTTTCGAACGGCGCCTGCCCCAGCAGGCTAGCGTTCATACGGTTCAGGACGCGAGCGGAACAACGTTCACGTACTTGCGCTGACGCGGTCCCTTGACCCGGAACTCGACCTGGCCGTCGACCAGCGCAAACAGGGTGTGATCCTTGCCAATGCCAACGTTCTCGCCCGGGTGGAAGCGGGTACCGCGCTGACGCACGATGATGTTGCCGGCCCGCACGACCTCACCGCCGAAACGCTTGACGCCAAGTCGTTTGCTATGCGAGTCGCGGCCGTTTCGAGTGCTACCGCCTGCTTTTTTCTGTGCCATGGCCTATACCTCTCAGCCGGCGCTGATGTCGGTGATCTTGATCTCGGTGAACTGCTGGCGATGGCCAAACTCACGCCGATAGTTCTTGCGCCGACGGAACTTCACCGCAGTGACCTTCTTGGACTTGCCGTGAGCCACCACTTCGGCGGTCACGCTGGCGCCGGCGACAACAGGCGTGCCGATCTTGACCTCACCGCCATTATTGACCATGAGCACCTGGTCAAAATCGACGGTCGTCCCCTGCTCGACGTCCAGCTTTTCGACGCGCAGGGTATCGCCCTCGGCCACGCGGTACTGCTTGCCACCGGTCTTGATGACGGCGTACATATTCCGTTACTCCCAACGCATACGCGAATTCAGTAAGGCGCGAGATTTTATCCTTTCCGAAAGATGCGGTCAAACGGCATCCGCTGATGCGACCGAGACCGCGCCACGCCCCCATCTTAGCACGACTGGAGCCAGCCTAGCTTGACACCCGCCGGAGCGCTTTCTAGGATGCTGCGACCATCCTGTGGACCTCCCTAGCCCATGGATTTCAACGCCATACAATCCCTCATCGCGGACGACCTCAAGGCCGTCAACGCGTTGATCCAAGCACGCCTGCGTTCCGATGTCGTGCTGATCAACCAGCTTGCCGGCTACATCATCAACAGCGGCGGCAAGCGTCTGCGTCCCATGCTCGTGCTGCTTACCGGCCGTGCCAACGGCTTCAATCCGCAGGCGCACGCCCTGATGGCGGCCGTGATCGAATTCATTCACACCGCCACCCTGCTGCACGACGACGTGGTCGACGACTCCGACATGCGCCGCGGAAGGGAGACAGCTAACAGCATCTGGGGCAATGAAGCAAGCGTCCTGGTCGGCGACTTTCTGTACAGCCGCGCATTCGAGCTGATGGTCGAGATCAACGAGATGCGCGTCATGGAGGTCATGTCCAAGGCCACCAGCGAGATCGCCGCCGGCGAGGTCATGCAGCTCATGAACTGCCATGACCCGGACGTCACCGAAGAGGTCTATTTCGAGATCATCTATCGCAAGACCGGCGTCCTGTTCGAGGCCGGCTGCCGCCTGGCGGCCTTTCTTGCCGGCAGCAGCGAGGAATGCCAGGAAGCGATGGCCGCCTACGGCCGCCATCTGGGCACTGCCTATCAGCTCATCGACGACGTCCTGGATTACACCGGCGACAGCGAAGAAATCGGCAAGAACATCGGCGACGACCTGGCCGAAGGCAAGCCGACGCTGCCCCTAATCCAGGCCATGCAAGCCGGCACCGCCGAGCAGCGGCAACTGATCCGCGAAGTCATCGAGCAGGGTGGCCTGGACCGCATTGCCGAGGTGCATGCGGCCGTTGAAAATACCGGCGCAATCTCTTATACTCGCCGCCTCGCAAGGCAAGAAGCCGATCGCGCCATCGCGTCGTTGCGCTGTATCCCGGACAGCGCGCACAAGGCGGCCTTGCTGGCGCTGGCCAACTTCGCCGTCGAGCGCCAATCCTGACAATCGGGGTGTAGCTCAGCTTGGTAGAGCACTGTCTTCGGGAGGCAGGGGCCGGAGGTTCAAATCCTCTCACCCCGACCATCTTCATCGAAAGGGCCTGCGGTTATCCGCAGGCCCTTTTTTATTTCTTCCTTTCCCGCCCAGCCCAGGACTGTCATGCATGCGACGGGCGTCGCGCGCATGGCAAGCGCCTATAGCTGCCGCCTATCAAAGCAACAAAAACAATCAATTTCCCAAATAGGCCAACCTCCGCCAAGATTCATGCATGAAAGCTATCGAGCCAGAGTCTTAGATAGTCTCTAAAAATGATCTCAGCCGACTTTTGGTCAGCCTGAGCAACGCTTGCCAAGGCAAGCAGCAAAAGAAGGAACGATGCCATGAACGATACCAAGATCCTCACCACCGTCGCCGGCGCTCCGGTGGGCGACAACCAGAACTCGATGACGGCCGGTCGGCGCGGCCCGGTCCTGCTGCAGGACGTCTGGCTGCTCGAGAAGCTGGCCCACTTCGATCGCGAGCGCATCCCGGAGCGGGTGGTGCATGCCAAGGGCTCGGGCGCCTACGGGGTGTTCCGGCCGACCCGCGACATCTCGCGCTACACCAAGGCCAAGGTATTCGCCCCCGGCACAGAGACGCCGGTGTTCGTGCGCTTCTCCACCGTGGCCGGCGAACGCGGCGCAGCCGACGCCGAACGCGACGTGCGCGGATTCGCGGTGAAGTTCTATACCGAGGAAGGCAACTGGGATCTAGTGGGCAACAACACACCGGTCTTTTTCATTCGCGACCCGCTGAAGTTCCCCGACTTCATCCACACCCAGAAGCGGGATCCGCGCACCAACATGCGCGACAACGCCGCGGCCTGGGATTTCTGGTCGCAGAGCCCGGAATCGCTGCACCAGGTGACCATCCTCATGAGCGACCGTGGCCTGCCGCGCAACTACCGACAGATGCACGGCTACGGCTCGCACACCTTCTCGTTCATCAATGCCGAGGGCGAGCGCTTCTGGGTGAAGTTTCACTTTAAGTCCAACCAGGGCATCGCCTTCTATACCGACGCGGAGGCGGCCGAGGTGATCGGGCGCGACCGCGAGAGCTCGCAGCGCGACCTCTACGAAAGCATCGAGGCCGGCAACTTCCCGAGCTGGCGGCTGTGCGTGCAGATCATGCCGGAGGCCGACGCCAGGACCTACCGGATCAACCCGTTCGACGTGACCAAGGTCTGGCCGCACGCCGACTATCCGCTGATCGAGATCGGCGTCCTCGAGCTTAACCGCAATCCTGACAACTACTTCGCCGAAGTCGAACAGGCCGCCTTCACGCCCGCCAACATCGTGCCCGGCATCGGCTTCTCGCCCGACCGCATGCTGCAGGGCCGGCTGTTTTCCTACGGCGATACCCAGCGCTACCGGCTGGGCGTCAACCATCACCTGATACCGGTGAACGCGCCGCGCAGCCCAACCTACAACCCCTATCACCGGGACGGCGCCATGCGGGTGGACGGCAACGGCGGCGGCGGCCCCAACTACCAGCCCAACCGCTTCGGCCGCTACGCCGAGAACCCCGCCGTGCTGGAGCCACGGCTTGAAGCCGGCGCCTTCGTGGATCATTACGACCACCGCGAGGACGACGACTACTACAGCCAGCCCGGCGCGCTGTTCCGGCTGTTCAGCGACGCTCAGAAGCGGCGGCTGTTCGGCAACATCGCTCGCAGCATGGCCGGCATCCCGCGCGAGATCATCGAGCTGCAGCTGGAGCACTTCCGCAAGGCCGACCCGGCCTATGCCGAGGGCGTCCTCGCGGCGCTGCGGGAAATCGGGGCATACCGCTAATAAGCACACCCTTGCTGGCCGCCGGCACCGCACCGCGGCCTGGAGAACAGCCATGCCGAACACCCCCCTTGTCATCGACGAAGAGCTCCTTGCCCTGGCCCAGCAGGTCTTTGACCTGGCGCGAAACGGCGATGCCGAAACCCTCGCCACGCTGCTGGCGCATGGGCTCCCTGCCAACATGTGCAACGACCGCGGCGATAGCCTACTGATGCTGGCCGCCTACCACGGCCATGCAGAAACCTGCCGCCTGCTGCTCGTACACGGCGCCGACCCCGAGTTGCGCAACGATCGCGGCCAGACGCCGCTGGCCGGCGCCGCCTTCAAGGGCGATGTGGACGTCGTGCGGGTGCTGCTGGCGCACGGCGCCGAGGTCGACGGCCGCTGCAGCGACGGTCGCACGCCGCTGATGTACGCCGCCATGTTCGACCGCACCGATATCGTCGCGCTGCTGCTAGAGCATGGCGCCCGGGCCGAGCTCAGCGACCGGATGGGCATCGACGCGCTGA
>Ga0079224_100013223_pt1 | contig 11481 bp, 9 predicted proteins | sample Stecom2015_FD_80414 | JGI IMG/M metagenome (GOLD analysis project Ga0079224, IMG submission 80414) | Agricultural soil microbial communities from Utah to study Nitrogen management - Steer compost 2015 | ecosystem: Environmental > Terrestrial > Soil > Agricultural land | place: USA: Utah...
ATTTCCATAATTCTCTTGATTCTTATTTCCAGTTTTGCCTGATACTGAACTACCCGCTAATATAAAACCGTAATCAAATGTAGGTATGGCATCTTGCAAATATTCAGCATGAATCCCCCCATAGGATTGCTCCCATTCTAACTTCTGTGAGTAAACCATTTCAATAACCAATAAACTAAACAGAATAAAAAAATACCTAATAAAAAAAGTTGCCCTCATAGTTTTAAAATGTTTGAAAAACAAATATATTATTTTTTTATTAACTTTTTGTATAGTTAATTTTATGATAAAATTCACATAGAAAGTATCCTAAGTTGTAAGTTTTAGATATTATCGTCTATTAAATCAAATTATTAAAATAAATTTGCCGGTTTCCCAAAAGAAAAGTAAGATATTATACAATAAGTTTACATGAAATAGAGTTTTAGTTTTTGAAAATTTTATCAGATATTTGATTAAAAAAATGATTTTGAAGAAGTACTTTCTATATATATTTACCCTCTGTTTTTCAATAAATTACAGCCAGGTTGCTCGAAAATATTCAAATGAATTCATGAATATAGGAGTAGATGCAGCCTCACTCGGAATGTCCGGAACAGTGACAGCAAGTGTTTCTGATGTTACTTCCGGTTATTGGAATCCTGCCGGACTTTTAGGAATTGAAGATTCTCAAATTGCCTTGATGCACGCAAGCTACTTTGCTAATATTGCTCAATACGATTACATCGGATATGCTAAAAATATAGACCGTAACAGTGCTTTCGGAATTACAGCTATTCGTTTTGGAGTTGACGATATTATGAACACTACCCAACTAATAGACAGTGAAGGAAATATTGATTACAATAAAATTAGTTTATTTTCTGCTGCCGATTACGGAGTTATTTTTTCATATGCCAGAAAGCTTCCTTTAGATGGATTTACATACGGAATAAATGCTAAAGTTATCCGAAGAGTAATTGGAGACTTTGCAGATTCTTGGGGCTTTGGGTTTGATTTAGGGTTTCAATTCGAAAAAAACGAGTGGAAGTACGGTCTTATGCTTCGAGATATAACTACTACATATAACATTTGGAATATTGATGAAAAAAAATATAAGGCTATAAGAGATGCTGTTCCGGGTCAAAATCAGGAAGCTCCCGAAACTACGGAAATGACTTTACCTAAAGTACAATTAGGAATTTCCAGAAAATTCATCATCCGATATGATTACAGTCTTCAAGCAGGAATAAACCTAAATATGCGTTTTACAGAAACCAATGATTTAATTTCTTCAAGCTTGGTCAGTATTGATCCGGCTGTAGGTTTTGAAGCCGGTTACATTGATTTAGTTTTCATAAGAGCCGGTGCAGGGAACTTTCAGAATGTCATACAACTCGATGGTTCAACCAAAGTAAATTTTCAACCTAATATCGGTTTAGGATTCAAATATAACGGTATTCAAATTGATTATGCTTTAACAGATATAGGTGACCAAAGCGTAGCCTTGTATTCAAATATCTTTTCACTAAAAATAGATTTGGATATTTTCAAAAGATAGTTAATGTCTAAAGTTTAACTCTTACAAAACCTCAACAATATATCGTTTAAATTTATTTATATTTGTCGTATATTATAAATACGTAATGCGCTTTTTACTGTCCTTTTTGTTTACTTTTATCGTGTTTTCAGGTTTTTCACAAGTTCCTGACCAAGAGGAATTATATCAACATAATAAAATTGAAAAAGACACCACCAATTTTCGGGAATTTAAACTATCCGGTAAAAACAACGATACTCTTATCAAATCCAACGATTTATATTATCGAGAAGACCAATTTTATTTTGGTATCACCTATAATTTGTTACAAAATCGCACAGAAAAAATTTCTCAAAATGCATTTTCGGCCGGAATTCACTTTGGTTTTCTGAGAGATATCCCAATTAATAAAAATAGAAATGTTGCTATAGCTGTCGGAGCAGGATATGCTTTTAGCAATTATAGAACAAACCTCCATATTTCAGAAGTTGATAACGATATTGTATATGAAATAGCTGAAGATTTTGATCGAAGCAAACTATCTCTTCATTTTTTAGAAGTTCCATTCGAATTCAGGTGGAGAACTTCCACACCGAAAAATACAAAGTTTTGGAGGATTTATTCAGGCTTTAAAATAAGTTATTTAACTTTTAGCCGTTCTAAAATTACAGGAGATTTTCCAACTGAAACCGTTCGCAACAATCCTGATTTTAATAAATTTCGTTACGGAGTTTATCTATCCGTAGGGCATGGAAACATCACTTTTCATGCTCATTACAGCCTGAATCCGCTTTTTGAAAAGGCGTATATCAACGGAAAACCTATTGAACTTACTTCCTTTAACTTAGGCCTAATGTTCTATATTTTGTAAGAACCATGCAGCAGCCTCTTGAAATTTTAAAAAAACACTTCAAATTCAACAGTTTCAGAGGTCTTCAGGAACCTATTATAAACTCGGTTCTTGAAGGAAATGACACTTTTGGATTAATGCCTACAGGAGGCGGAAAATCCGTTTGCTTTCAAGTACCTGCCTTAGCTAAAGAAGGTTTGTGTTTAGTAATTTCACCTCTGATTGCTCTGATAAAAGATCAAGTGCAAAATCTGCAAAAAAAAGATATAAAAGCTCTTTCTATCATCGGGAACTTAAGTGCTACCGAAATTTCAGAGCTGCTGGATAATGCTCTCTACGGAAATTATAAATTTTTATACTTAGCACCGGAAAGATTACAACAAGAATGGGTGCTGGAACGAATTACTGCTCTTCCTATCAATCTGGTAGCTATTGACGAAGCACATTGTGTTTCGCAATGGGGACACGACTTTCGACCTGCCTATTTGAACATTAAAAGATTGCGAACTCTACTGCCTAAAGTCCCTTTTTTAGCACTTACAGCTTCTGCCACTCATAGAGTAAAAGAAGATGTAATAGAGCAATTAGCTCTCAAAAATCCTAAAATTTTTCAATCTTCGTTTGAACGAAAAAACTTGGCTTATAAAGTCATGGAAGTTCAAGATAAATTTTACCAAATTCAAAAAATATTACAGGTAAATTCCAATCCTTCCATTATATATGTACGGAACCGAAAAGCCTGTATTGAAGTGTCAAATAACTTGATTGATAGAGGAATACGATCAACTTACTTCCACGGTGGACTAACACTTTCGGAAAAAGAAAAGAACATGTCTTTATGGATAGATGAAAAAGTACAAGTTATTGTAGCTACCAATGCTTTCGGGATGGGAATTGACAAGGCTAATGTGCAGAATATTATTCACATACAACTTCCTGAAAATTTAGAAAGTTATTATCAGGAAGCCGGAAGAGCCGGACGAAACGGAGAATATGCCCAAGCCGTTATGCTTGTAAATCAGTATGATATTTTAAAAGCTAAACAACAATTTTTAGAAGTTTTACCCGACAAAGCATTTTTAACCAATATTTACATAAAGCTCTTTAATTTCTTTCAAATCGCTTACGGAGAACTGCCCGAAGAACGTTTTGATTTTAATTTTAGTCATTTTTGTACTAAGTATAATCTTCCTGTACTAAAAACTTATAACGCTTTAACTTTTTTAGACAGACAAAGTATTATTTCTCTTTCGCAAGAGTTTTCTAAAAAAGTGAGTTTACAATTTATTATTCCGAGTAAAGAAGTAATTCGATATATCAGTCTCAACCCGAATGATGAGGAAATAATCTCTAACATTCTACGAAGTTATCCCGGCATATTTGACATTGAAACTCCTATAAACACCGATTTAATCGCTAAAAAATCCAATACTTCAGAGCAAAAAGTTTTAGCACTTTTAGAACGATTACATCAGCAAGAAATCGTTTTATACAAAGCTCAAAACAATGATGCATCCGTAATTTTTAACGAAGTTCGTGAAGACGAGAAAACCATCAATAGAATTTCAAAGTTTTTGACGGCACAAAACGAACTGAAAACCTCACAACTTAATTCCGTAATTCAATACGTGACTGACCATAAAACCTGTAAAAGTGTACTTTTACTCAAGTATTTCGGAGAAGAAAACCCTCCTGAGTGTGGTATATGTTCCGTTTGTGTTTCTGAAAAAAAATCCGATTTTGACTTAAAACAAATAAGTATCAAAATCTTACAAATCCTTTCCGAAAGTCCAAGTTCTTCAAGAGAGTTGGAACTAAGGCTTCAACTCGACCATGAGCAAATCTTAGAAACTTTGCAGTATTTATTAGAAGAAGAAAAAATTAAAATAAATGGAGTTAATGAATATACCTTGAAAAATTAAGGTTCAGCTTTCATTAACTCCGTTTAATTGTATCCAAAAATACACTTTAGTTCATTATAGCATCAATACCCGGTAAAATTCTTCCTTCTAACATTTCCAACATTGCTCCTCCTCCGGTTGAAACATAACTCATTTTAGGCTCTAAACCAAACTGTTTTACTGCTGCAACCGAATCTCCTCCTCCTACTAAAGAAAATGCTCCGTTTTTAGTAGCTTCTGCAATATAATCTCCTAACTTAATAGTGCCTGTGGCAAACTTTTCCATTTCAAAAACTCCTACCGGACCATTCCAAAGTATAGTTTTTGAACCTAAAATCACATTTTTAAAGTGCTCTAAAGTTTTCTCTCCTACATCAAGACCTTGCCATCCTTCAGGGATTTCATTTACATTAACGGTTTGAGTATTAGCATCATTAGAGAAAGCATCTGCAATAACCATATCAACAGGAAGATGCACTTGTACATTCTTTTCTTTAGCTTGAGCTAAAATCTCAAGAGCTAAATTTAACTTATCATCTTCACAAATCGAACTTCCTACTTTACCTCCTAATGCTTTAATAAAGGTAAAGGTCATTCCACCCCCAATAATCAAATTGTCTATTTTATCTAAAATATTTTCTATAACCGTAATTTTAGAGGATACTTTTGAGCCTCCCAAAATAGCAGTTACAGGTTTTTCACTGTTTTTCAATACTCTGTCTAAGCTTTCGATTTCTTTTGCAAGTAATAACCCAAAATATTTATCCTTAGGGAAAGATTGAGCGATAATAGTAGTTGAAGCATGAGCTCTGTGAGCCGTCCCGAAAGCATCATTCACGTACACATCTCCTAATGAAGCTAATTTTTTAGAAAACTCTACATCTCCGGCTTCTTCTTCTTTATAGTAGCGTAAGTTTTCAAGCAAAAGCACTTCGCCTGACTTAAGATTCCTTGCTTTTTCAATGGCTTCTTGTCCGATACAATCATTAGCAAACTGAACCGGTTTTCCTAACACTTCACTTACCTTATTAACAATATGCTTTAATGAATATTTTTCTTCCTTTCCTTTAGGTCTTCCTAAATGCGACATTAAAATGGCACTTCCTCCGTCATTTAAGATTTTATCAATAGTTGGTTTTGCTGCTTCAATTCGGTTAGCGTCAGTTACCTGAAAGTTCTCATCTAAAGGAACATTAAAATCGACTCTGATTACAGCTTTTTTCCCTGAAAAATTAATATCATTTACCGTTTTCATTGTGTTGTTTTTTAAAATTAACTTAAGAAAGTCGCAAATTTAGTCAATTTCCGTATTCGAAAGAAATATACAACTTATCAAAAATCAGATTATTTTTACACTTTTAATATCAAACAAATGAATTTTAGTTTTTGGGAAAATAAAAATTGGTTTTCAAATATTGATTTTGCTATTATCGGAAGCGGAATTGTAGGTTTACACACAGCTTTACGACTAAGAGAATTGCATCCTGCAAGTAAAATTGTAATTTTTGAAAAAGGAATGTTACCTCTGGGAGCCAGTACTAAAAATGCCGGTTTCGCTTGTTTTGGCAGCTTATCAGAAATATTGTCTGATTTAGAAAGTCACTCGGAACAAGAGGTTATTAATCTTGTTAAAAAACGTTGGGAAGGTTTACAATTACTTCGCAAAAAATTAGGGGATAAAACTATTGATTTTCAACAAAACGGAGGGTACGAACTGTTTTTTGAAGAAGATACGGAAATATACGAAAAGTGCCTGGACAATTTAACCAAAGTAAACCAAATGCTTTTTGATTACTTCGGCTCAGAAGTTTTTAGTATAAAACCTAATATCTTCGGATTTGAAAAGTGTAAAAAACATATAATTTTCAATCCGTTTGAAGGGCAAATTGATACCGGAAATTTGATGCAAAGTCTTTTGAAAACAGCTTATAGCAATGATATTTTGATTCTCTATAAGCAAAATCTTATTGCTTTTGGGGATTTAGGAAATAAAGTAGCATTGGAACTTGAAGATTTTACTCTCACTTGCCAAAAAGTGTTTTTTGCTACAAATGGTTTTGCTTCTACCCTTACAGACAATGAAGTCGTTCCGGCAAGAGCACAAGTTTTAATCACCAAACCTATTAATAATCTGCATATTAAAGGAACATTCCATATAGATGAAGGGTTTTATTACTTCCGAAATTTTGAAAACAGAATTCTGTTGGGAGGAGCCAGAAATATTGATTTTGAAACGGAAACCACTACAGAATTTGAGTTAAACCTCAAAATTCAACATCATTTAGAACAAGTTCTAAGATCGGTAATTTTACCCCATACCGACTTTGAGATTGAACAAAGATGGAGTGGAATAATGGGAATGGGAAAATCTAAAAAAACACCGATTGTAAAACAACTGTCCGAAAATGTATTCTGTGGAGTCCGTTTAGGAGGAATCGGAGTGGCTATCGGCAGTTTAATCGGAAAAGAATTAGCAGAATTAAACCTCTATTCTTAAAAAAATAGAGGTTTAATCTATTAGTTTTTAGTTTTCAAACTCTTGTAATGTTTTAGTAATTATCGAAACACACTCTAAGAGTTGTTCTTCGTTCATTACTAAAGGAGGAGCAAAACGAATAATATTTCCGTGTGTAGGCTTAGCCAAAAGTCCGTTTTCTTTTAAACGAACACAAATATTCCAAGCTGTTTCACTTTCTTCTGTATCGTTAATTACAATAGCATTCAGCAACCCTTTTCCTCTAACAAGCGTAACTATTGTACTATTTTTGATATACTCATTCATCTTTTCTCTGAAAAGCTTTCCGAGTTTATCGGCATTTTCTGCCAGTTTTTCTTCTTTTACTACTTCAAGAGCCATAACTGCAACAGCTGCCGCTATTGGGTTACCTCCGAATGTAGAACCGTGTTGTCCCGGTTTTATTACATTCATTATATCATCATTTGCCAACACAGCCGAAACCGGATAAACACCTCCTGAAAGAGCTTTTCCTAAAATCAAAATATCGGGATGAACATTTTCGTGATGAACTGCAAGCAGCTTTCCTGTTCTTGCAATTCCTGTTTGCACTTCGTCTGCTATAAAAAGAACGTTGTGTTTTTGGCACAACTCTTTAGCTTTAGCCAAATACCCTTCACTTGGGACATAAACCCCTGCCTCTCCCTGTATCGGTTCAACCAAAAAACCTGCAATATTCTTTTGAGTAGCAAGTACGTTTTCTAAAGCTTCTAGGTTATCATACTCAATAGGAATAAACCCTTCTGTATAAGGACCAAAGTTCTTTCTTGCGTTTTCATCGTTTGAAAAAGAGATGATAGTTGTAGTTCGTCCGTGAAAGTTACCTTTACAAACCACAATATTAGCTTGTTTTTCAGGTATCTGTTTTTTCTCGTAAGCCCACTTTCTGCATATTTTAATAGCAGTTTCAACTGCTTCTGCTCCGGTATTCATAGGAAGAACTTTATCATAACCAAAAGTCTCCGTAATATATTTTTCGTAAACTCCTAACTTGTCATTATAAAATGCTCTTGAAGTAAGAGCCAAAGTTTGAGCTTGGTCAATTAGAGCTTTTGTTATTTTAGGATGACAATGCCCTTGATTTACAGCAGAATAAGCAGAAAGAAAATCATAATATTTTTTTCCTTCGACATCCCACACATATACCCCTTCTCCTCTACTTAACACTACAGGAAGCGGGTGATAATTATGTGCTCCGTATTTATCTTCTAAGGCAATTGCTTCTTCTGAACGAGATATTGGTGTAATAAACATTCTGATAATTTTATAAGTTAATTATTTCGAAAACAATACAAAGGTAGCAAAATTTACCCAAAGAATAGTAAGACAGATTTCTTGAATCATTATCTTAAAAAAAAATACAAGTATAAAACTTCCAAAAACTGAAATCGACTCTAAAATCGCTAAATCTAAAAATCAGTATTTTACGTGTTCGGTAATTTCGAGTCCGTATCCTGTCATACCAACCCGTTTGGTTTGCTCAGAATTAGACAGCAGTCTGATTTTAGAAATATTAAGGTCATGAAGTATCTGTGCTCCTATCCCGAAGTCTTTAACATCCATAGGGACTTTAGGGGCTTTTACTTTTCCTTGAGCTTGTAATTCTTTGAACTCTACCAAACGAGAAAGTAAGTTCATTGACTGTAATTCTTGATTAATAAAAATAATGGCTCCTTTTCCTTCCGAATTCACTGCTTCAAACATTCTCGCTAATTTTTCTTCCGGATTATTAGTGAGTGTTCCGAGGATATCATTGTTTACCAAAGTAGAATTTATTCGGGTAAGTATAGGTTCATCTTTATTCCATGTTCCTTTGGTTAGAGCAATATGGACTTGTTTGTTGGTTTTTTGCAAATACGCTCGTAATCGAAACTCTCCGAAACGAGTCATAATATCAAAGTCCTCTTGCTTAGAGATAAGACTGTCATGCTTCATTCTGTAAGCAACCAAATTTTCAATGGAAATAATCTTCAAATCAAATTTTTTGGCTACTTCCAGAAGTTGTGGGAGTCGTGCCATTGAACCGTCTTCATTCAAGATTTCCACCAAAATTCCCATGGGTTTAAATCCTGCCAAACGAGCTAAATCAATAGCTGCTTCTGTGTGTCCGGTACGCCTTAGTACACCTCCTTTTTTGGCAACAAGCGGAAAAATATGCCCCGGTCTTCCAAAATCTTCCGGTTTCATATTTTCATCTGTAATTGCTTTAATTGTTTTGGCTCGGTCATGAACAGAAATTCCGGTAGTACAACCATGTCCCTTTAAATCTACCGAAACGGTAAAAGCTGTTTGGTGTAAAACAGTATTATTTTCGACCATCATTTTCAAATCTAACTCTTTGGCTCTGGTTTCCGTAATCGGAACACAAACCAATCCCCTACCATGTGTAACCATAAAGTTTATCATCTCCGGAGTTACAGTCTCTGCTGCCGCAATAAAATCGCCCTCATTTTCTCTGTCTTCATCATCAACCACTATTACGACTTTACCTTGGCGAATATCCTCAATGGCTTCTTCTATGGTATTTAGTTGTGTTTTATTTAGTAACATTTTGAGTTTTATTTTTATCTTTTAATTTAAAAATCTTTTGGAAAAACCTTTGAATCGGTTCTGTAAATCTATCCATACTCATTGCTTTGTCATTAGTTGCTCTATAAGTAAGGACAATAGCAAGAGGTGTTAATAAAATTGAAGAGCCCCAAGCTCCAAGAAAAGGATCAAGAGTTCCGTCTTGAGCAATTTTTCGTCCAAAAGTTGTAGCAAAATGATAGGTTATAAAAATACCTATGGCAAAAACAATAGGTAAACCAAAGCCTCCTTTGCGAATAATAGCTCCTAAAGGTGCTCCGATAAAAAACATCAATAAACACGAATAAGCCACTACAAATCTTTCATACAACGAATATTGATGTGATTTTATATTAAGACTACTTAATTCTAATCGAGATTTATTTTCAGCTACGTGATACTTTGTTCCGGCTAAGTTACTATAAGCTGCCTCGTATATACGAAGTTGTTGGTCCGGAGGAATGATATTTATAATTTCTTTTTCTTCAAATATGGGTTTTTCCTTTTCTTGTTCTTTCTCTTCTACCGGTAATAATCTTCTTTCATGAGGTTGCATTGGAGAAGCAATTCTGTGATGGATGTTATCCGTATATGAAGCCAGTTCTTTTTTGTAGCTATTTTTAAGAGAGTCTATAGTATATCGCAATTCTGATACATTGAGTAAATCATCAGTACTGACTCCGCTATCCGAATCTAAGTCTATATTGACCAGACCCGACAAATCCATATTAATAACATATTTTTCAAATTCTGCTTTAGCAAAAGGGTCTCGATTTCTTTCCTCTACTTTTTTAGGAATAATATCCTCATAGTGATACCCTTCATACAAAACAAGTTGTAAAATACTGGAATTTTCTTTGCTTATAAGCTCCCCTCTTTTTGCCTTGGTAACCGTTGTATTTTTACCTTGTTGTGATTTTTTATGGATAATTACCCCTTTTAGCAATTCATCATTACTTCCGTATTTTTCATCGACTTTAATGTTATAATTTCCGATACTGTTAAATTGTCCTTCAGCAATAGCCATTGAAGGCTTTTCCTTGATGTTATTTCTGAAATTTCTGACTTTATATTTAGAATACGGAATAACATCATTAGCAAAGAAAAATGCAATCCCTGAAAGTATCAATATAAAAACCGCCAGTCCTTTAGAGGCTCGCCCCAGTGACATTCCTGCGGACTTCATTGCAGCAAACTCATAATTTTCGGCAAACGAGCCAAAAGTCATTATTGATGCCAAAAGTACAGAAAGAGGTAAAATGAGCGGAACCATTGTTGGCATCACATACGAAAGAAATTTGATGACAAACCAAACACTAAGCCCCTTACCTGCCAACTCCGGTATAAACATCCATAAAGCCTGTAAAATAAAAATGAAAAACAGGATTACAAATACCGAAGCAAATGTAGTCAGGTAACTTTTAATAATATATCTGTCGATTATTTTCACCTTGATAATCAGTCTATTTTGTTGATGTAATAATTCGGATAATTAGACTCAACAAAGGTAAAATGATTTTCTGACAAAGTTTGATTCGGTTTGAAAGAAATAACTGTCAACTCCGCGCGGGTTCCATCTTTTAGAATTTGGATTAACTGATATATATTTTTAGTTGCATTATCTACACCTAAGAGAATTTCTTTTACCTCACTATCTGTGTCTGTCGGTTTTAACCTTACAAACTGAACTTTTTTACCTGAAAGCAAGAGTAACTTATCCCAAGAATAAGTATATCCCTTAGTATAAAAGGTAAGCATTTTTGAAGGTGTAAAAACATTTTCTTTTTTGGGGTTATAACTCTCAATAGTAATCTCTTCATCTTCGGGAATAATAGTATATTTCTTTTTTCCGTCAAATATTTCAGTCGTTCCCATAAAATTAGAAATATATTTATCTCCGGCAATAGTGACATTCCCTTGACTGTATTGAGAAATATTTTCCTTTAAGTTTTTTACCGTATATCTAAATTCTATCGAAACATTAGTGTACGACTTAACTTTTTCAGAAACTTCATCTAAGAATTTTTTTGCCTTTTGTGCATCTTGAGCTTGTACAAAAACAGAAGTGAAAATCAGTATATAAAAGGTTAAACGTTTCATTGTATATAGTATTGACACTGTTCATTAA
>Ga0079224_100013224_pt1 | contig 11480 bp, 8 predicted proteins | sample Stecom2015_FD_80414 | JGI IMG/M metagenome (GOLD analysis project Ga0079224, IMG submission 80414) | Agricultural soil microbial communities from Utah to study Nitrogen management - Steer compost 2015 | ecosystem: Environmental > Terrestrial > Soil > Agricultural land | place: USA: Utah...
CCCGGTGCCGCGGCGCGCGTGCCCGATCTCGCCACAGCACTGCGCCGCCATCCTGGCGCCGCGCGCGTGCAGGTGCTGGGCGCGGGCCTGGAGGCGCGCGATCGCGATGCGGCGCGCATGCTGGCGATCGACTTCGACCCGCCGGCGCTGGCGGACGGCTTCATCGAGCTTGCGCTTCCGCACCGGGTGGGTCGCGGCGAGGAATTCGCGATCGGGGGACGCGTCGAAGGCGCCGCCGACGGCAGCGTGGAACTGCACGATCCCGCCGGCCGGCGCGTGGACGCCGCGCCACTGGACGGGCAGGGCCGTTTCCTGGTGCATGGCGTGGCGATGGAGGCCGGCGCTGCGCACTTCGGGCTGCGGCTGCTGGACGCGGAGGGCGCGGCGGTTGCGCAGGTGGACGCCCCGCTGTGGATCGAGCCCGTCGTGCCGCCGCAGGTGCTGCTGCTGTCCGGTGCGCCGGGACCGGAAACGCGCGCGCTGCGGCGCTGGCTGGTCGATGCCGGCGCCACGGTGCAGGCCCGCATCGCCCTGGGGGGCGGACTGCAGCTGGGGTCGGCGCCGCTGGATGCGGCCGCGCTGGCCGGGGCCGATCTCGTCATCGTCGATGCGCGCAGCTGGTCGGGCCTGGGCGAGGCGGGCCGCGCGCGGGTGCTGGCCGCGGTCGGCGACGGCCTCGGCCTGCTGCTGCGCGCCGACACGCCGCTCCCGGCCGCCGCATTGCGCGGCGTGGCCGCGGAGGATTTCGCCATCGCGGGCGGCGCGGGCACTGCGCCCTGGACACTGCCACCGGCGCGCGTGGACGACGAACAGGCGCTGCGCGGGCGCATGGGCAGCGGCAGCCGCGACGCGCCCTTCGACCTCGAGCAGGCGCAGGCCGCGCCGCCGGCGCTTGCGCGACGCGGCTGGCAGGTGCGCGGCGACGCGGCCGTGGCTTTCGCACCGGACGGCCAATCGCCACCGGGCTGGTGGCGCGGCCACGGGCGCGGGCGGATCGGACTGTGGACCCTGCTCGATACCTATCTACTGCCGCTGCACGGCCGCGACGACCTGCATGGACGGCTCTGGAGCGACGCCGTCGCGACCCTGGCCCGTCCCCGCGCGGCAGCGGTACCGGCGATGGAGGCGCATGCGCGCGTGGGCGAGCGCATGACCGTCTGCGACTGGCCCGCCGGCGCGACCGTGCAGGCGCCCGATGGCAGCGTGCTGGAACCCATCGTCGATCCGGCCAGCGGCCCGCGTCGCTGCGCGGGGATCTGGCCCCGCGTGGCCGGCTGGCACCAGCTGCGGCTCGAGCAGGGCGAGCGCGGCTTCCACGTCGCCGCCGCCGATGCCGATCCGGTCCTGCGCCTGGCCGAGCTTCGCCAGGCCACGCTCGAGCTTGCGGCCGCGCCAGCCACGGCCGCTCCCCACGGGCGACCGCCGCGCCACGGAGAACCCGGTCCGGCCTGGCCGTGGTGCCTGCTGTGGCTGCTGGTGGCGGGGGCGACCTGGTGGCTGGAGCGCTCGCGCCTGGGGCTCGCGGCGGAGCCGGCGTCCGCGCCACCGGCGTAGCGGCGAGCATTTCGATGCCTGCGCGCGCCGGCGCGCGCACAGGCTCGGCGCGACCACGGCGACCCGTCGCGCAACCATGGACGCGCAAGCCGATCCTGCGGCGCTGCCGTTCCGCCGCGACAGCCGCGCGGGGCGCGGGTTATCCTCGCCCGATCCAGGACACGGGAGCACGGGATGGCGACGTACCAGGGCAGCTGCCACTGCGGAAGGATCGCGTTCGAAGTCGAGGGCGAGATCGGCCCGGTCTACGACTGCAACTGTTCGATGTGCCGCCGGCGCGGCGGGCTGCTGGCGGCGTTCCCGCGCGCGGCGCTGACCCTGAAGACGGCCGAGGCGGACCTGTCCACCTACCGCTTCAACCGGGAGGCGATCGCCCACCACTTCTGCGCGACCTGCGGCATCGCGCCCTTCAGCGAAGGCACCGGGCGCGACGGCGCGGCGATGGCGATGGTCAACGTGCGCTGCCTGCCCGACGTCGACCTGTCCGCGCTCGAGGTGGTCGCCATCGATGGCGCCAGCCATTGATGGCACCCGCCACGGAGCGCGCAGTCATCGCGCGGGGCCGGCGGCAACCGGGCAGGACACCATGAGGCCGCGTGCGGCGGCCATCGCGACCGCCGGGCTTGTCGCGCTGCTGGTCGCGGCCTGCAGCGAGAACACGGCGGAGGTGGCCGGCTACGGCGCCGCCGCGCCCGAATTCACGATTGCCGCGGCCGATACGCCCGAGGCGCCCGCGGATGCGGCCCTGGCCTACGAACACGATGCGACGGTGACGCTCGCCGCCGCGCAGATCCCCGCGCGCCTGCAGCAGGTGCAGTCGGCCTGCATCGCGGGCACCCATGGCCAGTGCGTGGTGCTGGCGGTGCGCCAGCAGGGCGGCGACTGGCCATCGGCCTCGCTCAGGGTGCGGATCGAGCCGGCGGGAGTGGAGCCGATGATCGCCCAGGCCAGCGCCGATGCGCAGCTGGGCAGCCGCAGCACCCGCGCCGAGGACCTGGCGGTGGTGGTGCGCGACAACGCACTGGCCCAGGAGCGCCTGCGCAACGAGCGCGAGCGGCTGCAGGAATTCCAGTCGCGGCGCGACCTGCCGGTGGGCGACATGATCGCCCTGTCGCGGCAGCTGGCCGAGGTCGATGCACAGCTCGAGGCCGTCGTGCGCGAGGGCGCGCAGCATCGCAGGCGGATCGATACCCATCTGCTGGCCCTGGAGTTCCGTCCGACCGCATCGCAGTCCTCGCGCAACGAGGTCTGGCAGGCGGTTCGCGACTCCGGCGCAACGCTGTCGGCCGGGCTGGCCTGGACGATCCGCGCGCTGGCCTTCCTGCTGCCCGCGCTGGTGGTGGCCTGGACGCTGCTGGTCCTGGTCCTGCGCTGGCGCCGGCGGCGGACGGTGCGCGCCGCGTCGCGATAGCGCACGCCATCGCGGCGGCCCGAACCGGCAGCCCCCGCTATCCGGACGTGGAGGCGGGCGGCCGGCAACGCGATCCATGCCGTCCTCCGGGGCCGGGCCGGCGGCGTCGTGGAGCCCCCACGTTGAACCGCATCCCCCGATTGGCACAGACTCGGGGGACCCGTCGACCGCCGAGGAACCCGTCATGACCACACGCCGCGATTGCCTGAAGTTCTCCCTCGCCGCCGCGATCGCCGCGGCGCTGCCGCACGGCCGAGCGCTCGCCGACGATGCGGCGCCGATGCTCACGCGCGCGGTACCGAAGACCGGCGAGCAGCTGCCCGTGGTCGGGCTGGGCAGTTCGGCCACCTTCGCCCAGGTGGCGCGCGGCGAGGACGCAGCCGCGCTGGGCGAGGTGCTGCAGGCGCTGGTCCAGGGCGGCGGCCGGGTCTTCGACACGGCGCCGTCCTACGGCGCGTCGGAGGAGGTGGCCGGCGCGCTGGCGCGCGAACTCGGCATCGGCGAGCGGGTGTTCTGGGCGACCAAGCTCAATGCGGTGCCGCGCGGCGGGGACACTGCCGACCCGGCGGCGGCGCGCGAGCAGCTGGAAACCTCGTTCCGGCGCCTGGGCAAGGATCCGCTGGACCTGGTGCAGGTGCACAACCTGGCCGACATCCCGACCCAGCTGGCCCTGCTGCAGCGCTACAAGGCCGACGGGCGCATCCGCCACGTCGGCGTGACGTCGACCAGCAAGCCGGCCTACCCGCAGCTGATCGAAGTGATGCGCAACGAGGAGATCGATTTCATCGGGGTCGATTACGCGGTCGACAACCGCGACGTCGAGGAGACCATCCTGCCGCTGGCGGCCGAGCGCAGGATCGGCGTGCTGGTGTACCTGCCGTTCGGCCGCACCCGGCTGTGGAGCCGCATCGGCGATCGCCCGCTGCCCGACTGGGCGGCCGATTTCGACGCCGGGTCCTGGGCCCAGTTCATGCTCAAGTACGTGCTCTCGCACCCGGCGGTGACCTGCGTGACGCCGGCCACCAGCAAGGCGCGCAACATGCTCGACAACCTCGGCGCCGGCCGCGGCCGCCTGCCGGACGAAGCCCAGCGCCAGCGCATGGTCGAGTTCATCGAGGCATTGCCGCCCGCGGCGTAGGCGGCCCCGGCCGCGATCGGGAATGCGTCGGGACGCCTGGGCGCGTGCCCGCGAAGTCCGGTGCGGGAGCGGCTTCAGCCGCGACAGGTCATGCCGGTTGCGCGCAGGCAGTCCGCCAGTCGCGGCTGAAGCCGCGCCTGCAGCAAGCGCCGGGGTGCAGGCGGATCATTCCGGAGCGTCGGTCTCGAACTCGACGAAGGCCTCCAGGTCGAACGCCAGCGCCTCGACCGCCTCGCGCACGCGACGTTCGGTCGAGGGATTGGGGATCTCGATCTCGAGCTCGTGCGTGTCCGCGCCGCGCACGTCGTGCAGGCCGGCCGAGCTCGAGTCCGCATCGTCCATGTGCGGCATCAGGTCACCGACCTCCTCGACGTGCTCGATGCCGTCCAGGCTTTGCAACAGGTTGGTGATCGCGCGGACGTGGTCGTCGTTGCCGGCGATGCGCAGGCGGAGCTGGGCCATGGGATCCTCGACTGCAGTGGGTGGGGCCAGGGCAGGCTAGGCCGGCGCCGGCCAAGGCCGCGTGAGGACCACGTCGCCGCCGGCGTTCATTGCGGTCCGGCGTCCGCCGTGCGTGCGGGAATCGCGATGTTGCACAGGTCGACGTGGCCGGCCGGGCGCTTGTAGAAGGCGTCGCGACGGTTGCGGCGCGATTCGACGTAGGCGTCGAAGGTGGCGGTGCCGGTGCGCAGGATCTCGATCGGCTCGCGCTGGCCTTCGGGCAGGTCCGAGGCCAGGGTGATGGCGCGGATCGGCGCGTGCAGGGCGGCATCCTCATGGATGCCGAGCGGTCCGGGACCGCGCGGAAGCGCGCTGAGCAGTTCCATGCCACGGACCACGCGCCCGACGACGGTGATGTTGCGGTCGAGCTGGCGCGGCGCCTGGCCGATGACCACATACAGTTCGGCGCCGGTGCTGCTGTCGGCGTCCATTCCGCGGCCGGCGCCGAGCGCGCCGTAGCAGTGCGCCATCCACGCCTTGCCGTCGGCGGCTTCGCGCGCCGCGGGGAAGCCGTCGACGAATCCCGCCTCCGGCGCCCAGCCGTCGCGGTCGGGCAGGGCATGGAAGTCCAGGCCACCGGCATCGCGCTCGAACTCGGCCGGCAGGTGCGCCAGCGCGCCGCCCAGCGGGCGCGCACGCTGCGGGTCGTCGGCGTGCGGGTCGCCGAACTGGACCACGAAATTGTCGTGCGACCGGTAGACGGCGGTGCCGTTCCAGAATCCTTCGCGGGCCAGGGTGCGGATGTTGTCCACGTGCGCCGGGGCGAAGGCCGGGGCCAGTTCGATCACCACCCGGCCGCCGTCCAGGTCCAGGTACAGGGTGCTGGCCGGATCCGGGCGGCGCCAGTCGTCCGGGCGCGAGGCGTCGAGCACCTCCTGGGTGGTGCGTGCGACGGGCCCCTCGGTGGCGCTCGTGGGTGTGGAGGCCGCCAGCGCGGCGGCGAGCAGGACGGCAGGGCAGGGCAGGCGCGGCATCGGCGGTTCCGGGAGCGGGAGCAGTCCCGATTGTGGCCGGTTTGCGGTCGCCAAGACTAATGGCACATCCGCTATAGAGAACTCATGAATAGCATGTGCGGCATGTGGAGGATGTCGTGGACGAAAGCGAGGATCAGGCGGGCGCGCAGCTGCGCAAGTTCCAGAAGGAGCTGAGCACGGGCACGGTGGCGCTGGCGCTGCTGGCGGTGCTCGCGGCCGCCGGCGAGCCGATGTACGGCTACCAGATCGCCAAGACCCTGGAACGCGTTGGCCAGGGCGCGCTGGCCGGCAAGCAGAGCGCGCTCTACCCGGTGCTGCGCAACCTGCAGGCCGCCGGGCTGCTGGACAGCTTCGTCGAGCCCTCGGATGCCGGGCCGCCGCGACGCTACTACCGCATCACCGACGCGGGCCACGGGGCCCTGCGCAACTGGGCCGCCGCCTGGCGCGCGACCCGCGACTCCGTCGACGCCGTCCTGGAGGGAATCCGCCAATGAACACCCGCAAGCTGCCGACCACGATCCCGGAATACCTGGAACACCTGCGCCGCTCGCTCGCGGGCGCCGACCCGGCGCTGGTGCAGGACGCGCTGTACGACGCCGAGGAGTACCTGCGCTCGGAGCTGGCCGAACAGCCCGACAAGACCGAGGCCGAAGTAATCGCCGCGGTGGCCTCCAGCTACGGCGCGCCCGACGAGGTGGCCGACATCTACCGCGACACCGAGGTGAAGGTGCAGACCGCGCTGCGCCCGCCGCCGCCGCGGCCGCGCAGTTCCGCCCTGGGGCGGTTCTTCGGCGTGTTCGCCGATCCGCGCGCCTACGCGTCGCTGTTCTACATGGTGCTGTCGCTGGCCACGGGCATCTTCTACTTCACCTGGGCGGTGACCGGGCTGTCGGTGTCGTTGGGCCTGTCGATCACCATCATCGGAATCCCGCTGCTGATCCTGTTCTTCGGCTCGGTGCGGGTGCTGTCGCTGGTGGAGGGCCGGATCGTGGAGGTGATGCTGGGCGAGCGGATGCCGCGCCGCCCGCTCTACACGGTGCGTGGCCGCAGCCTGCTGCAGCGCATCGGCGACATGTTCACGGACGTGCGGACCTGGTCGACAATCCTGTACATGATGCTGCTGATGCCGCTGGGGATCGTGTACTTCACCCTGGTGGTGACGCTGCTGGGAACCGCGCTGAGCTCGATCGCCGCGCCGGTGCTGGTGTGGCTGGGCATCGCCGAGGCAGGGACCAGCATCGGCGGCTGGGGGATCCTCAACTACGACGGCGAGGTGCTGTCGACCTCGATGCCGGCGATCGGCCTGCCGCTGCTGCTCCTGTTCGGGATCGTGCTGCTGTTCGCCACCATGCACATCGCCCGCGGCATCGGCCGGGTACACGGGCTGTTCGCCAAGCACCTGCTGGTGAAGACGGCGCAGCACGACTGAGCCGGGGAGCGGGCCCCGTCCCGGAGGCATCGCGCCGACACGCCGACGACTCGACACTGCGTCGCGTTGCCGGGTCCCTTGGACCCACAACTTCATCGAACCCGCAACCTCCATCGGACGCGCAAGCTCCATGGGCTCCGCAAGCCGGGTCACGTCGCGGGCGGCGGGCCTTCGCAGCGAAATCAAGGGGGAGGCCGCCGCTGCAGGCGGCGGCCGGAGGACATTCGCGGAGAAGGCCCGCCGTCCGCGACGTGACCAGTCGGCCTGTGCCGCGGCCACCGAAGCCGCTGCAAAACGCTCCTTCAGCAAAAAAAAATGGGGCCCCGAAGGGCCCCGAAGTGGTGCTGGGGAGAGAGAGACGGATGTTCTTGTCTTATGGGGTGGACGCCGGCATGAGGCGGTCGATCAGGAAGCCCATGCGCAGCGACATGAGTTCGGGATTGCGCAGCGCGTCGCTCACGCCGTGGCCGCCTTCCTCGTCCTCGTAGAAATAGACCGGCGCGCCCACCTCCTCCAGGCGATGCACGAACTTGCGCGCATGGCCCGGCCCGACCCGGTTGTCCTCGGTCGAGATCGTCACCAGGAACGGTGGGTACGTGGTGCCCGCCCGCACGTTCTGGTAGGGCGAATAGGCCAGCATCGCCGCCGCCTGCTCCGGCACGTCCGGATCGCCGTACTCGTTCATCCACGCCGCGCCCATGCCCATGTGGCGCATGCGGATCAGGTCGGTGAGCGGCACGTCGCTGACCACCGCACCGAACAGGTCCGGGCGCTGGGTGCCCAGCGTGGCCGTGAGCAGGCCGCCGTTGGACATGCCGAAGATGCCGATCCGCTGCGGACGGGTGAAGCCGCTGTCCACCAGATGCTCGACCACGGCGATGAAATCGTCGTACGAGGTCTGGCGCTTCTCGCGGATCACCGACTGGTGCCACTGCGCGCCGCGCTCGCCACCGCCGCGGATCGCCGGGATCGCCAACGCGCCGCCGCGCTCGAGCCACAGCTTGAGCGCCGGCCCGCCCACGACCGCGTCGAAGTAGCCCGGCCGGAACGAGATCCCGAATGCGCCGTAGCCGGTCATCAGCAGGGGCTGGCCGTCCTCGGCCGCCTGCTTCGGCCGCAGCAGGAAGTAGTCGATGCTGGTGCCGTCCTTCGACGTCGCCGATCCCAGTTCCGTGGTGAAGCCGGAGGCGTCGATGATTTCCGGGTCGCGCGCCAGCAGCACCTGCTCGCCCGAAGCGTCCACCAGGTACTGGCTGCGCGGGGTCAGGAAACCCGACAGCGCCATCACGAAGCCGTCGCGTCCGCCCGCGCTGCGCAGCACGATCGTGTCGCCCGGCGTGGCCTCGAAGACATCGCGTGCCTGCCAGCCGTCTTCGCCCGCCTCGGCCAGCACGACGCGCTGCGCCAGGTGGCGATCGACGACCATGGCCACGCCGCGCCCGGTGCCGACGGTGCCGGCGAAGGAGGCGTCGACGAACTCGCCGTCCGCTGGCACGTACACGGCCGAGACGCGCTCGCCCTCGTCCTTGGCCGTGTCGTAGGCCAGCAGGGTTTCGGCCCGGTAGGCCTTGCCCTCGACCTCGGCGTCCGCGGCGAGCTGGACGACCACGTAACGGTCCATGGCCACGCCCAGGCCGAAGCCCTTGATCGAGGTCGGGAACGGCAGCTGCTGCCGCTCGCCGCCGGCGCCGACCAGCCAGGTCTCGAACGTCGAGTAGTCGATCGCGCGGGTGATCACGGCGCGCGCGGCGTCGCCCCCGCCCACGACCGTCGCCTGCAGCAGGGCGTCACTGGCCTGGCCTTCGAACACGACCCTGGCCGAGGACAGCGGCTCGCCGCGCTTCCACACCCGTGCGCTGGCGGGCCAGCCGGGCAGGGTGGTGGGCGCGCCGTCGAGCGCGTGCATGACCAGCACGGTGTCGGCGTCGAGCCAGTGGGCGAAGGCGCGCGACTTCGGCACCCTGAACCCGCCGTCGACGAAGCCGGCCTGTTCCAGGTCGAACTCGCGCAGCTCCACCTCGTCGCCGCCGGCCGGCGACAGACGCAGCAGGCAGCGGCTGTACCCGGGCGCCAGGCAGGCACTGCCGAGGTCGTAGGCCTGCAGTTCGAAGGGCACGCCCTCGCGTTCGCGCAGCTCGGCCACGTCCAGCACGGTGCGCCACTCGCCCGGCTGGCCGCCGGCATCGAGCGCGGCCGCCTGCAGCAGGCCGTACGGATGCGCGGCATCGCGCTGCAGCCGCACGGCGCGCGGGCCGAGCAGGTGCACGTCCGGTTCGGTCGGCGCGGCCTGGAGCAGATGTTCGAGTTCCTTGCGGATCGTCGCCTGGCGGGGGCCGGCACCGAGCTCCTCGCGGGCGAAGGCGGTGGCTTCGCGGGCCCATTGCAGCGCTTCGGCGCCGTGCGGTTCTTCCAGCCACAGCAGCGGGTCGTCCACGGCTGGCTCGCTGCAGGCGGTGGCGCCGGCGGCCACGAGGGCCGCCAGCAGCAGGCTCCGGAACGGAGCGGTGAAGGATCGGGTCATGCCGGATGTCCTCAGTAGTCGTAGCGCAGCAGCACGCCCCAGGTGCGCGGCTGCGGGCGATTGGCGGCGAAGGAGGTGTTGCGCGCGTTGATGGCGCCGTCCTCGTTGGTGAGGTTGTTGCCGTAGAGGTAGGCCGCCCAGCCGGTGGGCGATTCGATGCCGACCCGGGCATTGGCCAGGGTGATCGCGTCGCCGGGGGAGCCCGCCGTCAGCGAAGTCTTGCGCGCCGAGTCGTGGTGCACCGACGCGAACGCGGTGCCGCGCAGGCTGTCGCCCACGTCCCAGCGATAGGACGCCGAGGAGGTGATGCTGGTCTTGGGCACGTTGTAGACCGGGGTGCCCTTGAACAGCGGCGTGTCGGGGACGTCGGCCGCATAGACGGCGTCGATCCAGCTGCCGCCCAGCTGCAGGGTCAGGTCGCGGGTCGGGTTGTAGACCAGGTTGACCTCGACGCCGCGGTTGCGGGTGCCTTCGGAGTTGGCCAGGCCGTTGATCTGGTCGGTGATCGGCACGCGCACCGCCACGTCCTCCCAGTCGCTGTGGAACATGGCGGCTTCCAGCAGCAGGCGGCCGTCGGCGAACAGCGACTTCACGCCCAGTTCGTAGGTCATGATGGAGTCCGGGTCGATCTCGGCCGGCAGGTCGATGCCGTGCATGTTGGCCAGCAGGATCGAGCCCATCGGCTGGAGCTGGCCGGAGCGGAAACCGCGCGCGCCGCTGGCATAGAACGTGGTGTTCTCCGAAGGCTTGTACGCCAGGCTCAGCCGAGGATTCCAGCTGTCGAACTTGGCCTGCAGGGTGTTGACGCTGCCGTCCTCGGCGCGATCCCAGGCATCGACGTCGTCGCTGAAGTAGCGCAGGCCGGCGGTCAGCGACCAGGCCGGGTTGGGCAGCCTCAGGGTGGTTTCGCCGAAGAAGGCATAGGCCTCGTTGGTCTGCTGCGAGGTGCTCACCAGCACGCCTGGCGCGTTCAGGTCGTCCTCGCGGATGGCGTCGCGCAGGTAATAGCCGACGGTCCAGTCGAGGGCGCGCTCGCCGGTCGAGGACCAGCGCAGCTCGTGGGTGCGCACGGTGATGTCGATGATCGCGTCGAAGGGCAGGCCCGGGGCCAGTTCGCCGGACTGCGCGTAGACCATGTTGGCGTCGGAGTAGCCGTAGAACAGCTCCGAGCCGCCGAAATCGTAGAGGCTGTTGAAGCTGCCCGAGTGCCAGCCGTTGTCGACCGCCATGAACGAGTCGTTGGTCATGTCGTCGATCGCCTCGTTGCTGCCGGCGCCGGAGTCGGAGTCGTACTTCCAGTAGGCCAGGTCGATCGTCCAGTTGTCGGTCGGCGCGAAGCGCAGCTTGGTGCGCCACGTGCGGATGTCGTTCTCGTTGACGTCCTTCTCGCCGGTGGCGGAGTTGTCGATCCAGCCGGGCGTGGTTTCGTCGGTCACGGCCACGCGCAGCGCCAGCCTGTCGTCGACCAGCGGGATGTTGGCGTAGACCTTGGCGCCGTGGCCGTCGCCGCCGCCGGACACCGACGAGGCGTCGAGCTCGACGCCGGCGCGGAACTCGTTGAACCGGGGCTTGTTGGTGATGATGCGCACCGTGCCGCCCATCGAGCCTTCGCCGAACAGCGTGCCCTGCGGCCCCTTCAGCACTTCAACGCGGTCGATGTCGAACGACCGGGTGTCCGGGTACCACGGCACGGTGACGCCGGTGAACGGGGTGTCGTCGATGTAGTAGCCGTTGTCGTTGCCGCCCAGCGAGCTGGACACGCCGCGGATCTGGACCTGGGTGAAGCTGCCGCCGCCATCGATCGAGGCCGCGCCGGGGGTGATGTTGAGCACGTCGGTGATGTTGAGCAGGCCACGCTCGCGGATGTCCTCTCCGGTGACGGCGGCCATCGCGATGGGCACGTCGAGCTGGCGTTCGTCGCGCTTGCGTGCGGTGACGGTGACCGTGCCGAG
>Ga0079224_100013225_pt1 | contig 11480 bp, 10 predicted proteins | sample Stecom2015_FD_80414 | JGI IMG/M metagenome (GOLD analysis project Ga0079224, IMG submission 80414) | Agricultural soil microbial communities from Utah to study Nitrogen management - Steer compost 2015 | ecosystem: Environmental > Terrestrial > Soil > Agricultural land | place: USA: Utah...
AGCTCAGTACGACGCCGCGGCACGAAGACGCCGGGATCGACGGCCAGGCGTAACCCGCCAAACGAGACCCAGCCGAGCAGGTGCTCCAGCGGCTCCCCGGCGACCCGCCGGTCGACCAACCCGACCAGGTGCGACGGCGACGTCGCGGCGGCGAGCAGCAGCCGCGCCTCCTCCTCCGCGAAGACGCACCCGGCCGCACGCAGTCGCGCCACGACCTCCGCGGTCGGGAGAGCGGGCCCGGATGAGGTCATCGGATCAGGCCCCCAGTTTTTGTCGGACCCCGCGGACACAATCGAACACATGTTGCCACAGGTTCTCTCCGCCCCCCTCAGCTCAGCGGACGCTCGTCAAGCCGGCGTTCCCTTCGACCAATCCTTCCGCTACCTCGCCAGCACGGTCGGCCGGGAGGTTGCCAACCGTCACCAGACCGCCGGCGACCACCTCGGTCGGGTCAGCTCCAGGGCCACCTACCTCGAGGTTCCGCTCGACCTCGATACCAGCACAGTGCCGAGCGCCTCCGAGGCGGAGGCCGCCATGGATCTGGCGGACGCGGTTGAGCACGCGCGACGTTCCCAGGGGGCGCGGGGGGTCGTCGACCTCCTGGTGAGCGCCCTGACCGACCCACGAGTTCGGGACGACAGGTACATCGACAGGTACCTCGAGACCCTCAAGTCGGCCTGCCGGCAGACCCGCCGCTACCGGGAGTTGATTCCGGTGCTTCACCGCATCGCCGACCTCAACCCAGCACGGCGCTTCGAGATCGCCGCTGAGCTCGCAGTCGTGCACGGGCATCTCGGCGAGCGGGACAAGGGTGTCGCCCTGCTCGAGTCGGCGTACAACCAGCAGCTGCGACTGGCACCGGCCCGCCGCTGCCCCGAGTTCTGTGCCATCGGCGAGATCGCCGCGACCGTCTTGGGCTGTCCGGCGCTCGCGCGTGCGGTGGCCGCGCTTCGCCGCTTCGCGGTGCACGTGTGGTCGTTCGTCTCGCCGGTGGATCTGACCGCAACGCGCACAGATACCGCACAACAGCTGGATACCCCGCGCCGACCGCGCCTGGTGCTGGTCCAAGGCGCCGCCGCATAGCGTGGCGCCTTTGGGCTCGCTCAGGTTCGGGCGGCGGGCGTACGGCGTCACGCGGGCGTGACCGTGCTCGGTTGGCGTCCTATCTGGACCACGGCACGCGGTCCGGCCGTCGGCGGCGCGGTCGCGGGCGTGCGTCAGCGCTCCGGCAGGCGGCGAGCGCTGCCCTCGGGCCCCGGCGATATGGGCGCGGTGCCCGGAGTCTCGGCCCGCGCACCCACCAGGTCACCGGCCCCGCCGTACTTCGCGTCGAACGCGGGACGCTCGCTGCGGATACGCGGCATCCGGTCGAAGTTGCGAAGCGGCGGTGGCGAAGAGGTCGCCCACTCCAGCGAGTTGCCGAAGCCCCACGGGTCATCGCCGCCCGCGGGGCGGCCGATCTTGTGCGACTTCCAGACGTTCCATGCGAATGGCAGCACCGAGACACCGAGGATGAACGCCCCAAACGACGAGAGGAGGTTCAGGTTGCTGAACCCGTCCGTCGGCAGGTAGTCGGAGTAGCGGCGCGGCATGCCCATGTTGCCGAGCCAGTGCTGCACCAGGAACGTGGTGTGGAAACCGATGAACGTGAGCCAGAAGTGGACCTTGCCGAGGCGTTCGTCGAGCATCCGGCCCGTCATCTTCGGGAACCAGAAGTACAGCCCAGCGAAGACGGCGAAGACGATGGTGCCGAAGAGCACGTAGTGGAAGTGAGCGACCACGAAGTACGTGTCGTGTACGTGGAAGTCGAGTGGCGGGCTGGCGAGCAGGACCCCGGAGAGCCCGCCGATCAGGAACGTCAGCAGGAAGCCGATCGCGAAGAGCATCGGCGTGTCGAGCGTGATCTGGCCCCGCCACATCGTGCCGATCCAGTTGAAGAACTTGATGCCGGTCGGGATGGCGATGAGGTAGCTGAGGAAGCTGAAGAACGGCAGCAGCACCTGGCCGGTGGCGAACATGTGGTGCGCCCAGACGCTCATCGAGAGCGCCGCGATGAGGAGGGTTGCGAAGACCATGCCCTTGTAGCCGAACAACGGCTTGCGGCTGAAGACCGGGATGACCTCCGTGATGATGCCGAAGAAGGGCAACGCAATGATGTACACCTCTGGATGCCCGAAGAACCAGAACAAGTGCTGGAAGAGAATCGGCCCGCTGGTGTCGGGGTCGTAGACATGCGCGCCGAGCTGCCGGTCAGCGAGGAGGGCGAGCAGCGCCGCCGCCAGAACCGGGAACACCATGAGCACCAAGAGCCCCGTGATCATGATGTTCCAGGTGAAGATCGGCATCCGGAACATGGTCATCCCCGGCGCCCGCAGGGTGAGGATCGTGGTGATGATGTTGACCGATCCCAAGATCGTTCCGAGGCCACTCAGGACCAGGCCCGCGATCCAGAGGTTGGCGCCGACCCCTGGGGAGTTCGTGCTTTCGCTAAGGGGGGTGTACGCCGTCCATCCGAAGTCCGCCGCGCCGCCCGGCACGATGAACCCGGACATGACCATCAGGCCACCGAACAGGAACAGCCAGTACGAGAAGGCGTTCAGCCGCGGGAACGCGACGTCGGGGGAGCCGATCTGCAGGGGCACGATGTAGTTCGCGTACGCGAACACGATCGGTGTCGCGAACAGCAGCAGCATCACCGCGCCGTGCATCGTGAACAGCTGGTTGTACTGCTCGGCTGAGAGGAACTGAAGCCTCGGCTGCGCCAGCTCGGCGCGCATCAGCAGCGCCATGAACCCGCCGGCGAAGAAGAACGCGAACGATGTCCACAGGTAGTTCAGGCCGACCTGTTTCGCGTCGGTTGTCCGGATCCACCGCGCGATCCCGCTGCCTCGGGGCGGCTGGTGGAGCGGGCCCGGGTACGTCGCCGGCCGCTCCCGGTCGACCACGATCACGGCGGCGCGGTCGGGGCCATTTCGGATAGTTTTGCCATGCTCCGCGGCCATATGCCCCACATTAGGGCTGGCGACCGCACGAGGCCAGGAAAGGGAAAAATCCGCCCACGGCAGCCCGCCGGCGGAGGCTCCCAGTCGTCATCGGCGGGAACTAGCGAGTACCGGCTTGGCGGGGACGCCCTAGCCAAGATCCGGCTGGCGGCGGCGCGGGACGTGCCGCCTGTAGACGCTGACGGTCGGATCGCCGTCGTACCAGAACCGCCACGGCACGTCGTGCGCGCCATTGACGCCGACCCGGGGTCCTGCCCGCACGGCACCGCTCGCCGCCCCGCGCGCCCGCGGCAACAGGCGGACCGGGCCGCCGCCTAGGAGATACAGGCCGTTGGCGCTGAGGTCGAGGCCGAGCGCTTCACAGAGCCGGGCCGGTCCACGAGCCAGGTCGCGGTCCTGCCGGGCGGCCCGCCGGCGTGCCCGTGCGATCTCGATGCCGTCGATCACCTCACCTGCCCGCAGCAACACGGCCGAGGCTTCGCCCGCGGGCCCGCAGACGACGTTGAGGCACCAGTGCATGCCGTACGTGAAGTAGACGTACGCGTACCCGGGCGGGCCGAACATGACCGCGTTGCGTCGGGTCTGTCCACGATGGGCATGCGAGGCCGGGTCGGCGCCCTCGCCGGCGTACGCCTCCACCTCGGTGAGCCGCACCGTGACGCCGTTCGCGACGACCCGGCAGCCGAGCAGTCCCCGCGCCGCGGGCACGACGGGGCCGGCCAGCAGCCGCTCCAGCGCGGTCAGCGCGGTACCACGCGCTCGTTCGCCCACGCCCGCCAAACCTGCAACCCATCCGTGACCGCCGCCAACTGGTCGGCGACCGGCCCGGGACCGGTCGAGCCAGGGGTAGTGCGGGCCTGTAGCGCGCCCCGGACCGACAGCACCTCTCGTACCTCTGGGGTGAGGTGCGGTGAGATGGCGGCGAGGTCGGCGTCGGAGACCTCGTCGAGATCGCACTCACGGGCGATGCACAGGGCCACCAGCGAGCCGGTGATCTCGTGCGCTTCGCGGAACGGCACGCCGGCCCGTACGAGCCACTCGGCGACCTCTGTGGCGAGCGTGTAGCCGCGTGGCGCGGCGGCGGCCAGCCGGTCCACCCGCACCGTCATGGTCGAAATCATGCCGGCCAGCGCGGGTAGCACCAACTCCAATGTGTCCACCGCGTCGAAGGCCGGCTCCTTGTCCTCCTGCATGTCCCGGTCGTACGTGAGCGGTAGGCCCTTGAGCATGGTCAGCACCGAGACCAGCCCGCCCACGAGACGACCGGCCTTGCCGCGGGCGAGCTCGGCGATGTCGGCGTTCTTCTTCTGCGGCATGATCGAGGAGCCGGTGGCGAACGAGTCGTCCAGCTCCACCCAGCCGAACTCCTGGGACGTCCACAGCACCACCTCCTCGCCGAGACGGGACAGGTGCACCCCGATCAGAGCGGCGACGAAGAGGAACTCCGCGACGAAGTCCCGGTCGGCGACCGCGTCCATCGAGTTCGCCGCTGCCGCGGTGAAGCCGAGGTCCTTCGCCACCTGGACCGGGTCCAGCGGTAGGGACGATCCGGCCAGTGCCCCCGCTCCGAGCGGTGAGATGGCCGCCCGCGCGTCCCAGTCGCGCAGGCGCTCGAGGTCGCGCAGCAGCGGATGGACGTGGGCGAGCAGTTGGTGGCCGAAGGTGACCGGCTGCGCGTGTTGCAGGTGGGTCATGCCGGGCGCTGGTGTGTCCACGTGCCGCGCCGCCTGCTCGACCAGGGCATCGGCGAGCTCGACCAGACGGCCGGCGATACCGCGCGCGTGGTCGCGCAGGTACAGCCGCAGGTCGGTCGCGACCTGGTCGTTGCGGGAACGTCCGGCCCGCAGCTTGCCGCCGAGGGCGCCGAGCCGCTCCAGCAGACCGCGTTCCAGGGCGGTGTGCACGTCCTCGTCCTCGACGGTCGGACGGAACTCGCCGGAGGCGCACGCCGCCTCCAGGTCGTCGAGCGCGGCGAGCATCCGGCCCAGCTCGTCGGCGTCGAGCAGCCCGGCCCGCGCCAGCACCTTGGCGTGCGCCCGGGAGGCGGCGAGGTCGTACGGCGCGAGCCGCCAGTCGAACTGGACACTCACCGACAGCCGGGCCAGCGCCTCGGACGGGCCGCCGGCGAAGCGTCCGCCCCACAGCCGTACGCGAGAGGAGTTGGACGAGCCGTTGGGCGCGCTCACGTTGGGGCTCACGTCGCGACTCTCCAGCCAGTCGAACACACGCCACCGGGCGGTGTTAGGAAGGGCACCTTCTTATCGCTAAACGTTAGTAGGGTGCCCTTGCATGCTGGCGTGGCCCCGCATGCGGGCGTCGCGGGCGGCGGCGAGCCGGCTCGGGAGCCCCCACAGCTGCACGAAGCCTCGGGCAAGCGACTGGTCGAACACGTCGCCCTCGTCGTAGGTGGCGAGCCCGAAGTCGTAAAGCGACGCCTCCGAGCGCCGGCCGGTGACGACGGCCCGCCCAGCGTGGAGGGTGAGCCGGATGTCGCCGGAGACATGGCGCTGGCTCGACTCGATGAACGAGTCCAGCGCCGCCTTGAGCGGCGAGTACCACAGTCCATCGTAGACAAGCTCGCCCCAACGCTGGTCCACGCTCCGCTTGAACCGAGCGAGGTCCCGCTCCACCGTCACGTTCTCCAGCTCCTGGTGCGCGGTGATGAGCGTGATGGCACCCGGTGCCTCGTACACCTCCCGGCTCTTGATCCCCACCAGCCGGTCCTCCACCATGTCGAGCCGGCCGACTCCCTGGGCCCCGGCGCGCCGGTTGAGCTCCGCGATGGCCTGGTACGGCGTGACGGTCTCCCCGTCGATCGCGACCGGTATCCCGGCGTCGAAGGTGATGACGACCTCGTCCGGGTCACGCGGCGTGCTCGGGTCCGCGGTGTAGGAGTAGAGCTCCTCGGTCGGCGCGTTCCAGATGTCCTCGAGGAAGCCCGTCTCGACGGCCCGACCCCACAGGTTCTGGTCGATGGAGTATGGCGACTTGCGGGTCACGTCGATGGGCAGGCTCTTCTCCTCCGAGTACGCGATCGCCTTGTCCCGCGTCCAGGCGAAGTCCCGCGCCGGCGCCACGACCTTGAGGTGCGGGGCGAGCGCGCCGAGCCCGGCCTCGAACCGTACCTGGTCGTTGCCCTTGCCGGTGCAGCCATGCGACACGATCGTGCCGCCGTGGCGGGCCGCTGCTGCCACCAGATGCTTCACGATCAGCGGCCGGGACAGCGCCGAGACCAGCGGATACCGGTCCATGTACAGGGCGTTGGCCCGGAGGGCCGGCATACAGAAGTCGGCGGCGAACTCCTCCCGGGCGTCGATGACCTCGGCCTCCACGGCGCCGCAGTCCAGCGCCCGCTGCCGGATCGTCTCCATGTCCTCGCCGCCCTGCCCGGCGTCGACCGCGACCGCGATCACCTCGGCGCCAGTCCGCTCCGCCAGATACGGGATCGCGACCGAGGTGTCCAGGCCCCCCGAGTACGCGAGCACCACACGCTCGGTCATTGTCGTCTCCTTTGTGATGTGTCTGTCTGTGATGTGTCGGGCTCCGCTGGTTCGCGCCCTGCCCATTCGAGCAGGCGGGCCGCCAGCTCGGTGCCTACTGTGGACTGTTTCGGTGAAGGGTCGCGGGCGACGACGAGGATGGTGTCGTCGCCAGCGATGGTGCCGACGACCTCCGGCAGGCCGGAGCGGTCAAACGCGCTGGCTAGGAATTGAGCCGCACCCGGCGGTGTGCGCAGCACCACGAGGTTGCCGCTCGCGTCCGCTCCGGTGAGCAGCTCCCGCAGGAGGCGCTTGAGCCGCTCTGGTGGCTGCTCGGCCTCTCGCAGCGGTCCGGCTCCCTCGGGCGGGATGACGTAGACCGGAGCCGACCCGTCCGTCCCGCGCACCTTGATAGCGCCGAGCTCCTCGAGGTCCCGGGAGAGCGTCGCCTGAGTCGTGACGAGCCCTTCTGCGGCGAGCAGCTCGGCAAGCTCGGACTGTGACCGGATCGCCCGGTCGCGGATCAGGGCCACGATCCGGGCGTGCCGCGCCGCTTTTGACACCGGCACGGATGCCTTGGCCGCCGTCATCGTCGCCCCCGGGAGGCGGCCAGGAGCCAGGTGAGCAGCGCCTTCTGCGCATGCAGCCGGTTCTCCGCCTGATCGAAGATCGCGCTCGCCGGCCCGTCCATCACCTCATCGGTGATCTCCTCGCCCCGGTGCGCCGGCAGGCAATGCAGCACGATGGCTTCCGGCTTCGCTTGGGCCAGCAACTCCTTGTTGACCTGGTACGGCAGGAACGGTCCGTGCCGGTCCAGGCCGTCACCCTCCTGCCCCATCGACGTCCACGTGTCGGTGGCGACGACGTCCGCGCCCGAGACGGCCGCCACCGGGTCCACCAGGACGGTGACCGATCCACCGGTCGCTGCGGCGATCCGTTCCGCAGCGGCGACGATCGCGGGGTCCGGAACGTGCGGCGGCGGACCGGAAACACGCACGTGCATGCCCGCCGTGGCCCCGCCGAGCAGGTAGGAGTGCGCCATGTTGTTGGCGGCGTCACCGACGTACGCGAGGATGCGCCCCTGCGTGCCGCCGAACCGCTCCCGAACCGTGAACAGGTCGGCGAGGACCTGGCACGGGTGGAAACCGTCGGTGAGCGCGTTGATGACGGGGACGGTGGCGCCGCTCGCGACCTCCGCGAGCCGGTCGTCGCCGAAGGTACGCAAGACGATTGCGCCGACATAGCGGGAGAGCACCCGGGCCGCGTCGGCGAGGGTCTCGCCGCGTCCAAAGTGGGTGACCTGCGTGTCCACAACGACCGGATGGCCACCGAGCTCGGTGATGCCGACGTCGAACGAGAACCGCGTACGCAGGCTCGGCTTGTCGAACAGGACCGCCACCGAGACCGGCCCCGCGAGCGGCCGCTGGCCGTACCGGTCGGCCTTCATCGTCGAGGCGAGGTCGAGGACCTCCGCCTGTTCTGACGGCGACAGGTCGTCGTCGCGGAGGAAGTGCCGTGTCCTCGGCTCGCCAGCCACGCCGGCGTGCCCGAACTCAGCCACCACTGCCTCCTCCCGTCGTGTCGAGCGCTGCGTCGAGCGCCGCCGGCAGCGCAGCAAGGAAGGCGTCGGCCTGCTCAGCGGTGATGATGAGCGGCGGCGCGAGCCGCACCGCCGTGGGCTGCACCGCGTTGGCCAGGAAGCCGGACTCCTGCAGCGCCGACACCACCGCGCCGGAGACCGCTTCGGTGAGCACGATGGCGAGCAGCAGTCCGGCGCCGCGCACGCCCGTCACGAGCGGATGCCCGAGCGCCTCGATGCCGCGCCTGAGCCGCTCCGAGATGAGCTTGACGTGATCGAGCAGGTTCTCCTTCTCGATCGTGGCGAGCACGGCGAGCGCCGCCGCGCAGGCCACCGGGTTGCCACCGAAGGTCGAGGCGTGGGTGCCGGGGCCGAGGAGACCCGCCGCGGGTCCAAACGCGACACAAGCACCGAGCGGCAGGCCCCCGCCGAGGCCCTTGGCGAGCGTGACGATGTCCGGCTCGATGCCGTCGGCCTGGTGGGCGTACCAGTAGCCAGTGCGGCCGATACCGGTCTGCACCTCGTCCAGGGCGAGCAGGGCGCCGTGCTCCCGGGTGATCTCCCGCGCGGCGTCGAGGTATCCGGCCGGCGGCACCACGACGCCGTTCTCACCCTGGATCGGTTCCAGCATGACCATGGCTGTCTCGTCGGTCACCGCGTCGCGCAGGGCGTCCACATCCCCGTACGGCACGTGGGTCACCTCGCCCGGCAACGGCCGGAACGGATCGGCCTTGGCCGGCTGCCCGGTGAGAGCGAGCGCGCCCATGGTGCGTCCGTGGAAGCCACCGTCCGCGGCGACGATGTGGGTCCGGCCGGTGCGGCGGGAGATCTTGAAGGCGGCCTCGTTCGCCTCCGCGCCGGAGTTGGCGAAGAAGACCCGCCCGGGGCGACCGGCCTTCGCGAGCAGCTGCTCGGCGAGGGCCACGGGTGGCTCGGCGATGTAGAGGTTGGAGACATGGCCTAGGGTGGCGACCTGCCCGCTGACCGCAGCGACGACCGCCGGGTGGGCATGCCCGAGCACATTGACGGCGAGGCCGCCCAGCAGGTCGAGATAGGACCGGCCATTCTCGTCCCAGACGGTGGCGCCCTCACCTCGCACCAGGGCGAGCTGGGGCGTGCCGTAGTTGTCCATCATGGACGCTTGCCAACGCTGTGTCAGACTCATGCCGGCGTCACCATCGTTCCGAACCCCTCGTCGGTAAAGATCTCCAGTAGCAGCGAGTGCGGCACCCGGCCGTCGACGATGTGCGCCGCCGGCACTCCGCCGCGCACGGCGCGCAGGCAGGCCTCCATCTTGGGGATCATGCCGGACTCGAGCGACGGCAGCAGCTCGGCCAGCTCCTCCGCGCTGATCCGGGAGATGAGCGTGTCAGGGTCCGGCCACTCCCGGTAGAGACCGGCCACGTCGGTCAGTACGACGAGCTTGCGCGCGCCGAGAGCCGCGGCGAGCGCGCCGGCGGCGGTGTCCGCGTTGAGGTTGTGCAGCACGCCGTCGGCGTCCGGAGCCACCGTGGAGATCACCGGTATGCGCCCTGCGGCGATGAGGTCGGTGAGCGCGGCGACGTTGACCTCCGCCACGTCGCCGACCTGCCCGATGTCGACCGGCTGACCGTCCACGTACGCACACCGCCGCCGCGCTGTGAAGAGCCGGGCGTCCTCACCGGACATCCCAACGGCGAACGGACCGTGCTCGTTGATCAGGCCGACGAGCTCCCGGCCGACTTGGCCGACGAGCACCATCCGGACCACGTCGACCGACTCCGCAGTGGTGACCCGCATGCCGCCCCGGAATTCACTGGAGATGCCGAGGCGATCGAGCATCGCGGTGATCTGTGGACCGCCGCCGTGCACCACCACCGGCTTGAGCCCGACGTAGCGCAGGAAGACCAGGTCGGCCGCGAACGCCCGCCGGACCTCGGGATCGACCATCGCGTGGCCGCCGTACTTGATGACCACCGTGGAGCCGTGGAACCGCGCGAGCCACGGCAGGGCCTCGATCAGCGTGGACGCCTTGCCCAGTGCGATGCCCAGGTCCCGGGTCGTTATCGCACTCATGTTGCGTACGCCGAGTTCTCGTGCACGTACCCGTGCGAGAGGTCGTTGGTCCACACCGTCGCCGTGTGGTGCCCCGCGGCCAGGTCGACGATGATGTGCACAGACCGCCCGGAGAGGTCCACCTTGGAGCGATCCTCGGCGGCCGCCCCGCCACGGCAGACCCAGACCCCGTTGATGGCGACGGCGAGCTGGTCGGGCTCGAACGTGGCGGCCGTGGTGCCGACAGCGGCGAGGATCCGGCCCCAGTTCGGGTCGGACCCGAAGAGCGCGGCCTTGACCAGGTTGTTCCGCGCGATGCTGCGGCCAACCTCGACGGCGTCGTCCTCGCTCGCCGCCGCCCGCACCTCGATCGTGATCTCCTTCGTCGCGCCCTCGGCGTCCGCCAGCAGTTGCATGGCGAGGTCACTACACGCCTGCGTGACGGCCCGCTCCAACGCGACGGGGTCGGCACTGATGGCGGAGGCGCCACTGGCGAGCAGGAGCACGGTGTCGTTGGTGGACATACAGCCGTCGGAGTCAAGCCGGTTTAGCGTACGCGCGGTGGCGGATCGCAGCGCTTGGTCCAGAGTGGACGAGTCCGCGACCGCGTCCGTCGTGAGCACGCAGAGCATCGTCGCGAGACCCGGTGCCAGCATTCCGGCGCCCTTGGCCATGCCACCGACCGACCATCCGTCGCCCTGGACGACCGTCATCTTCGGGCGCGTGTCCGTGGTCATGATCGCCTGCGCCGCGTCGCTTCCGCCGTCACGGGAGAGCCGGCGTACCGCGGACTCGATCCCGGCGAGCAGCTTGGGCATCGGGAGCCGCTCGCCGATGAGACCGGTCGAGCACACAGCCACGTCGGCGGCCCCGACCACCATCCGGCCGCCGCCGTTGGCGGTGAGTGTTGCGGCGGTGTGCTCGGCGGTGGCGTGGGTGTCCTGGAATCCGAGCGGACCCGTGCACGCGTTGGCACCGCCCGAGTTGAGCACGACCGCGCGTACGATCCCGCCCTTGAGCACCTGCTGGCTCCACAGCACGGGCGCGGCTTTCACGCGGTTGGTGGTGAAGACCCCGGCGGCCGTGGCATCCGGGCCATCGTTGACGACCAGGGCGACGTCCAGACCGCTCGACTTGAGGCCGGCCGCAACGCCAGCGGCGCGGAACCCCTTCGGTGCGGTGACGCTCACTGCTCTCCCCAATTCGCGGTCGGTGTGTGCCTTCAGGTCCGTACCCAGCCAGGACCAGCCTGTTGCATGACTATGCGCTAGACGGTATCAACTTGCACTGCGTCGCGGCAACCTGTTTGGCTGTGAGGTCGGACCGCCGTTTCGGCGCGCTGGCCAGGGCGCGGCGTTCGAGGCCGCGGCGTTCGAGGCCGCAGCG
>Ga0079224_100013226_pt1 | contig 11480 bp, 8 predicted proteins | sample Stecom2015_FD_80414 | JGI IMG/M metagenome (GOLD analysis project Ga0079224, IMG submission 80414) | Agricultural soil microbial communities from Utah to study Nitrogen management - Steer compost 2015 | ecosystem: Environmental > Terrestrial > Soil > Agricultural land | place: USA: Utah...
CAGATACCCCTTATCCTTCCAAATTCATCAGCTAAGACTGGCATGTTCATTCAAGTTCTGCTGCCACGTTCCAACCTGTCCTCTAACTCACCTATATAGGCTGCCAGTGAGTTGACCGACTCATCCAGATGCGCTCGCGATTCGGCAGCGTGCTTTGTTATCGCTGCATGAATCTCTTCTTCAAACGCTTTATGTCGTAACTCCTGCCTTTCTATGGCGGCTTCAAAAGCCTGTCGTAATTCGACGAATCTGGAAGCTTCCGCTTTTTCCACCAGATTCCGACAGGCCTCGAGATCCCGCACATGGCGCCGGGTCTCAAGCAAAGCTCTGGCTTGCACATACATGGCGAACAGTATCGAAGCCAAGATGGCGATAGTCAGGAGACCCAGCATGATCAGGCCAAATGGGAGTTGCGCTGAAACGACACCGAACGATAGTTCAATGGGTTGAACAAAAACACCCCAGTTCATGGCTGCAAAGAATGCTGTCACCATAATAAGTAACAGCAACAACAATGTAGGGAGCTTCATCGATGATGTCCTAATCCGTTGATATGATTCGCGCCATTGCCTTCACTCGATTCTAGGCCATGGATGCCTCTTGGGATGGGGCGTCATTGGCAAATCGAATACCGTTCCGCCCGGTCTGCTTTACTGCGTACATTGCCTGATCCGCTCGACGAAGGATGTCTTCAGCACTCTGCTCATCGGAGTGGAACAGGCAAACACCGATACTGGCGGTACATCGATGTTCAATCACAACCGTATGCTCATTCCCGTTCCGAAGATCCATGCGATATGGATCCGACAAGACAGCATGGATCTTCTCGGCGATAATACCTATCTGCGCACAGGACGTTTCGATTTCTGTGCCTAGATTCTGCACCATGACCACGAACTCGTCTCCACCGAGACGAGCGACTGTATCGACCTCGCGTACGCATTTTTGCAATCGATGGGCAACCTCTTTCAGCAACTGATCACCGGCATCATGTCCATCTTTGTCATTGAGTGGTTTGAAGTTATCAAGATCGATGAACAGTAGAGCCCCATACAGTCCGCTACGGCGACTGGTGGCGATCGCAAGATCGAGACGATCGAACAAGAGGCGCCGATTCGGCAACCCGGTCAGTTCGTCATAGAACGCCTGTCTATGCATCTCTTGCTCGCGTGTCTTATAGTCACTAATGTCGGTCGAAATACCACATAACGCATAGATTTTTCCGTTCTCATCGCGAAGCGGCAACTTGATTGTCAGGAAAGATTGCAAGCTCTCCCTCCCCCGCGTCTTCAAGTTCACCTCTTCCGTGCGGACCGCCTTGCCTTCCTCTAATACCATGCGATCATTCTGTCGAATCTGTTCCAGTGACCTGCCTTCAAAGAATCGCGCATCCGTTTCCCCAAGGATCTCATCCAGAGTCACTCCAAACATCTCGCAGGTATATCGGTTGGCAAACAGATATCGCCCCTCCGTATCCTTCAGGAAGACATGTGTGTTGATGTTGTCCAGAATAGTGGAGAAAGTCTGCTCTGATTTTCGCAAAGAGCTCTCACGTTCGGCGAGTACCTGAAGTAACCGATTGAATCCGGTGATCAACTTGCCGAACTCGTCGCCTCGCTTGACTTCTAATGCCTGCAATGGCAGCTCCTGCTCAGTCAGCTCTGACAGCTTATCAATGGCCTGATGCACTGGCCGCAACTGCCGGCGAACGAGCAGCCAAGTCAGCAGGCCAATCAGTAGCGTCATAAGAATAGCGGCCAATTCATTACGACGTTCCAGCTTATAGAACGGCGCCAACGCTTCTTCTGTCGGCAAGGCGACAACGATGTACCAATCCACAGCTGACAATTGCCTCGATGTTGCCAGAACCTCATGTCCATGAGGATTGACCGTGATAGCGGTTTCTTCGCCGCCAGCAATATATTTGTCAATCAATGGATTGACGCCAGGATCTGGTAGCTTCTCCATGATCCGCCTGCGATCTGTACTGGCGATTATGGTGCGGTTACGTGCGTTAATCAGAAGCACGTAACCGCTCTTTCCGTATGCGTGCTGTGTCGCCTGATCCAAGAAGTTAGAGCGCTGCAACTCGGTAACACCAGCCAAGGCGCCGATCACCTCTCCCTGCTGATCACGAATCGGCACTGCCATGCCGAACACAGGCACCGGTAACGTGCGACCGAAGACAGGCGCACCAATGGTCGGCTCCATCGACTGCAGCGCGCCGGCGATATAATCGCGGTCAAGGTAGTTGAGATTGTCTAATGCCGCATCCATGGGAAGTGATGCCAGTGCGCTACCCTTAGCATCTGCGACATACACACGATCATTGAATAGGTGCAAGAAGGCAGGCAGGCTTTCCAGCTTCTCCTGCAAGGCCTTGTTGTCGCGCATCAAGGGAACCAGGTCATCCGCGACTTTACCCATTACCGCCAAACGATCCGCCAATGAGCGATCGACCTCGGCAGCAAGGTACTTTGCGACCGATTGTTGTTGATCCCCAGCAGAACGTAGCATGTCATCTCGCAGTATCTGGCGCATATAGAGACTAAAGCTCCAGATTCCGAGCGTGAATACAACGAGCGTAAGCACGGTCACCCTTGCCTGTAAAGACATGGCAGAGAACTTTTGCCTCGCGCTCATTAAACCGCTGCCGATCATCGATCCGGCCCCCCTGTTTCGCCCAGCCGCAAAGCTAGGCGCGGTCTCATCAATCCCGTTTAATTGAATTAAACACTGATTTGGAAGTTATGGCGAGTATTGCTTGCGTTCGAATCAACATCTAAAGCCTTGTAATCGATGATAATAGGAAGCTGTAAAGTGGACCTTGAAACATTGAATACTGCGAGAATTTCGGCCTTATCGGTCGCCCTGTTAGAATGTCGGCATGCCACTAATCACACTAGAAAATGCCAGTCTGGCCTACGGCCATCACGCCCTTCTCGATCATGTCAATTTCCAGCTCGACCCCGGAGAACGCGTCGGCCTGATTGGCCGCAACGGTGCCGGCAAGTCTAGTCTGTTAAAAGTCATCGCCGGTATCAGCAAACTTGATGATGGCGATTTCTGGAAAGCCCCTGAATGCGAGATCGCCTACGTACCTCAGGAGCCACAACTCAACCCGTCTCACAACGTGTACGAAGCAGTCGCTGAAGGGCTGGGTGATCTGCAAAGACTGCTAGTCTCTTACCATCAGACCGCTCATGCCATGAGCGAAGCCAGTTCTGACATCGACCAGCTCATGCTACAACTCCAAGAACTGCAGCATGAGCTGGAAGCGAAGCAAGGCTGGCAGACACAGAATCGTATTGAAAGCGTACTTAGCCGTTTAAGATTAGATGCAAACCAGTCTGTCGCAGAACTGTCCGGCGGATGGCGTAAGCGTGTCGCATTGGCAAAGGCACTGGTCAAGGAGCCTGACATACTCCTATTGGACGAGCCTACCAACCATCTGGATCTTGCCTCTATCGAATGGCTTGAGGACTTATTGCTCGGATTCAATGGTAGCGTACTGTTCATTACACATGACCGCCGCTTTCTCGACAAACTGGCAACCCGGATCACTGAGCTGGACCGGGGAAAACTGACGGACTTCAAAGGGAATTTCAGCGAATACCAGACAAAGAAAGCGGAGTTGCTATCGATAGAAGCACAGCAGGCCGAAAAATTCGACAAGTTCCTCGCGCAGGAAGAGATATGGATCCGCAAAGGAATTGAGGCGCGGCGCACACGCAATGAAGGCCGTGTTCGCAGACTGGAGCGTCTGAGACTGGAACGCGCCGCTCGTCGTGAACGTCAAGGCAACGTACGTCTGGCCTTGGATAGCGGAGAACGCTCCGGCAAACTCGTCGCCGAACTCGAGAACGTCAATAAACGGTATAACGACCGGATTATCGTGCACAACTTCAGCACTAGGATTTTACGTGGCGACCGCATCGGTCTCATCGGCCCGAATGGTATCGGCAAGACGACATTGCTACGCATGATCTTGGGGCAGGAGGAAGCCGATAGTGGCCGTATCGAACGAGGCACAAACCTCAATATCGCCTATTTCGACCAGATGCGTGAACAATTGGATGATCATCTGACACTTGCCGACACTATCAGTCCGGGATCAGATTTCGTGCAGATCGGCAAAGAACGAAAGCACGTCATCTCCTATCTCGAGGATTTCCTTTTCCCGCCTCAACGCGCCAGATCGCCTGTCAGTTCACTCTCAGGTGGGGAGCGTAACAGGCTGCTCCTGGCGCGACTGTTCGCCCGACCTGCCAATGTGTTGGTACTAGATGAGCCGACCAATGACCTTGATATCGATACATTGGAACTGCTGGAACAGTTGCTGCAGGAGTTCGACGGCACTTTGTTTTTAGTCAGTCATGACCGGGCGTTTCTAGAAAACACTGTCACTCAGATATTCTCTTTCGAAGGTGACGGCATCATCACTGAATTTGGTGGCGGCTATGACGATTGGTATCGCTACACCAAAGAACAACAAGAAGAAGAAAAGGCTACCAAGGCAGCTAGAAACACGACGCCCAAATCCCCAGCGACGGCTAAAAAACGTCCAGAGAAACTGAGCTACAAAGAACAAAGGGAGCTCGATGCTCTACCGGAAGAGATCGGAAGACTGGAAGAGGAGCAGGCGAACATCCATACCGAACTCAGTGATCCGGAGCTCTATCGAAACTCTCCTGAAAGCGTGAAATCATTACAGCAACGCCTGTCAGAGATCGAAGATGAACTACTTGCGAAATTGGAGCGCTGGGAGGTTCTGGAAAGCAGAAATAATTGAACCTAAGGAATTTTTTGGGTCGCTAAGCCTCATACTGCAGATGCCTGAGTTTTGGATAGCGCTATGCAGACCCTTATTCGTTCGGCAAGTATACTTCTCCTGCTGTTCATCCTCTGCGGATGCAGTGCTATCCGGATTGGTTATAACAACGCTCAAGAGCTAAGTTACTATTGGCTCGATAGCTATGTCGATTTCACAACCGAACAAAAGCCGCTTATCAAGGCTGAACTGGCGACATTGCACGAATGGCATCGCCTGCAAGAAATACCCGCCTATATCAAGATACTCCGCGAGGCTAGGGAGAAGGTGTTAGATGACACCAAGCCTGAAGAGGTCTGCAGTTTACTAGAAGACGTTCGTGAACGTATTCGCGTATTCAATCTGCAAACGGAACCTATTATCGAGAAACTTGCGCCGACGCTAGGCCACGAGCAGGTTGAGAACATCCAGAAGCGCTTTGAGCATAACAATAAGAAATGGCGGACTGATTGGCTGGAAGGCAGACAGGAGAAACGTGATGAACATCGACTCAAGCTTGCCGTCAGACGCGCTGAGACGTTCTACGGCAGCCTATCACCGGAACAAAAAGAGATCCTGAGGGAGAGTCTCCGTATTTCCATCTTCAATGCTGACACAAGCTATGAAGAACGCGTAAGAAGGCAGTCTGATGCGATCGCGATTCTGAAAAAGATCATCGACCTGAGACTGACGCCACCTGACATCAAAATCGAGATCGCAGCCTATTTTGACAGGCTACAAAATGGTGCTGACCTCGCGTACCAGAATTATATCGATCGTCTCGTTATCGACAGTTGCGAAGGCTTTTCCAAGCTACATAACGCCACGACTCCCAAACAACGTCAACGCGCCGCTGACAAACTCGATCGTTACATCAAGGATCTGGAGGCGCTCAGAAGCCCCGTCCAGATCCATTAAGCATGCCACCTTAGACGATCACCAAGGGATCTCCTTACCGTCATAGGCCAAGAAGCGGCCGCTGTTCTCCAGATTCAACCCCTCTATGACGCGCCGCAGTCCAGCGACACTTTCAGGCGCATCTATCAGCCCATTAGGTCCACCCATATCAGTACGAACCCATCCGGGGTGCAGAATCGCAACCGCGATCCCTCTTGGCTTCAGATCAATGGCAAGGCTTTTCATGACCATATTCACGGCCGTCTTGCTGCTACGATAAAGATAACTGCCGCCACTGGTATTGTCGTCGATACTGCCCATCTTACTCGACAGGGTCAGGATCTTTTTCAGATTACTGGAGGCGACATGATCGACAAATGCCTCGACCATTTTCATGGGTGCCATACTGTTGATATGGAAAGCCTCGGCCCACGCCTGATAATCAATTTTCCCAAATTCGCTTTGCGGATAGACGCCTGCATTATTGATCAATACGTCGATAGCGCGGCCTTGCAGTATCAACGCCAGCGCGTCGATCTCTTCGTAATCCGCCACATCAAGCTTATGTACTTCAATCTTATCGCCGTAACGTTCTGCGAGTTCACGAAGCGCATTGGCCTCCTCCGGCCAACGGCAACACGCGATCACGCTCCAGCCCGCCTCTGCATACTGTCTGGTGAACTCCAAACCCAAGCCGCGATTGGCACCGGTAATCATTACAGTTGCTTGTGACATGTTATTCCTCTTTAGTTTGAAATCTCGATACGAAAACAACTGGTCGCAATTGATATTGCTAATGACAGTATACGTCTACGATCGTTTAAGTGACGAATTTGCCGGACAGGCATCAACCCAAACATCCGTCTGACAAATTGATTTGCCCGCATAGGCATCCACACCTGTGACCAACCAACCTCATCATCCCGACAATTACATTTGCACAAACTATATTTGCATAAATGTATTTCTTATGGCAACATAAAAAGCATGCAGACATCTCAAAAAGCACCGGCTACAGTAGATCAAGCGGCATTAGCTTCAGCCGCACTGAAGAATTTCCGCATCATCTTCAACTCGATAAAGAAACACTTTAGACGTGTAGAGGACCAGTGCGGGATCAGCAGCTCTCAACTCTGGCTGCTTTGGGAGTTACATAAGACACCGGGACTCAAGGTATCTGAACTTGCCGGCCGTCTCGCAATCCATCAATCAACAGCAAGCAATCTTATAGACAAGGTAGTTCGAAGAGGCTTGATTTGTAAAAAGCGTGAGGACAAGGATCAACGTGTCGTGCGACTTTATCTGACCGAGATGGGAAAGGAACTTGTCCAGAAAGCCCCAGAATCTCCTCGCGGCGTGCTGACCGAAGCCATCGAACGGTTACCTGTTGATGAATTATTGAAATTACAGAACAGCCTACAAATCCTGATCGAACATATGGAGATCACTGATGAGGAAGACGCGATGAAACCACTTACCTCGCGTTGACCTATCAGCATTCACGGAGATGGGGACAACCCGAAAGCCAACACCGTGAAAAGAAAGGAATGTCATTGGTAACCAAAAAAGCAAGGCAAGGCACCTTCACAGTCGCACTGTTTGGTGAGGTGCTGGCTGACATCTTCCCGGAACGCACAGTCTTAGGCGGTGCGCCTTTCAATGTGGCGCGTCACCTCCAGTCATTTGCGCTAGAACCTGTCCTAATCAGTCGTACCGGGAACGATGCCTTACGTGATGACCTGCTTAGAGAGATGGATCGTTTAGGGATGAATACCTTAGGTATCCAATGTGACCCTTCCTACCCGACAGGCCAGGTTCAGGTGCATATGGAGAATGGTCAACATCGATTCGAGATCCTCCCGGACCAGGCCTACGATCACATTCATGCCGGTGTGACCCACATGATGATCATGTCGTTAAAACCGGATCTCGTGTATTTCGGCACGCTTGCTCAGCGCAATATGACCTCGCGACTCGCCTTGGACAAATTCCTCGCTGACAGCAAATGCCCTCGTTTCCTTGATATCAACCTCAGGGATCCTTGGTACAACAGACATACCATTCGGCGTTCGCTCTTACGAGCCGACATCGCAAAAATGAACGAGGACGAACTCGAAATCGTCGCCAGAACATTCAAGATCGACAGCCCCACTCAAGAACAGAAAGCAGCAACTATCCTAGATCAGTTTGACCTAAAACTGCTGATCGTCACCTGCGGAGAGCGTGGTGCCTGGCTAATGGACGAAAGTCACAAAATACTCGACACAGACTCTTCTAAACTTGATGTCCCAATCAAAGATACTGTCGGTGCTGGTGATGCGTTCTCTGCCGTCTTTATCATTGGGTTACTGAATCGATGGGAGCTACCCGTCATCCTTCAACGGGCTAACCAGTTTGCCGCGGCGATGTGCGGTGTCCGAGGCGGCGCGCCTGAGAGCCAAGACTTCTATCGCCCTTTTCTGAAGGAGTGGTCGCTATGAAAAATGAGTCTCAAATCAAGCTGCGTCCAAAATCCGACAGTCCAATCTACATCCTCATGATTAGCCTTCATGGCCTCATTAGAGGTCATGAAATGGAACTCGGACGAGATACCGACACCGGTGGTCAGATCACCTATGTCGTGGAACTGACTAAAGCGCTGGCTCAACATCGCGATGTAGAAAAGGTCGATCTCGTAACCCGGCTGATCGAAGATCAGAACGTCAGTACAGATTATGCGCGCCCTGAAGAGACTTTAGACGAGGGAGCCCGCATCATTCGGCTGCCTTTCGGGCCGAAGCGTTACCTTCGTAAGGAATTACTCTGGCCCCACCTTAATCAGATGGTCGATAAAATCCTCAATTTTCTGCGTCAGCAAGGCCGTCTCCCCGACCTCATCCATACCCATTACGCTGATGCCGGTTATGTAGGCCAACAACTCTCGGTATTACTAGGTATCCCTCAGGTGCATACAGGCCACTCACTCGGCCGGCCCAAGTTAGAACGCATGCTGGCAAGTGGCCGGAAGGCGCACTCTCTGGAAAAGCAATTCAATTTTGAGCAACGTATCCATGCCGAAGAGGAGATCATCAAGAACGCCTCTCTCATCGTCACGAGCACCCAACAGGAGATAGACCAGCAATACGGGCTTTATACCAACTTCAATCTCACGCGTTTCCGCGTCATTCCGCCTGGAACGGACACTTCTCGCTTCTCACCGCCTCTACGTGGAAAGTCAGAACCTGCCGCTCAGGCGCTGGTGGACAGATATCTTGCTGAACCTACCAAGCCATTGATCTTCTCCATCAGTCGGCCGGATGCGCGCAAGAACCTCAAGGGGCTTGTGCAGGCCTATGGAGAGAACGAGAAACTACAATCCATCGCCAATCTCCTAATCGTCGCAGGAACCCGGCATGACATCCGCGATCTTGAGGAGTCTGAAAAGAAGATCATGAGCGAACTGTTGTTCGATATCGATCGCTATGATCTTTGGGGTAAGGTGGCTCTCCCAAAACACGTATCACAAGAAGAGGTGCCGGAAATCTATCGATTGGCTGCGCGACGACGCGGTGTCTTTGTCAATCCTGCGTTCACAGAACCATTCGGCCTTACATTGATCGAATCAGCCGCGAGCGGTCTGCCTTTCGTCGCACCGGATGACGGCGGGCCAAGAGACATCGTCTCGAACTGCCGTAGCGGTATCGTAGTCGACACCCTGCATTGTGAAGAGATCGCCGAGGCGATTCTGGAGATCCTGCATGATCGAACCCAATGGCGCCAGTGGTCCAAGAATGGCATCGTAGGTGTCTGGCGACATTATAGTTGGGCCGCCCATGTCGAAAAATACATGAAGGAAGTCCGGTTACTACTGCATCGCGGCAAAAAGAAACTTCGTCGTCAGCATGTCCTTCATCAGCGAGAAGAAAAGTCCTATATGCCGCTGGTCGACCAGGTGCTGATAAGCGACATCGACAATACCCTCCTCGGTGACAAACGCTCCCTCAAACAATTGACTGACTGGTTACAGTCCAGACGCAGCAGCCTCGCATTCGGCATCGCGACAGGAAGGAACGTTGAAAGCGCTGTAGAGATTCTAAATAAGCATCAGGTCAAAATCCCTGACATCCTGATCACCTCGGTCGGTTCTGAGATTCACTATGGTAAGAACCTTGTCCCAGACCGAGGCTGGGCAGCTCACATACGCTACCTATGGCGACGTGACGCAATAGAGGAGGCATTGAGACAGTTCTCAGGACTGCGTCCCCAATCCTCTGAGAACCAACGTGAATTCAAGCTGAGCTATTTGGCGACTCCAGATGACATGCCGCCATTGGAGGAGATTCGTGAATACCTTCAGGCGAAGAAGCTTCACGCCCAGTTGATCTATTCCCATGAGCAATTTCTTGACGTACTGCCTATACGTGCCTCGAAGGGTCATGCGATTCGCTACCTCGCATATAAATGGGGTCTGCCACTAGAAAGCTTCTTCGTAGCCGGGGACTCAGGGAATGATACCGAAATGCTGGTAGGGGACACCCGAGCCATTGTGGTAGGTAATCATAGCCCCGAACTTGCGGTTCTCAAGGGTCAAGAGCAAATCTACTTTGCCAACGCCTACTACGCAGCCGGAATCATAGAAGGCCTTCGTCACTACGGAATGACGGTGGATTCGAACCTTGAAATGCCATCAAGCGGGGAGCTCTCACATGTATGAACAGGTCTCCCACTCTCTGCTCAACGACATCCTGATCAAACTCGAGCGCGACATCAAAGATAAGAATCTCCAACATTTCTATATCCGACTCGGTGCCAATTTTTACGCCATCTATTCATTATTTCAGCAGCTGTATGGTCATCGTCCTGACTTCAAGCAACAGTTGCAACGATTGGTGACTAGCCTTACCTGCGCATATATCAAGCGTCCGCAAAACTTACGTAAACTGGATTTAGCGAGAGAGAAGGATCACAACTGGTTCCTTAGCCAGAAATGGGTAGGCTATGCACTATATTGCAAAGAATACGCAGATAACCTCGCCGGCTTACAAAAGCGTTTGAGCTATTTGCAGGATCTAGGCATCAACCTGCTCCATATCATGCCAATTCTCGACTGCCCGAAAGGCAAGAGCGATGGGGGCTATGCGGTAAGGGACTTCAAAAAGATCAATCCCGATATCGGCACCTTAAAAGATCTGGGTAATCTGGTAAAGAACCTGAAAAAACGGGACATGCTGCTCGTATTGGATGTCGTCGTCAACCATACATCGAATGAGCATGAGTGGGCAAAGCGAGCAAGGGCCGGCGACAAGACATATCAAGATTACTACCATGTTTTCGATGACCGTGAACTGCCTGACCTCTATGAGGAGACAATGCCAGAGGTCTTCCCTGAAACTGCTCCAGGAAACTTCACCTGGGATGAGGAGATGGAAAAATGGGTCATGACGGTATTCAACGACTACCAATGGGACCTTAATTACAGCAATCCTGCCGTGCTTATAGAGATGGTGGAAATCATCCTCTACTGGGCTAACCACGGCGCGGATATCATCCGTCTCGACGCAGTCGCATTCCTGTGGAAAAAGATTGGCAGCACTTGTCAGAATGAGCGCGAGGCTCATCTGATCCTGCAATTGATGAAAGACTGCTGTCAGGTCACAGCTCCAGGCGTGTTGTTCATTGCAGAGGCCATCGTCGCACCGGTTGAGGTGATCAAATACTTTGGCGAAGATGCTATCAATGCCAAAGAATGTGAGATCGCTTACAACGCGACTTACATGGCATTACTTTGGGATGC
>Ga0079224_100013227_pt1 | contig 11478 bp, 12 predicted proteins | sample Stecom2015_FD_80414 | JGI IMG/M metagenome (GOLD analysis project Ga0079224, IMG submission 80414) | Agricultural soil microbial communities from Utah to study Nitrogen management - Steer compost 2015 | ecosystem: Environmental > Terrestrial > Soil > Agricultural land | place: USA: Utah...
CTCTATATCACCTTTGCTTTCAGAAAGGTTTCGCGTGGGATTAAATCTTGGAAGCTCGGAGTCGCAGCTATCATCGCCCTCTTGCACGATCTCGTTATCATGCTCGGAGTTTTTTCCATCCTGGGACATTTTTACGGTGTTGAAATTGATGTCCTCTTTATCACGGCGATGCTGAGTATTATGGGATTCTCAGTCCATAATACGATCGTGGTGTTTGACCGTATTCGAGAAAACATTCTTCATAAGAACTATCAGGAAACTTTTGATGAGGTCGCGGAGCGAAGTGTCAAGCAGACGCTGGCGCGCTCCTTCAATACTTCCTTCACGACTTTATTAGTATTGATCCCTCTCCTTCTCTTTGGAGCAGCTGAGATTTATTACTTTGTGCTAGCTCTGGCGGTGGGGATTATATTCGGTACGTATACTTCGATTTTCGTCGCTACTCCGCTCTTGACCTATTTCCAACGAGCCGAGGCAAAATAGCCGTCTAATATTTTTCCCTATGAAGCGAGTTCTTTCCGGTATTCAACCCTCTGGAGACCTTCATTTAGGAAATTATTTTGGCGCCATCCGGCAGTGGATCAGCTTGCAAGAAAAACACGAATGCTTTTATTTTTTAGCCGACCTGCATTCTCTGACGACGGTGCATGACCCGGAAGTGCTGGAACGAAATACTTACGAAGCGGCTATCACCTATCTTTCCTGCGGATTGGATCCTGACACGGCAGTGATTTTCCGACAGTCGGATGTGCCGTTTCACACCGAACTCGCCTGGATCTTATCTACGGTCACTCCGATGGGCCTTTTGGAAAGGGCTCATTCTTATAAAGACAAAACTAGTAAGGGAATCAGCCCGAGTGTTGGCCTCTTTACCTATCCAGTGCTGATGGCGGCAGATATCCTGATGTATCAGGCAGACCTTGTGCCGGTGGGGAAGGACCAAAAACAGCATGTGGAAATCACCCGTGACATTGCTGAAAAGTTTCATCTGGCGTATGGCGAATCATTCGTATTGCCCGAGCCATACATCCCCGAGGAGGTTGCTGTCATTCCCGGGACGGATGGCCAAAAAATGAGTAAGAGCTATAACAACACTCTGCCCATCTTTGCTGAAGAAGCGGTTCTCAAGAAAAAGGTCATGGGTATTGTGACCGACTCTGCTGAAGTATCCGAGAAAAAAAAGCCGGAAGGCAACACAATTTATGAACTTTATAAACTCGTAGCTCCTGAGAAAGCGCCAGAAATGGCGAAAAAATTTAAGGCGGGTGGCTATGGGTACGGCGAGGCCAAAAAAGAACTACTTGAGGCGTTAACAGATTTTCTCAAGCCCATCTGGGAGAAGAGGAAGAGCATTGAACTTCGCGGAAATTTTGTCGAAGAAGTGTTGCAGGAAGGAGCCAGAAAGGCACGAGCTGAGGCTGAGAAAACGATGAGAAAGGTGAGGGAGTTGGTGGGGATTTAGGGGAAGGGTTTGTACAGTTTGGAGGGTTGGTAGGGTCGGTAAGAGATCCTTCATTTGATATATTTGTTGTGTTAGAATGCCCTCCTACTAACCGTACGTACCGTACTAACCCTACAAACCCTCCCCCATGTATTTTGATTCTGCCGCTACCACGCCGATCGATGCTGCCGTCCTGCAAGCCATGCAGCCATGGTTAGCTGAGAAATTCGCCAATCCGAGCAGCGTATATCAGTCTGGTCAGGAAGCCCGGGCGGCGATCGATCAGGCTCGCATGGAGATTGCGGATTTTTTGGGTTGTAAGGCAACAGAAATCTTTTTCACGGCGTCAGGGACTGAAAGCTGCAATTGGGCGATAAGAGGGATCGTGGAAAAAAAACTTTCAGAAATGCCCTTCTTACCCCCTAACCTCCTTGAAAGGGGGAACTTCCAAGCTCCCATTTCTGGAAAGCGTCTTCATTTGATCGTTTCAGCGATCGAGCATTCGGCTGTTTTGGAGATGGCGAAATTCCTGCAGCAGCATCGGGGCATTGAGCTCACAGTCTTGCCGGTCAACAAGAACGGAATAATAGACCTGAAGGAACTCGAAAAAGCTCTGAAACCGGAAACCGTGCTTGTTTCCATCATGATGGTCAATAACGAAATCGGCAGCATTCAACCGATCCAGGAGGTTGGCAGGCTCTGTCGTTCGAGAGGTGTACTCTTTCATACCGATGCCTGTCAGGCGGCCGGGTTTTTTGATCTGAAGGTGGATGATCTCATGGTAGACCTCCTTTCGATGAACGCCGGAAAAATCTATGGCCCAAAAGGTGTGGGGGCTTTGTACCTGCGTGAAGGAGTAGCGATCCATCCCTGGACCATTGGCGGAGGACAGGAGTTTAGGATGCATGCCGGGACAGAGAATGTGGCTGCTATCGTCGGTTTTGGAAAGGCCATTGAACTCCTCCGCAATCACCCGGCCAATGAACAGATAAAAAGCCTTAGGAATTTGCTCTGGAAACTCATTCAGGAAAAAATTTCTGAGGTCACCTTGAATGGCTCCTGGGAAGAACGAGTGCCGAATAATCTGAATATCTCCTTAGAGGGCGTTGACGGAGAAAGTGTTGTACGACGATTGGACCTGATGGGAATCGCTGTCTCTACCGGTTCTGCCTGTGCTTCTGGTACAGTGGAACCGAGTCATGTGCTGCTGGCTTTGGGCCTCACTCCTCAGGCAGCAAAATCCAGCATTCGCATCACTCTTGGCAAATATAATACAGAGAAGGAAGTCCGCTTACTGGCGGAAAAACTGACGAAAGTCGTAACTGCTCTTCGCACTTCACTATGAAGACCTTTCACATCTCATTACCGTTTTCTCAGGAGGACTTGAAAAAAATCCGTGCCGGCGATCATCTCCTGCTTTCAGGTCATCTGTATACCGCCCGGGATGAAGCCCATAAACGATTAGTGGCAATGAAAAATTCCGGACAAGCCCTGCCCGTCTCTTTGAAGAATGAAACGATCTATTATGTCGGGCCGGCTCCGACAAAGCCCGGACAAGTCATCAACAGCGCCGGTCCCACGACTGCCAAAAGGATGGACAAGTACACGAAAGATATGCTGGAGCTTGAAGTCGTGGCGATGATCGGCAAAGGAGAGCGAGGCGAAGAAACCAGAAGACTCCTGAAAGGGAAAGCTATCTATATGGCAGCCTTAGGCGGTGTAGGAGCCAAGCAAGCCCAATCGATCATTAAACAAGAAGAGATTGATTTTCACGACAGCGGTATGGAATCTTTTCGTCGCTTGGAAGTGAAAGATTTTCCCGTCATTGTCATCAATGATTGGGAAGGAAATGATATCTATGAAAAAAACCGCGGTACCTGGCACCAGATTCTCAATCCTTAGCTATGTCCTTTTCTCATCTCAAAGACCTCATCCCCAAGGCTGCCAACAAGCTGCAGCTCCATGGAGAAATGCAATCCGCTTTGGTGATCAATCGGGCTACGGCGGTCCTGCGGGAAATCTTTTCCGAACAGCTCTGTGCGCAGATGACCGTAAAAAAGTTTAAGGACGGCGTGCTTTGGTGTGCGGTCACTCATTCGATCGTGGCCCAGGAATTACAGATGAAAAGCGCCATGATCCTTGAGCAACTCCATGAGTCTTTGGGGAAAGATGTGGTGAAGCAACTGAGGAGCTATCAGGAATCGGCTGATCCGCAGGAGGAATACTAGCTCATGGTTGGTTTTTCTGCTGTTTTGTCGTAGAATACAATCCTTTGTTCTTTTTATGCAGCGCATCGTCCTCCTCGGCGCGACGGGTTCTATCGGTGATCAGGTCCTGAATATCGTAAGTCGATATCCAGATTTGTTTCAAGTCGTCGGGATGTCGGCAAAATCCAATGGAGAAAAACTGCTCGAGCGGGCCGATGCCTTTGAAGTCCAAAAAATCTTTTTGGCGGAAGGAGCCACAGGAGATGAGCGGCAGGTGATGAAAATGGAGGACCTGGTGGAGGAATCTGTTGATCATTTGATCGTCGGCGACCACGGATTGCAGAGCTTCCAAACGGTGCTGAAAACGATCGCGATGAGGAAAAGGGTTTCGATTGCCAATAAGGAACTTCTGATCGTCCACGGCCAGGACTTGGTCTATTTCGCCCAAGAGCAACAGGTGGAACTCATCCCGGTCGATAGTGAACACAATGGCCTTTTTCAGGCCTTGAAAGGAGAGAAAGTGTCTGATGTCCGCCGGATGATCATCACCGCCTCCGGTGGACCATTTCGAGATCGTGGATGGGACGAGTTGAAACAGGTCAAAGTCGAAGAAGTTTTGAAGCATCCTACCTGGAAGATGGGTCGGAAAACCACCGTAGACAGCGCCACGCTCGTCAACAAAGCTTTTGAAGTGATTGAAACCCACCATCTTTTCGGGATCCCTTACGAACAAATCGAGGTGCGGTTGCATCCTCAAAGCCTGATCCATTCCATGGTGGAATTCCAGGACGGGAACACCAAGATTGTCGCCTCAAAACCGGACATGCGGTTTCCCATCGGTTTTGCTTTATTCTATCCCGAACGGGCGCCTGAGTCCCTGACGGGAGATCAAACGGCATACTTTGACTTTGATCGGAACTTGGAATTGGCAAAGATCGAGCCCGGCCGCTTCCCATGTTTTGATTACGTGCTGTCGGTAGCAAAGGAAAAACCCCAGTATTTGCGCCAGCTGATCGAGAATGATGACTTTGCCGTTCATTCGTTCCTTCGCGAGGAAATTCCTCTGACCGATATTTTGCCGCTCCTTAAAGAAGGCATCGAACTATGAAAACTTCCATCATCCTCGTCGCCGCCGGGAAAGGAGAACGCTTCGGACAGCCGAAGGGGCAGCTTCGACTCGCTGGAAAAACCCTGATCAACTGGTGTCTGGAAACGATCCGCCAGCTCCCCTTCGAAAAAGAAGTGATTGTCGTAGGAACGGAGGGGATCGAAGGAGGGGCAACGCGGCATGAATCGGTCAAAAAAGGACTGGCTCAGGCCAGTGGTGAAATCGTTTTGATTCACAATGTGGCGAATCCATTGGCGAGTGTTCAGGACTTCACACGCGTGCGTGACGTCTTGTTGCGCGAAGATGTGGCGTGTTTCGTGGGGCAAAAAAATGTCGACACACTTCGGAAGTTGCACCCATCCGGCAGTGAAACGTTGGACCGCTCCGATGTGTGGCGTGTGCAGACTCCGCAAGGATTCAGGACTTCGACTCTGCGAAAACTTGCTGAGGCGAACCGAGCAATGGATATAACGGATGAAGTACAGTTATTTGAAGGCAGCGGCCTTTTGGTGATCCCGATCGAAACTTCTCCCTTGAATCAAAAAGTCACCTACCCTCAAGATTTGGAACTGATGGAGCGCTTGGTGAGAAGCGAGGTTTTGGTCGGAATTGGCGAAGATTCCCATTTTTTTGACACCACCGGGACGGCTGTCCTCGGAGGACTGAAAATAGAGGGCCTTCCCAAACTCCATGGAAACTCTGACGGCGATCTCATCCTTCATGCTCTTTATAACGCGCTCAGTTCGGCCCTTGGCGGACGATCGCTGGGGATCATCGCTGATCCGATGGCTGAGCAAGGGATCATTGATTCTTCTGAATACTTGCAGGTGGTTCTCAAAGAAGTTCGTCAACGCGGATATTTCATTCATCATCTTTCTGTCAGTATTGAAGGATTGCAGCCCAAGATCGAACCGATTTCCGACCGGATCAAACAATCCCTTGCGGATACCCTGACAATAAGTCCGCGACAAATTGGCATCACAGCCACCAGTGGAGAAGGGTTGACCGCCTTTGGAAAAGGGGAAGGGATGCGTTGTACCTGCGTGGTGAGCCTCTCACGTTCCTAGCTTCGGTTTTATCGGATCCCAGGTCAGAGAAAAGTCATGACCATCCATGCACACCACATAACCATCAGCCGTGAGGATGTAACAGAATTTCTCCTCATACCTTCTTGCTTTTGCCTGATGGTTTGCTTCCTCGCCAGTTTTAAATACCAGCATGTGGTATTTACCCGCGTGCTCGAAAATTTCCCTCAAGGTGTACTGACTCTGTTTTCTTTCGGAAGTCACCCATAGCTGTTCGAAGAGCTGATGGTAGCTGATGTCTCTTTGTGGGGTTTGCGTCGAGGTTTTTTGATGAGGCCTTCCCATAAATCTCGCAAAAAAACCAGGTTTTTTTGCAGGTTCCTCCTCCGCTGGCTGGTGATTTCTGGCTTCGATTTGCTTTGCCAGAATGCTGAGCTCCCGGTAGGACAAGCGAAATCCGGAAACAATCAATTTTGAAATGAATGACTGCCGGGCTGCATCATTCAGAGTTGGCTTGGGTGAACGGATTGGCATGTCCAAGAAGGTGAGACCAGGTTCTCCTCCTTTGTTGAGGGACGGAGTCTCAGAAGACAAAGGCGTGGAGAATGTTCCTTCCTCCTGCTGAACCCCTTGCAAAAGCGCCTGAATCCGCAATCTAAAGGTCGGATCACTTTTAATAAGTTCAGCTGCTGCCTGAAATATTTGTTCCTTCTCCCGTTCGTGCTCAGGACCACTTGGATAAGACGGTTGATTCATATGAACCATGAATAATATCGTATTTTATTCTATTATTTCTTTTTCTGTCAAAATCACCTATTCGACCTCTGGCTGTACGGGATCGAACTGAATGCTGCACGTATCTTGATCTACTACCAGGCAGTATCCGTCTTCTGTCAGGACAAATCCGGGGTTCAAAGGGATTTCGTGGTGTTCAGGTGTTCTCCTCTTAAATGGAATGCCTAATTTTTCTGCGGCAGCCTGGATCCGGCCAAGAGAAAGAGGTGATCTTTTCTTGTTTTTTAAAGAGCGATAAAGGTGTTCCATGACCTGATGAGGCTGGATCGGCTGGTCGGTCATTTGTTCTAAAACGAGCTTTTTCCCGAAGAACTTGCCGAAAAAGCCTGGCTTTGATCTTAACGATGCTTTTAGCGCTGCTTCGATCTGGTAATAACCGGAACCTGAGAGAGGATAGCCGCAATTCAACAGGTCGTTGATCCAGGATTTTTTCTTTATTTGCTCTGGATCCGGCGATAAGGATTTCTTTTTCTCAGGACCTTTTTTTATAGGTTGTGCAGCGGTTTGCTGTTTTGTTTCGGTTTTCTCAAGGACCGCTTGTACTTTTTCGCTGGTTGCAGTCTTCGATGCCGCTATTTTTTCCGAAGTTCTATCCGCAGAATACTGACAAAATTCTAAGAATTCGCGGAGTCTTCCATCAAAGCCTTCCTCCGTCTCTATTTTTTTCCGGATTCTATTGATCAAGTCCAGTTTTGGATTTTGAAACGTTTTAAATTCTGTCAAAGGTACCCTGAGAAAAATCCTCAAGTCTTCGAGAAACTTTTTATTGCGTTCCATCTGGGTCCTTACCTCTGTCAAGGTTTCACCTTTTTTGTATTCCGGATCTGGTGTGGGCGCTGTCGGAACAGGGGGGATCATAAAAATAAAGAGAACACTAAAAGTATTTTATAATAGTTCCTGGTGAGGAGGAGTCAATCGATTGGCGTTGTCGAACCCCCATGTCATTCTGAGCCTTTCTTTTCCTGAACGAAAAAAGGTCCTTCGCTTGTTTCATAAAGAATGAAAAGAGTTTGATCAGTGGAAAGGATCGCTCCGATGTATTCGATTTCGCTGATTTTCCGAGCAATCCCCGTAAAGGATTCTTGGGAAAGGATTTCCACGCTGCAGTTCTTGGCAAAGGCCTTGATTTGCGCCGAGCTCGTGGGAGGATTTTTTCTTTTCTTGGAGTACAAATCAGTCACGTATTTGAAAAATGAGGCGCGGGATGCCGGCTTCGCGAGAGAAGTCCTGGAGATGCTGATACTGTGCTTTTTCATGATTTCAAAAAATTGAGTCTGAAGACGCTGGATGATCTGATCGAGTGGATAGTCCTGCGTTTGACTGAGCGTTTCTGTCATCTCATCCTCCAGTGAGCTTTCAAGTTTTTTCCCCGGTTCCGTCTTCGCAGCTTGCGCATGCCGAAGTACTGCCATGATTCTTTGACGGAATTCACGACGGGTCGACATGAGCACCGTTAGTCGAAATAATTCTTCGGCAAGCTCCGCATCATTGGTAGATTTCAGCGTTTCATAAATATATTTGCTGAAATTCCGAATTTTCTTTTGTGATCGGTCCTGGTCTTCCGGTTGTCGGCTTGCTGTCATGGGAGTAAAATTTATTTAAAGAATATAATACCATATTTTTTTCCTTGTCGAAAATCCTTCTCAAATCACCCGCGAAGATAAACCTGACTTTGGACGTCTTGGGGAAAGATGAGAAACTCCAAAAGCATTTCGTCAATACGGTGATGTATCGTGATGATGCCTTCTTCGATGAAATTGAGCTCCATCCGATTCAAGCTCCGGTAAATGTCCTGCACTGTGAGCATCCTGAAGTGCCTTCAGAGAACAACACTCTTCTTCGCGCATTAGAGCTGCTGAAGCTCAAGGGTTGGGAGATCCATTTGAAAAAGAAGATCCCTGTTCAAGGCGGTCTGGGTGGCGGGAGCAGTAATGCCGCGGCGCTTCTGCGGTATTTTGGCAGTAAAATGCACCTCGGAAAACATCAGCTTGAGCAGCTGGGGCGTCACATCGGAACGGATGTTCCATTCTTTCTTCAAGAAGAGAACCTGGTTTATTGCGAAGGGTATGGAGATGAAGTGGTCCAAGCTTGGAATATCAAGCCATTGAGCATCCGCTACATCGAGACAGGAATAAAAGTCTCAACCGCTGCCGCTTACGCCGCTTTGGACTTAGACCTCTGTGGCCGGCAGTCCGCCCAAACCGAACTCCTGCTTCAGAAATTTAATAGCGGGAAAGATGTCCCGGCAGAATTGCTGGAACACTTTCTGCACAATGACTTTGAATTTTCATTCTTTGAAAAAAACTCTGAATGGGTCGGGAAAGGAAACCTTTGTGGAAGTGGAGGGGTGATGTGGTCCTTCTCCGCTCCACACCAATGATCTTCACAGTTCCAGCTACGAAGAAACCAGTTTGTCGAGAAAGTGTTTTTCCATGAATGCAAAAATCACTGCCTTTTTTGAGGCATTCTCAAAAAACCCAAGGTTAGAATTTGATGTAGTGGCATTTCTTTGAAGTCCTTGTCCTTTGAAGCTCACAGAGCGAAGGAGCATGGTGGGCAGAGAGGGATTTCCTCCTTCGCCTCACACCAAAATCCTGAGGGCTTCGGAGGACCTTGCTTCTCATCCCTCTTTGTGGGATTGATTCTGCGTAGTTGCAGGAATTGAGATGGTACGAAGCAGAATGGTGGGCAGAGAGGGATTCGAACCCCCGAAGGCGTAAGCCAGCGGATTTACAGTCCGCCCCATTTGGCCACTCTGGTATCTGCCCATGTGATTTGCTCAGAGAGACTATCAAATCAAGCCATGCCAAGCAATGAAAAAAAGTTCCACATTTGTACCAGTATTTTGAAACAAAATAGTATTGTCGAATCAGATTTGCTTTGCTACCTTACGTAGGCAATCATGCCACTTTAGCTCAGTTGGTAGAGCAACGGTTTTGTAAACCGTGGGTCGTCGGTTCGAGCCCGACAAGTGGCTCCATTCTCCTTCGCGCCACCTCCAGACACCACAGTTCACGCTCCGGAGAATTTCGCGAACCCGGGCCGATTTTCCGAAGCAAATGGGGGGCTATTTGGAACGTGCGTAGGAGAACGTGCCCGACAAGGGGCTCTTGACTTTTTAATATAATATTATATTATAATTACTTATTTTTTAAATGGTAGGGAGTATGGATACTCGGAACAGAATTTTTGAAGAGCCAGATTTTATCAGAAAGGAAGAATATACCGAACAGGAATGCCTGAGGTATTTTGCCATGCTGGAGGAAGGTTTGTACCATATCCCAGCCATCGGATGGTTCGTCAGGATAGAAGATAGTGGGGCCTTTTTGATCGACATCAAAGACCAGGCATCTCTGAAAGAGGTGCAGCGTGAATCGGCGGCTTTCCGGACAATAAAGGAACTCCCCGATGATGTGATGCGGCTTTTTGGAAAATCGGTTGTGTCGCAGTTCCAGTTGGCATTTGATGTCATCCAACAGCGCATTCTTGACCTGCTCAAACGAAATTCGAGTTCTCTGAAAGGATTCCATCCTGAGCGGAATTAGTATTCATTTGCCGATCTTCCTTTCTTTTTTTATAATAAAGGATTCTTGGCATTTTTATGAACCGAAGGAGATTTCAGCAGCAGACGTTTACCCTTACCAAGATTTTCATCTCACTGGGAGTGCTTTTGACGATTTTCGTGCTGGGGATTCAGGTATTTCTTCTCATTTTTGCGGGTATTTTGATCGCGATTCTTCTGAGCGCCCTCAGCACTTTTCTGAGTAGAAAAATCCGTTTGAATGAGAAGTTTTCTCTGGGTTTGGTCATTCTTTCTCTTCTGCTCTTCTTTGGAATCAGCAGCTATTTTTTCTTCCCCAGCCTGGTCCAGCAGATCAGCAACCTCCGGGAAGTACTGCCGGAATCCATGGCGACTATTCGAGCATTTTTAGCTCAATACGAATGGGGCCGGCAGATGAACTCCGGTCTTAATTTTGATTTTGACGCGATTTCTGGCAATGTTCTTTCCGGTATTAGCGGAGCAGCCACTGCTACTTTCAGCGCGCTCGCCTCTCTTTTTATCGTCTTTTTTATCGCTCTCTATTTGGCGGTGGATCCTGATACTTATGTCAGAGGTTTTGTCCGGCTCTTTCCCTTGCAGCAGCGCGAGCGGGTGGAAGAAGTCCTCTATGAAACGGGCCATACGTTGAAGTGGTGGTTGCTGGGGAGGTTACTCTCGATGGCGGCGGTGGGGGTGTTGACTTTTTTCAGCCTGACATTTCTGCAGGTTCCGATGGCCTTTAGCTTGAGCTTCATTGTGGCGCTGCTTACCTTTATTCCGAATATTGGGCCGATCATCGCGGCTATTCCGGCGGTAATGATCGGATTCTCGGTAAGTCCCAAAACATCTCTCTATATCATCATCCTCTACATGGCGGTCCAGGGAGTGGAAAATTATCTCATCACTCCCATCATCCAGAGAAGAACCGTGAACCTCCCTCCGGCGCTCGCGCTGGCAGTCCAGGTGATAGGCGGAGTGTTGTTTGGGTTCTTGGGCCTCACCCTTTCCACACCGCTTGCGGCGGCAGCGATGGTCCTGATCGAGCGGGTCTATATCCAGGATACCTTAGGAGACAGATCACGGAGGCATTAGTCTTGGAACGGCTTATTAAAACGTCTACACTGGAAAGGTATTTGATGTTCTCTCTTGGAATTTATCGCTCACAAACCATTAAAAAAGCTCACCTGGATGAAGGTCGGAGGCGAGGCTGATCTGTATGTCGAAGTCCGCACGAAAGAAGAGCTGCTTGAAGCTTTTCATACAGCGCAGGAGAAAAACCTGCCCATTGTTTACCTGGGACACGGCAGTAATATGATCGAGCCCGATGAAGGGTTTCGCGGACTGGTGATCCGGCTGATGAA
>Ga0079224_100013228_pt1 | contig 11477 bp, 6 predicted proteins | sample Stecom2015_FD_80414 | JGI IMG/M metagenome (GOLD analysis project Ga0079224, IMG submission 80414) | Agricultural soil microbial communities from Utah to study Nitrogen management - Steer compost 2015 | ecosystem: Environmental > Terrestrial > Soil > Agricultural land | place: USA: Utah...
CCGGTGGTCGCGTTTGACGGCAAGATCAGCGCGATCGAGGTCGGCTTCGAGGAGAGCGCCCCGGCCCGGGTCAACGTGTTCGCCGAGGACGCGCTGATGGAGCTGCGGATGACTCGACGAGTGCAGGCGTGGGCCGACAAGACCGACGCCGAGATCGCCGAGGCGATCGCCGGACGCCACGGGCTCGAGGTCGAGGCCGACGCTCCGGGCCCGCGCTGGGAGTCGGTCCAGCAGTGGAACATGAGCGACCTGGCGTTCCTGCGCGAGCGGGCCCGGTTGATCCGCGCGGAGGTCTGGGTCGATCAGGGCAAGCTGTACTTCAAGGCCCGCGGCGATCGGCGAGCGCCGAACCTCTCGCTCGCGCGCGGCGGCGATCTCCTGCAGCTGGTCGCTCGCGCCGATCTGGCTCACCAGCGCAGCAGCGTGCGGGTGCGAGGCTGGGACGCGAACCTGGCCGAGGCCATCGACGCGCGGGCCGAGGGCTCGCTGATCCGCGACGAGCTCGGCGGCTCGGTCGGCAAGACCGGGCCGGAGCTGCTCGAGCAGGTGTTCGGCAAGCGCGGCAGCCTGCGGGTCCGCGAGGTCCCCCACGACGCCGATGAGGCCCGCGAGCTGGCCGAGGCCGAGCTGCGTCGGCGGGCGCGGAGCTTCGTGCGGGTCAGCGGCATCACCCGCGGGACCGCGCGGATGATCGTCGGCACCCGCTTGACCCTCGATCACGTCGGCGCGCCGTTTCGCGGCGCGGGCTACTACGTGACCGAGGTCTGCCACAGCTACGACCGCGGCCACGGGTTTCGAACCATCTTCGACGCCGAGCGGGCGACGATCTCGGAAGGGAGCCGCGGATGAGCGGACGAGCGGACGGCGGCAGCCAGGTCTACTACGGGCTCTACGTCGCGGTGGTCAGCGACTCGGTGCCCGACGATCTCGGCCGGGTCGAGGTCGAGCTGCCGTGGCTGGGCAAGAACCCGTCGGACAGGGCCCAGCTCGACGGCGGCGAGGAGGCCGGGCAGCGCGGCGACGAGGGTGAGCTGGTCCGGATCCGGGCCACGCTGATGTCGAGCTGGGCGTCGGCCAACCAGGGCTTCGTGGCGATCCCCGAGCAGGGCAGCCAGGTGATCGTCGGCTTCGAGGCCGGCAACCTGCAGCGGCCCTACATCGTCGGCGCGTGCTGGAACGGCCAGGCGCAGATGCCCCACCAGGGCAGCGCGAGCGCGGGGCAAAACTCGGGCGCGACCGAGGATCGGCGAGTGCTGCGGACCAAGTCGGGCAGCTTCGTCGAGCTCGACGATCGCGACGGCAACGTCAAGATCACGATCTCGACCGCGCGCGGCCACAAGCTGGTGCTCGATTCCGACGGCGACTCGGTCGAGGTCAGCCACGCGGGCAGCCACAAGATCACGCTCAAGCCCGACGGCAGCATCGAGCTGACCGCCAACAACACCGTCACCATCACCGCGCCGTCGGGCATGACGGTCACGGCCCCGACCGCGACCTTCTCCGGCGACGTCATCTGTCAAAACCTCATCGCGGCCCAGGGCGTGGTCTCGCCCAAGTACTCGCCGGGCTTTGGGAACCTGCTGTGAGCGCGGCCAGGTCCAGGCACCCGTGGATGTTGACCGCGCCCTGGTATCGCTGGGCGAGCCCGGGCGCGGCCGAGGCCGGGCGCGGATCGAAGCCGGAGATCCAGCAGTACGCGGGCTTCGACTACGCGCGCGAGTTCCTGCTCGAGCCGCAGCGATCGCTGGTGCCCCGCGATCGCGACTACGTGTACCGGACCTATCGCAACCCGGACAAGCCGGCGCCAGCGGATCCGCCGCTGCCCTGGGAGCCGCCGCGGCCGTTCACGGCGACCCCGGTCGGCGCGTGGCTGCGCGAGCGCACGCAGATCCGCAAGCTCTACCAGCCGATCCACGGCTACAGCTATCTGGTCGTGGTCGAGCTGCACTGCGACGTGGCCGGGTTCCCGTCGGTCAAGCCCGACGAGGTCGCCGAGGCCGGCTTCGTGATCCGGCGGCTGGCCGCCCGCACCGAGGCCGAGCTGGCCGCCGACGCGACCGCGGCCTTGCAGGAGATCAAGCTGGCCGAGGCCAAGCTCGAGCAGCTCGATCGGACCCCGGCCAAGCGCATCCGTGGAGCGGCAGGCCTGGTGCTGCAGCGCAAGCTCGAGCGGCCGATCGAGCAGGCCCGCAAGCAGCTGCTCGAGGATCACGCGGCCGGCAAGCTCAAGCTCGACGAGCTGGCCGCGGCCGGAGCGTTCGATCTCAGCACCCAGGGCTGGATCCCGGACTCGATCGATCCGACCCGCGGCGCCTGGGTCGATCGGAGCGACGCGACGCCCGAGCGCGAGCTGGCCGGCGAGGCCATGATCCCGCTCTACCGGCTGAGCCCCGATCCGGCGCTGCGCAACCACAGCGCCCGCGGTCGCACGGTCTACTACGGGGTGATCCCGACCGGCGGTCGCGAGGTCGAGACCGTCGGCGCGGCGCCGCGCTTCGACGATCGCCACCTCTACGAGATCCGCTGCTTCGTCCGCCGCAAGCACCCAAACCCGGACTGCCGCGGCGAGCTGGTCTGGAGCCCGCCGACGGTCGGCTATCGCATCGCCCCGGACGCCGATCCCGAGGCTGGCGATCGGCTGCCGATCTCGATCTCGGTGCCGAGCTTCGCCGAGCTGCAGGCGCTCGCCGATCGGATGACGACCGGCGGCGCGGGTGGGGTTCGGATCGTCTCGCCGCCCGACGCGGTGCTGCCCTTCAAGGGCGATCTCGGCGATCCGATGACCGGCGGCGACCGCAACGGGATCGGGCAGATCTGCTTCATCTCGATCTTCTTGCTGTTCATGATCGCGCTGTTCTTGGTGTTCGTGTTCCTGATCGTGATCGTGTTCGTGTTTCAGCTGTTCTTCCTGCTGCGGCTGAAATTCTGCATCCCGCCGAGCATCGAGCTCGATCTCGACGTGGCGATCGAGCTCAAGGCCGAGCTCGATCTCGAGTTCGAGGTCGGGGCCACGGTCGACTTCGAGGCCAAGCTCGAGGCGCTCGGCCAGCTGCCCGGCAGCATGACCGCGCACGACTGGGCCGACGACAAGCTCGAGAAGGTCTACAGCGGGGAGATCCTCGCCAAGCTGAAGGCCGCCCCGCTGGCCACCAAGATCCAGCGGATCCTCGATCTGCGGGCCGATCTGCGCGGCAGCGTCGAGCCCGAGCTGGTCGAGGCGCTGCACCTCGACGCGGCGTCGAGCGATCCGATCCCGGCGCCCGGCAGCAACCCGATGGCCCCGGCGCTGCCGTCGAGCGCGGCGCTGGTCTACTACTCGCGAAAGGAGGTGCCCTCGTGAGCGGGTGGCGACACCTCGGCAAGGGTCTGGGGTTCCCGGTGGTGCCCGATCGCGAGCGTCGCGAGCTGCCGATGGTCGAGGGTCCGGCCAAGGTCGCGCAGTCGATCTTGCTGATCCTCGAGACCGAGCCGGGCGAGCGGTTGATGCGACCGGACTTCGGCGCGGGCCTGCGTCGCTACCTGATGCGACCCAACACCGCGGCGACCCGGGCGCTGATCCGTCGTGAGGTCGAGACCGCGCTGTCCTTGTGGGAGCCGCGGATCGAGCTGCGGCGGGTCGAGGTCACGGCCGGCGATGATCCGGCGCTGGTGCTGATCGCGATCGACTACCTGCACAAGCGCGACCGCAGCCCGGCCAACCTGGTGTTCCCCTTCTACCTCGAGTGAGCCTGCGATGACGCTGCCGAGCCCGATTCTCGACGACCGCTCCTACGCGCAGCTGCGCGACGATCTGCTGCGACGGATCCCCGTCTACAACCCGCAGTGGACCGATCACAACGCCAGCGATCCGGGCATCACGCTGATCGAGCTGTTCGCGTACCTCGGCGAGACGCTGCTGTTTCGCTTCAACCAGATCCCCGAGGCGACCAAGCTCGAGTTCTTGCGGCTGCTGCAGATCGCCCGGCGGCCGCCGTCGCCGGCTCGCGGGTTGCTGCGGATGCGGCCCAAGACCGAGGTGGCCGCCGGCACGCTGGTCGATCCGGGCGCGGTGGCGCAGGCCGGAGCGGTCGCGTTCGAGACCCAGCTCGAGGTCGCGGTGCTGCCGGTCGAGGCGATCGCAACGTGCAAGTCGAGGGTCGATCCGCCCGACGCCGACGCCGAGCCCGAGCGCTTCGGTGAGCTGCAGCGGGTCATCGACGCGCTCGACGGTCTGGCCAGCGACGAGCAGGCGGCGCCCTACGAGGTCGTGACCGTCGACCTCGACGGCCAGGCGGCGCCGGTCGACTTCGATCGGGCGGTCGACTCGATGATCTGGATCGCGCTGCTGGCCGACGCCAAGATGGATCCGGCGGCGGTCCGCGAGCAGCTGGCCACGCCGGTCGACGGCGGGCCGGCGCTGCTCAACCTGGGGTTCGTGCCGGACCTCGCCGCCGGGCCGGCCGACGAAATTGATCCGTGCCCGGGTCAGGGCGTGGGCCGGCCGGATCCGAGCCTGGCCTGGCAGATCAGCACCGGTCGGATCCACCAGGGCAAGCCGATCTACGCGAGCTTGCGGACGGCGGTCGACACCACCGGCGGGCTCGAGCGCGAGGGCGTGCTGGCGCTCGAGCTGCCCGGCTCGCTCGGGGACATCGGCGTGTTCGAGCTCGACGACGACGCGCTCGCGGGCGCGGGCGAGTTCCCCCCGGTGCTCGACGACGAGCAGGAGCCGCGGCTGGTCTGCTGGCTGCGGGTGTTTCGAACCGACGGGGTCGGGTTCGGCAAGGTCCAGTGGATCGGCGCCAACGCGACCGAGGTCATCGCCCAGCGCCGCGCCAACACGGTGCTGCTCGGGGTCGGGGACGGCCAGCCCGGCCAGGAGCTGAGCTTGATGCACGCGCCGGTGATCCCCGGCTCGCTGGTGCTCGAGGTCGAGGAGCCCGAGGGCTGGACGGCGTGGACCGAGGTCGACGGCTTTCATGCCAGCGGCGAGGACGACCGTCACTTCGTCGTCGATCCGATCGGCGGCAAGCTGCGCTTCGGCAACGGGGTCCAGGGTCGCGCGCCGCAGCAGGCCGAGCGGATCCGGGCCCGCAGCTGGCTGTACGGCGGCGGGGCCGAGGGCAACGTCGCGGCCGGGACCATCAAGAAACTCGGCGGCTTCGCGTCGATCCTGGTCGACAACCCGCTGCCGGCCTGGGGCGGGGCGCCGGCCGAGACCGTGGCCGAGGCGCTCGATCGGATCCCGGGCGAGCTGCGTCGTCGCGATCGCTGCGTCGCGCGGGATGATTTTCGCGAGCTGGCGATGCAGACCCCGGGCGCCGATCTGGGCCGCGCCGAGGTGCTGGCGCGCTTTCATCCGCCGACCCGGGTCGAGCAGGCCGCGGGGGTCGTCAGCGTGGTCGTGTGGCCGCGGGTCGACGCCGCGCACCCGAGCGCGCCGCTGCCCGATCGCCGCACGCTGCGACGGGTGTGCGAGTGGCTCGACGCTCGCCGACTGGTGACCACCGAGCTCTACGTGATCCCGCCGCGCTACGTGAAGATCGCGGTCGCGGTCGCGATCGCGATCAAGCCCGGCTACCCGATCCAGGGGGTCCGTCGCTGGGTCGAGCTGATCCTGCGTCAGTACCTGGCTCCGCTGCCGCCCTACGGACCCGAGGGTCGCGGCTGGCCGCTCGGCGATCGGGTGGTCGCCGGCAAGCTCGAGGCCGCGGCCTTGCAGGTCGAGGGGGTCGAGTACGTGCGAGACCTGAGGATCGCGATCCGCGAGGGTGATGAGGAGACCGGCTCCTGGGTCGAGATCGTCGCCGATCCCACCGCGAGCCCGCCGGTCGAAGCGGTGGTCGGATTGCGGATCGACGAAGTCCCGGAGCTGGCCGAGATCACCGTGATCGAGGGCCCGTCCGCGCTGCCGCCCGGCGAGCAGATCGGCGCGCCGACGCCCGACAAGACCCCGGTCCCGGTGCCGATCGAACGGGAGGAATGCTGACCGTGCAGCGACCGGCACACCGCCCGTTCTCGCTGATCCGCACCGTCGATCAGTGGCGCCGCTGTGCGCACGAGGACACGGCCCTCGATCTGCCCGAGGGCGTGGTCGAGCTCGGCCGGGTCCCGCCGCCTGCGGCCGAGCAGGGTGGGGCGGTCGAGCTGCCGCTGCTCGCCGGGATGGGCTTCGATCGCTTCTGTCGGCTGTATCGCGCCGAGCCTGCGCAGGGGCAGATCACCGTGCACCGCTGGCGGCCGGCCGATCCGCTCGATCCGCTGCCGGCCGAGGACAGCCGCGAGTTGTTCGTGCCCGCACTGGAGCTCGGCGGGCTGCTCGGCGAGTTCGTCAGCGAGGCGCCGACGCTGACCGGTCCGCTGGCGCTGCCGACCGGGGTCGCAATCGATGACCGCGATCATCTCCATGTCTGGGAGAGCGGCTCGGGCTGCCTTCTGATCTGGGACATCGATCGCGGACGGCTCCGCGATCGGCTGCAGCTCGGGTTCGCGGGGCCGGTCGATCTCGCGTGGATCGGCGGCCGGCTGCTCGGCGTCGGCCCGCAGCTGCCCGGTCTGCTCGAGCGCGGCGCGGACGGTCACGTGCGGCTGCGGGCGCTGCCCGAGCTCGACGGTGAGCCGCACCGGATCGCCGGCGACGGGCGCGATCGTTGCTGGCTGTTGCTCGACGCCGGCAGCGACGACGCGCGGATCGTCGCGCTCGACGGCTCGGTCGAGCTCGCGGTCGCGGGCGCCAGCGATCTGCTGTTCCTGCTCGGCAGCGACGAGGCCGAGGATCTGGTGGTCGCGCGCGGGCCCAACCAGCAATTTCTCCGCTTTGCGATCACCTCGTCCGGCATCGGCGAGGAGCCGCCGCTCTCGGCTCGCGGCTACGACGGCCGCGGGATCGTGCGGACCCCCGACGATCGGGTGCTGTACTTCGCCGAGCGGCCGTCGGCGCCCGGCGAGCCGCCGATCCGCAGCATTCGCCACGCGGTCCCGGCCCGGGTCCGCTATCGCAAGCGCGGCCGCGTGACCAGCTTTCGGCTCGACGCCGGCGAGTTTCACACCCGCTGGGGTCGGGTGTTCATCGACGCCTGTGTGCCGAACGGCACCGAGCTGCGGATCGCGGCGATCAGCTGCGACGATCCGCCGGATCCCGACGACGGGCTCGGCTCGGTCCCGGGCGACGATCCGATCGAGCGCACGCCCCCGGTCAACGCCGCGCCCTTCACTTTGAAAGATGACGGCCAGCCGCCGCTGCCGGCCGATCGCCTGGTGCCCGAGCTGATCGAGGGCCGGCTGGCCGAGCGCAGCAACGGCCGCGAGCTGCCGTGGACCGAGGCCGATGACGCGAGGCGCTTCGAGACCTGGGAGGCGCCGGTCGACGCCGAGCCCGGCCGCTACCTGTGGCTGTTCGTCGAGCTGCGCGGCAACTCCCGGCGCACGCCTCGGATCCGCTCGATCCGGGTCGAGCAGATCGGCCACCCGCTCCTGCGTCGGCTGCCGCAGGTGTACTCGCGCGACAGCGAGGCCGCCGACTTCTTGTGGCGCTACCTGGCGATGTTCGACGGGGCGCTGCTGGATCTCGAGCTGCGCACGGTCCTACGCCACGCGATCCTCGATCCGCGCTCGACCCCCGAGCCGTTCTTGCCGTGGCTGGGCGAGCTGGTCGGGATGGCCCTCGATCGTCGCTGGCCGCTCGCGGCCCGGCGGCGGCTGGTCGCCGAGGCGACCTGGCTGTTTCGGTTCCGCGGCACCGTGCCCGGGCTCTCGCGGATGATCGAGCTGTACCTCGACATGCCGATCCAGATCGTCGAGCACTTTCGAGTCCGCGGTCTGGGCGGGGCGATCGTCGGGGCCGGCGAGGGGGCGATCGGCGAGCAGACCAGCTCGGGCTCGGTGCTCGGCGCGGGCTTTCGGGTGGGCGGGGCGATCGGCAGCGAGGCGATCGTCGACATCGGCAGCGAGCAGAGCCTCGCCGAGCTGGGCGAGGACGGCTTTGCGACCCACGCCCACCGCTTCACGGTCGTGATCCCGGCGCCGCTGACCGGCGAGCAGCGCGAGGTCGTCGAGCACATCCTCGAGGTTCACCGGCCCGCGCACACGCTCTATCAGCTGTGCACGCTCGACGCCGGGCTGCGGGTCGGCGTCGGCCTGTACGCCGGGCTCAGCACCATCGTCGGGCCGACCGGCGGGTTCTTGCAGCTGCAAGTCGGCGGCAGCACGCTCGGTCGCGATCGGATCGTCGGCCAGCCGCTCCCCGGCACCAACGTGGGCTCCGCGAGGCTCGGAAAGGGCAGCCGGGTCGGCTGAGGTCGGTCATGAACGCGCTGACGATCGATCGCCTGCGGCTGCGCTACCGGATCCCGCCGAGCTGGCAGGATCGTCGCGCCGAGCTCGATCGGATCCGCGAGCAGGTGTTCGGCCACGCGCTCGAGGCCGCGCTCGCGGCCGAGGGGCTGATCGGTCACGAGGAGCTGTGCGTGCGCGCGATCAACCTGCCGGTCCGGATCGACGCCCGGCTCGGTCGGACCGCGATGGTCGAGCAGTGGACGGCCGCGCTGACCCGCGCGCTGGTCGAGCGGCTGCGCGCCGCCGATCCGCAGGTGGTCGTCCGCTATCAATCGCCGCTGGCCGCCCTCGTCGACTTCGCTCGCGGGGTCGCTCGCGGGGATCTGCGGCGCAGCTGGGCGTGGGTCAGTCTCGGGTTGGTCGAGGCGGCGGCGATCGAGCGCGGGCCGGCGGCGCTGGTCGAGTCTCTGGTTCGGACGCTGCTGGGCAGGCCCGAGGCGATCGTCGCGGTGCTGATCGAGCTGGCTCGCACGCCGCCGATCCTGCGGCGGCTGGCCGCGAGCCTCTCGCCCGCGCATAGCCGGGCGCTCGCCGAGGCTGCGCTCGCGCGCCACGGCCTCGCCCGAGCCGAGCGCGAGCAGGTGCTGGCCGGGCGGCGCGACGACGAGCGGTTGGTTGGCGATGCCGTCGCGGTCGGGCTGACGGCGGCGCTCGGCCGCTCGGCGATCGTCGCGGCGCTGCGGGATCGGCTGACGAGCAGGCGTCCGCAGACGGGCGATGATCGGCGAGCTCGCGAGCTCGCGGCCCCGCTCGCCGCCCGGTCGGTCGCGGCTTCGTTCGGCGACCACGAAGACGAGGCGCTGGTCCGGGCATGGGTGAGCCTCGCGGCGCTCGGCGAGGCGCCTCAGCAGGCGCCGCGCTGGCTGGTCGAGCAGGCGTCCGCGCTGTCCCGCTTGCTCGCTCGGCAGCCGTCGATCGAGGCCGACGAGCTCGAGGATCGGCCGGACCCGCGACCGAGGCCCGGGCGCGACGCGGATCGACGACGCGACCGGATCGCCGCCGAGCCACCCGACGCCGCTCGGGATCTCGCCGAGCTCGATCGCGCGGACGCGTCTTCGGACATCCGCGAGCCCGAAGCCGAGCCCGAAGCCCGGCCGGCCGTCGAGCCGCTGCAGCCGTGGTGGGAGCCCGGCGTGGCGCGACTCGGCGCCCGCACCCGCTTCGCCGGCCTGTTGTTCCTGATCCCGCTCATGCGATCGCTCGACGCCTGGGCGACCCTCGCCGCGCTCGCGGCCCGCGAGACCAGGACCGGCGAGCTGCGTCCGCTGCTGCATCGCTTGGGTCGTCGGTTGATCGGCTCCGAGGTGGCCGACGACGATCCAGCGCTGCTGGCCTTCGTCGGCCTACCGCCCGACTCGCCGCCGCCTGTGCTCGAGCCGCTGCCCGACGCGCTGGCCAGCCTCGACGCCGCGCTCGACCGGCAGCGCGAAGCCGTGATCGCGGCGCTCGAGCAACGACTCGCGCTGCTGCAGGAGCGCCGCGGCGAGCCGCTGCTCGCCTGGCTGCTCGCCCGCGAGGCCGAGGTCGTCGCCGACCCCGGCTGGATCGAGCTGCGTCTGCAGCTGCGTGACGTCGACCCGGCGATCCGTCGGGCCGGCCTGGATCTCGACCCCGACTGGCTGCCCGCGCTCGGGGTGGTCGTGAAGTTCGTCTATGTCTAACCTCGACTCCGATAGGCTGGCCGGCGACGCGCCGTCCGGGGCCCCTGGCGCTCGCCGGGGGCCGCGATTGCCCGACGGCTCGAGCGTCGTCGTGGCTCCGCTCCGCGCGGTGTCGCAGGATCTCGATCCGATCGCGCGGCTGGCCGAGCTCAGCCTCCGGCTGGCCGAGCTGCTCGACGGCGTCACCGGGCCGGGCCTCGCGGGCGGCGAGTTCTTGCGGGCGATCGCCGGCGATCCCGGCCTCGGGGCGGCGCTCGACCGCGAACGGATCCGGCGGCTGATCGAGCGCCACCAGCTGGCCCCGGTCGAGCTCGATCTGCTGCTGCTCGCGGCGATGGCCGAGCAACACGAGGGCCACGCCAGCGTGCTGGCGACCCTGCACCCGCGCGGCGAGGCGCGGATGACCGTCGGGCTCGCGGCCCAGATCCTGTGCCCGAGCATGGCCGAGCGGGTGCAGCTTCGTCGGCTGGTGATCGACGGTCGCGCGGCCGCGGCCCGGCTGCTGGAGCTGCGCGACGACGGGCCGTTCTTCAACCGCAGCCTCGAGCTCGGGCCCGGCGTGGCCGCGCTGATCCAGGGCGCGACGAGCTGGCCGAGCGAGCTGGTCCGCGCGGCCACGATCGCGAGCCCCGAGTCGATCGATCGGTCCGGCTTCGTCCGCTGGCTGGCTCGCGCCGACATCCAGCGGGCGATCGCCTGCCTGCGCGAGCGAGCCGAGCCGCCCTTGCTGCTGCTGGTCGCCGACGATCTGCGCACGGCCGGCGATCGGGCGCTGGCGCTGGCGGCCGCCGCCGGTCGCGGGTCGGCGCTGCTCGAGCTGAGCCCCGAGCAGGCCGGCAACCACCAGCGCGCGCTCGCCAATCAGATCATCGCCCGCGATCTGGTCGCCGTCGTGGTCGTCGATCCGCCCAAGCCCAGCGAGCTGCCGGGGCCGCTGCCTGCGTTCGTCGAGGGCCGGCCGTCGGTGATCGTGTGCACGACTCGCGATCACCTACGGGTCGAGTCGTCGGCCGGTCGCAGCCGGGCGATCCTCCCGCTCGACTGCACGCCGCTCGCGCCCGAGGAGCTGCGCGCGGCCTGGGCCGCCGCGGTCCCGGAGCTCGGCGAGCACGCGCCGCAGCTGGCCGCCCGGTTCCCGCTCGAGCCCGTGTGGATCCGCGAGATCGGCGAGGATCTGCGGGTTGGTGCGCTGCTCGGCGGTCACTCGCCGACCCCGGCCGAGGTCTTGCGAACGGTTCGAACCCGGGCCGGGACCAGCATGCGACCGGGCGTGCAGCAGCGTCGCTCGACCGCCGGCTGGGATCAGCTGGTCCTGTCGCCCGATCGGATCCGGTTGCTGCGCGAAGCGGTCGCGCGGGTCCGTCGGCAGGCGCGGGTGATCGACGACTGGGGCTTCCTCGCCGATCGGCCCGGCGCCCGTGGGGTCCGCATGCTGTTTTGCGGCCCGCCGGGGACCGGCAAGACGCTCTCGGCCGAGGTCGTCGCCCACGAGCTCGACACCGA
>Ga0079224_100013229_pt1 | contig 11477 bp, 7 predicted proteins | sample Stecom2015_FD_80414 | JGI IMG/M metagenome (GOLD analysis project Ga0079224, IMG submission 80414) | Agricultural soil microbial communities from Utah to study Nitrogen management - Steer compost 2015 | ecosystem: Environmental > Terrestrial > Soil > Agricultural land | place: USA: Utah...
AACTCGAAGTCATGGCGGGCCTTGATCTTCTCGATTACGGGAAGGATCAGATCGGTGCCTTTGTTGTAGCGCTGGGACGGCGCATGCACGATCCTCGGCTTCGGCCCTCCGATCCGTTTTCCGGGAACCGGCGGCATCTCGAAGGGCGCGGGGATGAAATGGATGTTCGGATGGAGATACATGTGGTCGAACTCCAAGGTCAGGTTGAGATCCGAAAGCCCGTCCAGGGCCGGGGTCACCCCGTCCACGCGCAGCTCGGTGCCGTAGAAGATGCTCACGATGCGGGCGCCACGCCTTTTCAATTCGGCGGCCAAATGCGCGCCGTGGGTGAGGTCGCGCGCGCCGTCGAAATGCACCACGTCGTAACCGTCCAGGGCGAACTTTTCGATGATGCCGGGTATGTTCCGGCGCACCCGCACATCCTTCCATGCGCGCCATGCCCGCTGCAGGGGGTTGGGCGGCAATTGCGAAATCGGCTCGGGTCGGACGCGCAAATCCTCGGGCTTCGGGTCGATCAGCCTGCGGTTGGCTTCGCGCAGGCGGTGCCGCACCTGCCAGGCGCGGAATTTCCGCACCGGATAATAGTCCATCAGGATTTGCGGGATCTCGGGAAAGCCGTCCGAAGAGGCCGGGCCCTGGAAGAAAACCAAATCGGCATGATGCCCGGCCCGGCGCTCCATTTCCAGAAAATGGCGGGGAAGGCCTTGGAAAGGGCCATGGGTGAGATGGAGGATTCTCATCGCCGCGCCGCGCTCACCGGCCGACGATGATCTTGCCGCGCGAGGTTCCCTTGCGGCTGGAAACGCTGTATAGATATATGCCCGGTTTGACCCGCGCTCCGGCGCTGTTGGCCCCGTCCCAGTGGAACTGGTGGCCCTTGGCGTCCTTGGAACCGAAATGCCGCACCACCGATCCGCTTTGGGTGAATATGGTGGCGCTGGCCCCCTCGGGCATATTGTCCAGAATCAGGAGAGCGTGTTTTCGCAGGAAGGGGTTGGGATAGACCTTTATCCCGGATATTCCCGAGATGGGAGGATGCTCCTGGCTTTCGAATTTGCTCAGCCCGTTTTCGGTGGCGGCCCAGATCAGGCCCGTTTCCTTATCGGCGGCGACATCCAGGATGCGGTCTCCCAGCAGTCCATTTTCGATCGTGTAGCGCTCCATCTCCGACGATTCGGCTTGCGGCGCCGGCCGGAGCTGGTACAGGCCGTTCTGGCAGCCCAGCCAGAGGTTTCCCCTGCCGTCGGTTTCCATTACTCTGCAAGACGAGGCCGTCACGTTTTCCAGAGGCTTCACCACAAGACCTTTATCGGAGTCGATCTTGTACATCAGGCTGTCCACGTAACCCAGAGCGCCGTTGAATAGGGTCCATAACCGCCCGAACCGATCCAGGGCCAGGTCCCTGCCGGCTTCTCCACCGGCCGTGGCGCTCAGCTTGCCCGCCAGCGCCACCCGGTTTTTGACTCCGGCCAATCCGTATCGGTAGAAATGGACGCCGTTCTCCCCCGCTACCCCGAGTATGTCATCGGATAGGATCCGGACCGCCTCCACCTTGTTGCCCGGTCCCTGGATTTCGGCGCAGGAAAGGTCGCCGCTTCTCTGGTCGAAATGGGCGAGCCTATACACCGCCTTGGAGTCGTTGTTCGCAAGCTGGACCGCCCAAACATCGTCGCCGCGAGGGTCGCTGACGGTTTTGACAATCGTATACTCTCCCCCCTCGGCAATGGGGGTGAGGCAGGAATTGCCGGCGAACCAATTCTGTTCCTTGCCGCCGGTCCGAGTCAATCCGAATCCCCAGGTCCCGGTCAGCAGACCCCCGTCCTTCAGGAAAGTGAGGCCTCGCAGTTCGAACAAATAGACTTCACGCGAGGGGAAGGGAAAACGATAGGCCTTTTCCCATCCCCCGTCCCTCGATTGGTAGACGCCTTGGTCGGTCATAATCGCGGCTTGGCCGGATACCGCGGTCACGCTCGCAATGGCCTCGGGAGGAAATTCCGTGGACGCGGGCATAGCGGCGAAGCCCTGCCAATATCGGAGCAGGGATTGTTTTCCGCCCAGGAAAACGGTTTTGCCCACGACCAAGGCCGTTTGAACATCCTTCCAGCCGATCAAGGTATCGCCATCAACATGCGCGTCGCGCCCTTGAAGCGCCTTGACCTTATAGGCTCCATAAAGAATGGTGCCGGTATCATGGACCACCAGGCGCCCTTGGGCGAAGGAGAATTCCACGGGCCGATCCAGGTTCGGATCGGATGGAGAATCGGCGGCGGCGAAGCCTCCGCCCTCGTCGCTTCCGTCCCCATCCCCATCGGTTCCGTCTCCATCGATGTCGGGGTCCGGAGGGGGCGGCGCCGGCTCCAGGGTGGAGGCGGATATCACGCTTTTGGAAACGGTCCAGATTCCCGGATCGTAAATGGTACCGCCGAATTTCGTGGATTGGATGTTCTGCCAGTCCACGGGCGCCTGCATCACGGCGTTTCCGGTGGCGATGAAAAGGGTATCTCCCACGCGGGCCAGCCCTGTCACCGGTTGCGGGCCCAAGGATCCGAATTTCGTGAGATTGGCCTGGGCGATTCCGGCCTCCCGATCGAAAAAACTCAGGCCTTTTTCGGACCCCAGCACCAGGTATTTTCCAGCGGCGATCATGGCGCGGGGATTCATGATCCAGCCCGCCGACTTGTATCCGTTACCCCATCTGGACCAGCGGTTCCCTTCCAGCCGGAAGAGGATTCCCGACCGCGAAGCCGCCCACAGGCGATCCGAGGCGTCGACGGCCAGCGAGACGATGCGCACGTCCACGAGCCCATGGCTGTTGGTGAAAACCGTTTCGGCAAAAGTGGTCGGATCGATTTTGCGGACGCCCCCGTGGGTCCCGGCGAAAACCGCCCCCCGGTATTCCGCCAGGACATTTATGGGATTGACGTTGGTAAAACTTTCCCAGGCTCCGACATACGCCCCGGAAGGCATCGGAAACAGCGCGACCAGGGACAATAAACCGAAACCTACGGCGATGCCCGAACCGGCCTGCCTCGAAACCGTTTTAACCATATCGCGTTAATGTACCAATTTCATCCCGCGAACCATCTTCCCGGAAAGCCACCGGTCATGATGCCCGCCCGCGAAAACGCCGGAAATAGGCGCTGATCCGGTCCATAATCTCCGTCTCCAAGCGGATTTCCTGATCCACTACGCGGAAATCCGGAAGGGGCGAATCAGGACCTTCCCATCTTACGCCGTCTTTGCGTGTGCATAAGATACCCGCCCCCGGAAAGCGCGCTTCCAGGGATCGGATGATTCCGAGTGGCGGCGCGGCATGGTTCCGCCCCTCCAAAACCGCAACCGGATTGATACCGGCCCCGCGCAGGCACGCCAGAAAGCCGCTGTTTTCACCCAGAGAGGATGCGGCAATCCAGCGACGGCCCCTATCCAGTCCTTGAGGGAGGAAAATGCGCCGGACAAAACGATAAGCGGACGCACCCTCCCTTGCTTCCCCCAGGTCGCCCTCCTGGTATGGCCCCTGCAGGATTAAATCCGCCCGGCGTCGGCAAGCCCGGGTTTCCCGGAAATGTCCCCCGGGCAACAGATCGAACAGGCCCGGCCTTTCACCCGGGGCCTCCAGCAAAATCCGAAACGCGCCGTCCAGCCGGGGATCCTGGAAGCCGTCGTCGGAAAGGATCAGGTCGAAAGACCGGCCGCCATGCACATCGTACTGATGCAGGCGCTTCCAGGCATAGGCCCGGTTGCGCGTGGCGAACACCCGGGCTCCGGTATCCCGGCGCAGCATTACGGCTTCTTCGGAAAACAGGCGCCAATCGTCGCCGTCCCCTACCTCGCTGAAATCCGGATCGGCCCCTCTGCGTCCCCGTCCCATGCGATAGGCCAGGATAGCCACGCGCAGGCCGCGCCCGAGGAAAATGCGCGCCAATTCCAGGGTAACGCTGGTTTTTCCCGAGCCTCCCGCGCGCAAGGCGCCCACTACGACCATGGGAATGGCGGGAACGAAGGCGCGGTCCCGCGAGACGCGCATCGCAAAGCGATGCATCCGCGAAACGGCCCAGTAAAGCGGCGAAAACGCCCTCAAAAAGGGATGCGGGCGCCACAACCGACCGGAAATCGGGCGGTCCGGAAAAGGTCCAATAACTGATAAAATTGAATTGTCGGCAGCCACGTGGGATAATGGAAGGAATGGACCGGCGGTATCCGCGCCAAAGGGAAAATTAGCTATTCGCGGGCGCGTGGCGCGCAGGCAAAGGAACGGAATATGGGTCTGGACGACAAACTGGTCCGCAAAAAACTGGAAGTGCTTCTCAAGGACGAGGACTTGGTCAACAAGTACCTCCGCGTGTACGGCCCGCGCCTGGACATGGCCAATATCGCCAAGCTCAAGCAGGACCAGTTCAAGCCCGGTCCCGAAGGCGGCATGGGGGAAAAGGACGATCCCACCTATCAGATCAAATTGAAATGCCCGGTTTGCAGCCAGTCCGATATTTTCTGTTACGAGATAAAGGCCAAAAGCCTGACTTCGACCTTGGACCGGTTCCTGGCCCCGCGCTATCAGGCGGTCAAACCCTTCCGCAACGTGAACTTCAGCCTCTTTTCGGTTACGGTATGTCCAACGTGTCTGTTCGCCTCGCCCGACAAGCGCGACTTCATCACTTTTTCGGTGCAGGTCAACTCCGAAAACAAGTCCCAGCTCAGCCCCTACGTGCTGGAGGAGCTCCGCAAAAAGGTAGAGGAGCGGAAATCGCTGCTGCCCGGAGACGCCGACGCCGCGGCTTTCTTTTCCCATCCGCGGTCCGTAACGGCGGCCATCGCCGCTTACCGGCTCGCCATCCATCGCGCCCTGGTGGAGGCCTCGCTGGAAACGCCGCTGGCATGGTACAAGGCCGGCATGTATTCCCTCAAAATCGCCTTGTTCATGCGCGATTCCGGGGAGAGCGACGATATCGCCCTCAAGGACGCCGCCGATTACCTTTCCAAAAGTTTCCGCAACAGCGAGCTCAAGAGCCCGGAACTGGAATACCAACTGCTATACATCCTCTCGGCCTTGTACCTGCGCCTCGGGGACGGGACCCAATGCCAGAGCTACATGGGGGTGCTGGACAAGTGGAAGTCCGAACTGACCAAACAGGCCAAGGACGATCCCAAGGTGACCACCGCCCATGTCGATCGGTGGCTGGACAAGGCCAAGGAGCTTTGGACCGACCGGGAAGTTCCGGATTTGTGGACCCATTAGCCTTATTCCGCCCGGATGGTCGCACATGCTGCGTAAAGGATTCCGCCTAGGGCTCGCCGCGGGCCTTTGGGCCCACTGTGCCGGAGCCGATTTGAACCCCCGAGGTCTGTTGGAATTCGGCGGGGAGGGCGCGGGCGTTCCCGCCCTTTCCTTCCTCAAGCTGCCCACCTCGGCGCGAGGCATGGGTTTCGGCGCCGCCGCCCTGACCACGGATGAAGAAGCCACCATGGTGCAGGGCAACCCCGCCCTGCTCGCCATGGTGCAGGATTATTATTACTCGGTATCCCACGCCGAGATCCTGGGAGAGTTCCGCCATGAGAACCTGGCCTTCACCTTGCCCACGCCCGGCTGGGGCGGCTTCGGCGCCTCGGCCAATATCCTGGCCGCCACCGCCTTCGAAGACGCCCGGGACATAGACGAGAACCCGTCCAACCCCTCGGCATACGACATAGCCGTGGGCCTGGCCTATGGAAACCATTTTTGGCCGGGTCGCGCCTCGGCGGGCCTGCGCCTGGACCTGATCCGCAGCGACTTGGACGGCGATGCGGCCACCGGGTACGCGGTCAGCGGGGCCCTTTTGTTCATGCTGGTTTCGGATTTGCGTCTGGCCGTCGCGATCAATAACTTGTCCCATGGCATCTCCTACAACTCTTCATCCGGATCGCCGGTAGAACCCCTGCCGCTGAACCTGGGACTGGAATTGGGGAAACCGTTGCTCGGTAGCCGGTGGTCCGGGCATGCCGGCCTGGCCAAGTCCAACGACGGCATTCTGCGGTACTATGCGGGCGCGGAATGGCGCATCATCCGGCCTCTGGTGGCGCGCGCCGGTTACGAGGGCTCCAGCCAGGACCGGGAACTCGGGCCCATGAGCGGCCTGGCCGCGGGTCTGGGCGTGAAATACGATCGCATCACATTCGATTACGGGTACAAGATCCTGGGTCCCCTGGGATCCTACCACGCCTTCACCCTGAACTACTCCCGCAAGTCCGAATTCCGCGCGCGGGACGAGATCCTGCTCGAACGCGCGGGTGAAAAATACCGGCAGGGCAAATACAAGCAGGCCCTTTCCCTGGCCCGCGGCGCCGTGTCCGCGAATCCGTACAACCTCAAGGCCCAGGCCCTGGCGCAACAGGCCCTTATCGAGTTGGAGCGGTTGGACGAAACCGCCGTCACCTTGGCCTTCACCGCGAATACCGAAGGCCGCTTCACTCCCGAGTGGCGGGACGGCCGTCCCATGGGCGGACTGGCCCGGCGCAAGACCAAGCTCGCCCAGCTCAAGGAATCGCAGGGGCGCGTGATCGTCCTCGACGCGGGCAACCTCATAGGGACTACGCCGCCGGCCATGGAAAAGGAGAAATACATATTCGGAGCCTACGCGCGCATGCCCTACGATGCGATCAATCTCGGCGCGGCGGAGCTCCGGCTCGGCGCGGACGGCCTGGATCCGCGCCTCCCCTTCCTGGCCTCGCAAAAGCCCCTGGATGCGCCGGGATCCGGCGTGTCGGCCGCGAAAACCTTCGCGCTCAAGCGCGGGGCTGAAGTAATGGTGATCGGCGCCGTCGATCCCAAGAGCGTTCCGGGAGCCGGCGCCGGGGAAGGAAGGATCGAAGAGGTGGCTCGCGTGGTACGTCGCATGGCGGATCCGCCCAAGGAATCGCGCATCCTGGTCCTCTTGCTGCACGGAAGCCTGACCCAGGCCCATCAGGCCGCCGCCGCGGCTCCGGAACTCGACGTCATAATCCTTTCCGGCGAAAGCCAGGCCTTGGGCAGCCCCATGAAGGCCGGCAAGACCCTGATCTGCTCCCCGGGCCGCGGAGGCGCCCATATTGGCGAACTCACTTTGCGGCTGGACAAGGCCGGGCGGATCCTTTCCTTCCGGCATTTTCTCATTCCCCTGGATACGGACGCGCCCGAAGACGCGGAGATGAAGAAATTCCTGGAACCGGTCACCCTCGATCCCAACCGGTTCGCCATGGAGGGATACGCGGACGATTACCGGGCCCAGGTCATCGCCTATGTCCGCGCGGACAAGCCGGGCGCGGAAGGTTCGATCTTTCTGCGGGATCTGGGCACCGGCCGCGACTTTCCGGTTCCGGCCCCGGGACTGGCCGCATCGCGCCCCATACTGGGTTATGGCAAGAACAAGGTGGCTTTTTTGGGCGAGGACGGAAGCGGAGCGCGGGAAGTCTATGTTTCCGAGCCCGGAACCCACAGGCTCGACACCTTGACCCGCATGCGAGGCCGCGCCTTCGAAATCCGCTGGATCCTGGGACACAACGCCCTGCTCGCCGCCTACGAAAAGGGCGGCGAATCCGACTTGCTGCGCATCGATCCCTGGAGCAAGGAAGTGCGCGATCTGACTCAGGGCCGTTTCGGCGACATCCTCGGCTTCGACATGTCGGAGGCCGGAGATCGCCTGGCTCTGAATGCGACCGATGAAAAGGGCGGCGCCATCTGGGTGACTACGGCCGAAGCCGCCTCTCCCGTATCGATCGCCCGCGATCGGGGCTTCCTGGGATCGCCGCGCTGGAGCCCCAAAGGCGACAAGCTCGCCTTTCTGACCGCTACGGGAGAAGGGTACGGCGAGTTGCGGGTTTTCGACTTCGCGACCGACAAACTCGTTTCCGCGACGCGGGAAAGCCGGGTGCGCGATTTCTCCTGGTCGGCGGATGGGTCCCGCATTTTCTATTCCGCGGGCGTGAACCTGGCCGACATCAACGCCTTTACCTTGGAACCCCCTTCCCTGGCCAAGGTCACCACCGTAGCGCCGGCGCCGCGCAGCGAGGGGCACCCCTCGGCCAAGGTTTACGGCGGCCGCGACGGCCTTCTGTTCGAGGCCGGCACGGAAGGCGGACGCGGCATTCTATGGATGGACCTGGAAACGCGGGAAGAGAAGATTCTGACCGATACCGCCGGCTATAATTCTCTGCGCTGATTCCGCCGGTACGCGGTTTTTCCGGACATCCTCACCACAGCTTCCGCTTGAAGGTCCGGCCGTCCCGGCGGCATTCGAATTCGAAGGCGAAGTACTCCCGCCGGAATTCGTCCGCCTTGTTTTCCGCCCATGCCTTGCATTCCTCCAGCCCGGCGAATCCTTCCGGCACCGCCGTAGTAGCGCCGCTATTGGCGCGAAAGAATCCGGACCATGGCCCCTCGGCCTCCGGGATCGGAGCATCGGCATCGGGAGCCGGCATACCGGCGGATTCCGTGCCCGCGCTATCCGGAAACGCCCCATTTTCGGCGGCGGGCGGCGCGCCCGGCAGTGTCAGCGCGCCCGGCAGTGTCAGCAATTGCATCCGGACCAGCCTGTACCGTTCGAACAGATCCCTGCGCGGGGACTCGTCTATGTCTATCATGATCCGCTTCGCGATATCCTCGATGCCGACCTCGCGGCGCAATTTCCCATTGGCCCGGAAACGGGAGCCGCCGGCATGGAATCCATCGTAAATCCAACCTTCCGCTCCACCCTTCCGATCGCTCAGGACCTTGAGCAGGGCCGCGTCCCCGGCATCGGCGCCCAGCAAGGATTCCAGTTCGGCCCGCTCGGCATGCAATTGGGCCGGACTCATGCTCCAGGTATCCAGATGCCCGAAACGGGTCCCGAAATGGTTTTCCGGAGGTAAAACCGGCCGTGCCGCCGGGGATGCGCCGGCTTCGCATGGGGCGCCGCAAAAAGAGGGCGCGCACCCGCTTAGGGTGAACGCGAGAAAAGCGGATGCCAGGCCCAGGAACGCCTTTCCGGCTCGCGCGCCCGCAATCGCCTCGGGGGCCGAGTGAACCCGGGTCGGCGGTGGCGGCGGAAATCGTGGCGTTGCGGACATGGATCTCCCTGGGAACGGAATGCGGCGCTTTTCGCCGGGGCGGCCGCGGAAATGGGCCCGGGCGGATAAAATATAATGGAAGATGACCGCGGGATACGGGCTCGGAGCCCGGGATCCGAGGCCATCGCAGGCCTATGGACCCAGGACGGCGCGGATCCGCCGCCCTTCAAGGGCTGCAGGGCTATCGCCCGACAACGGTCGTTGGCCTACCGGCCCACGACTTGATTGAACCAGCGGACCAGTTCGAACTTTTGGGCATCGTCCATGGGTTGGAAACGCACCCCTATGCCTCTTAGCCCCGGTTCGTCCACAACCCAGATAACCTGGGCATATACGCCGTTCAAACTGGGGTTGTAATAGCTGTGCACGAGAACCACGTCCCCTTCGCGCAACCCTTCTCCCCCCTCCAGGAAACATCCCCCCAGGTTCACATTGAGAATGTTGGTATCGTAAAAATGGCCGTTCTGCAAGGTCACTCGGGCCGTTACAGCCACGGGCCAGCGCGCTGATCCTCTTCGTTCTTCCGACATGATGATTACCTCATCCGTATCATAGTACAGAGGAGGGAAGGAAATCCGCTTTTTTCTGGATCGGAAAGGAGAATGAAGCCGGTCATTCTCCGGAGGAGGCCGGCTTCCATCGGCAAGGGATACCGTGGAAGCCGGCTGATCAAGCCCCTATCTACCCCGCGGAAGCCGCCTCGGCCGCCCGCTCCTGGGCGGTTTTGCAGTCGATGCACATTTTGGCAGTGGGAACCGCCTCAAGCCGGGGCTTGGGAATCAATTTGCCGCACTTTTTGCAGACGCCGAAGGTGCCGTTGCGGACGCGATCCAAAGCTTCTTCGATATAGAAGAGATACTTGCCTTCGCGACTGGCCATATGGAAAGCCTGTTCGCGATCCTGGGTTTCCGTGGCATGATCGGCCAAATGATAAGCATGGCTGGACAAATCCCCAGCGCCCTCTTTGGAATTAAGGCGCATGGTATTGTCTTCGAGATAGCCCAATTCCTGAAGCAAGGTCTCTTTCTTCTCATTCAACAGATTTTCAAAGAATTTGAGCTCGGTTTTGCTCATTTTGGCGCGCGGACCGGCCGTTGCGGCATCTTCCTCGGCCTTGGCGGGCGCCGCCGCGGCTGCGGATTTGGGCTTCTCCTTGGACGCATCCTTGGAAGCGGCGCTCGCCTTGCTCGGCGTTTCCTTACCGGCTGTCTTCTTCATCATCGCACGATCCTTTCCCGACCCATACCCCTTAGGGCTTTGGATCGGTTTAATCTAAACTATTTTCGATACCCAAAAAAATGCAACTTCACCGTTTATGTCCAGGGAGCCGCCCTCGTCTTCTCGAACTGGATCCGAAAACTCCAGGGAGCCCGCCAAAACTTCGGCCGTAATATATGTAAAATGCGTTTCCAAAGCCTCCCGGAAAAGACTCGATCCGGTTTTGACCCGCACATCGACCTTGTCCGTCACTTCGAAACCGGCTTCTTTCCGCATATTCTGGATTTTACTGACGGTTTCCCGGGCCAGCATTTCCAGGCGCAGGACATGATCCACGGCCGTGTCGAGGGCCACGGTAAGATCCGCGCTGGCTTCGACCACCAACCCTTCCATGACCTCGCGTACCACGGTGACGTCCTCGGCCCGCAATTCTCCTTCCTCCAACCGAAGTGACGATCCGGAAAGCAGAGATTTTATCTCTTCATGAGAGAGTTTTGCAACCTTTTCCGCCACCGTTTTCATGGCCTTGCCCATGCGGGAACCCAGGCTCTTGAAATTGGCCTTGCCCTTGTAGGTGACCAAGGACGATTCATCCAGGGAAACCGCCACGGATTTGACGTTCAACTCCTCGCGGATCAGGTCTTCCATATCCAGGATTTCCTGTTTTTGCAGTTCATTTCGGACCACGACTATGATCCGGCGCAAGGGCTGACGGTTCTTGATATTGTGCAAAGACCGCAAGGACCGGCCCAGATTCACGGCATGCCTTACCCGGGCCATTTTGGCATTCAGAGCGGGATCATGCAGTTCCGGATCGAATTCCGGAAAATCGCATAAATGAACAGAAACGTTCCGTTTCTGTTCATCATGGACGGAAACCCCGGCGGCCTTGGACGAGTCCGGCTCTCCCCGCCCGGAAGGCTCCCGGACCAGGATTTGATAAATTTCCTCGGCCAGAAAAGGCAGGAAGGGCGCCAGCACCTTGGAGAAGTCCACCAGCACCCGGTACAAGGTGGCGTAGGCGGAGTTCTTATCCGCATCGTCCTCGGACTTCCAGAAACGGCGGCGCGAGCGGCGGATATACCAATTGGTCAAATCGTCGATAAAGGCCACCACGGCCGGCACCACGTTGAAAAGGCGATAGGCATCCATTTCGGCCTGCACCTTGGCCAGCAACTCCTGCAAGTCGGACAGAATCCAGC
>Ga0079224_100013230_pt1 | contig 11477 bp, 11 predicted proteins | sample Stecom2015_FD_80414 | JGI IMG/M metagenome (GOLD analysis project Ga0079224, IMG submission 80414) | Agricultural soil microbial communities from Utah to study Nitrogen management - Steer compost 2015 | ecosystem: Environmental > Terrestrial > Soil > Agricultural land | place: USA: Utah...
CGCGACTACTTGCTGGTCGACGACACCTTGACGCAGGGCGGCACCTTCACCTCGCTTGCCGCGCATATCCGCGCGGGCGGCGGCAATGTCGCGGCGCCATCGCGTTGACCGGCAAGGGCTAGAGTGCGAGGCTGCACCTCTCCGACGAAACCCTCTAACGACTGCGAGCGGCCCATGGCGACCTCGAAGACGCCTTCCGAGCGGCAACCGGCTACGGCTTCGACGGCCTCACCGAAAGCGAGGCCCGCTACCTCGCGAACTATCGTCCCGCTGACGCCGTCCGAGATCGAATCCTTGCGGAAAGAGACCGTGCGCGACATGCAGGCGGCCAGGGAGCAGCTCCGCAGGATGAAGATCGGCCGGACCTAGCCACCGCCCAGGCAGAGAGCGACGAGGACGACGCCCGGCTGCGCCGGTCGGCCGCGGCGCAACGCCGCATGGAGGCCGCGCGTCGCGTCGATCCGTCCCGCGACACCCTCCTGGTTGCGATCGCCCGGCTCGGCGGTATCAACCGCGAGGAGGCGCGGCGCGAATGGGGGCTCAGGCCCGAGGAGCTGCGCCACCGGGGGCTGGTCGGATTCCCAGTATTCCGCAAGGTCGGCGGCAAGTCCATCGACGAGATGCGGCTGGCGCTGCAGGAGCTCGGGTATCTGTCCGAGGACGGCGATCCGAACGAGCTCGAGGACAAGATCGCCCTGAGCCTGAATGGCACCCCACAGTACGCCGCTGCCGGGCTCGAGGCGCAGGCCGAGGCCGAGCATGATCGTCGGCTGGAGAACGAGCAGGCCGCGGAGCAGGCCGAGTACGTTTCCAACCTGCCGCCGGAGCTCGACGACGAGGAAGAGGCCCGTATCGAGCGCGAGGCAATTCAGGCAGAATCGGAGGCTGCGGCCGCCCTCGACGACCTCGACGACGACCTGGTGGTTTTCCTCGACGAGCAGATCTCGGAGGACTCGGATGGAGCAGAACAGTTCGACGACGAGGCGCTCGACTCAAGCCGAGCGGATGCGGAAGTTCTTGCGGGCGCTGGAAGCCCTGGCGAAGCTGTCACCGAGGAAGCGGGCGGACCTGATTCGGGCCGAGGCGAGGAGCCGGGGGCTCGTGAAGGACTGAGCCCCGAGGAGTCGCAGACCGCGGCTCCCGACACCGAAGGCGAATCCGCCGATCCCCTTGCCGGGATCCCCGGCACCGGGCGGATCGACCTGCAGCTCGCGAGCCGCGCCCACGAGGGAACCTCCTTCGACCCCGAGAAGCGCGGCGCGGCCTGGGTCCGCGAGTTCGAGGCCACGGTCCGCGCCGACTACGAGTCGCTGCGCGCGCTTGCCGAGCGCCACGGCAAGCTCGATGGGCTCGACGAGCGCTTCGCCAGGTATCCCGACGGCTACGCAACGCGGATCACCGCCTACCTCGCATCGTACAGCCGCGTCATGAGCCCCATGATCGTGGGGGCCGGCGCGCTTCCCGACCGAGCGCAACCGCAAGCGGATCGAGGCGGCGGACAATCGGCTGCGCGAGGCGTTCGAGTTCCGCGACCGCATGCTGACCCGGATGCGACGCGACATCATCGGCAAGCAGTCAATTTCCGCCGATGACGCCGATCTCAACCTGTTCGACAAGCTGCATTAACCGTTCTGGCTCGCCGGCAGCGGGCTCCACCGGGCCCCGACGAGCACGCACAGCCAGAGCGGCCAGAGCCTTCGCACCAGTCGCCGTCCATGGGGCCCCCAGCACTGCAGGACGTTGGTCGCCAGGGACGGAACCACCACGAGGCCCGCCGCGGTCCCGGGCGAGAGGACGATGCCGAGCAGGGCCATGGCCGCGGTGGGCAGCCCCATCCCCCCTTCACGGCCCCGGCCAGGACGAAGACGCCGACGACCCTGGCGAACGCGTTCGCTTCCATCCGGGCATCATTCGCGAAGCGCGCGTTTTCGTCGCGCTCGAATCGCAGCCGCGTGTTGACGGCCCGGGCCCGGTGCCCTAGCTTCGGCCGCGACACCTACAACCGGAGCCATCATGTCGAGCCAGCGAACGGCGCGCGTCGCCATCCTGTCAGCCCCTGGAACCGACGTCGTCGCGGCAGCGTTGCGGCAGTTGCCCGATGCCGAAGTGGTCGAGGCGCGATCGGAAGCCGAACTGCTGGACCATCTGCCGGAGTCGACGGTCCTGGTCCTCATGGGCCAGGCCTATACTCCGGGCATCGCGAGCGTGCTCGAGCGGTCGGGATCGATGCGACTGGTGCAGCTGCTGACCGCCGGCTACGACCGGCTCGAGCAGCTCGGCGTGCCGGCCCATGTCCGTGTCGCGACCGCGGGGCACAGCCGGTCGCCGGCCGTGGCCGAGCACGCCATGGCGCTGATGCTGGCCTGGGTTCGTGGCCTGCCCAAGGCGCATGCTGCGCAGCGTGACCGGCGCTGGGCCGGCGAGATCCGCAAGGGGCTGGGACTGCTGCTCGACTCGACACTGCTGGTCGTCGGTTTCGGCAGCATCGGCCAGGAACTGGCCGCGCGCGCCCGGGCCTTCGGCATGCGAGTGGAAGGCGTCAATCGCTCCGGCCGTCCCCATCCGCTCGCCGAGCGCATGTACACGCCGCACCAGCTGGCCGAGGCGCTCGGGCATGCCGACTTCGTCGTGCTCGCGATGCCTTCCACCCCCGAAAGTCGCTCCATGTTCGGCGCGGCGCAGTTGGCCGCAATGAAGCCGTCGGCGGTCCTCGTCAATGTCGGCCGGGGCGATGTCGTCGATACGGACGCCCTGATCGACGCATTGCGCGGCGAGCGGATCCGCGGCGCGGCGCTCGATGTCATGGACCCGGAACCCCTGCCGCCGGAAAGCGCCTTGTGGCAGCTCGACAATGTCGTGATCACCCCCCACGTGGGCGGGATCGGGGGCCGGGTGGGCAACGAGATCCTTGCGCGTTTCGTCGCGCAGAACGTCGGCCGTGCGCTGGCCGGTGAACCGGCGGAGTTCGTCGTGGATGCGGGTGTCTTTCGCCAGGGTCGATAGGACGAGGCCCGCCGGCCGGGCTTGCCAGCCTCAGGCGGGGGCCGGCCGCGAGGCTTCGGTCGCCGAACCGGCGTTCGAAGCGGCCGCGGCGAGGTCCGCGTTCAGCGCCGCCGTGTAGCTGCGCGCATCGACCTCCAGCGTGTAGCGCGGCGAGTCCAGGTACTGCCTCGCCACGCGGGCCCGGTGCTCCTCGATCTCGGCCATCATCCCGGCGCGGTCGGGCAGGGCGATGCGGCCGCCGATGACGCCGGCGATCCACCGGCCCTGCACCTCGACCAGCGGGATCGTGGCGCCGATCGGCTGCACGAGGCCGGAGAAGTAGAGGCCGGGCAGGTCGAGCGGCACGATGCGCCGATAGAGCGCCGGCGGCCGGCCTTCGTCGACCCGGAACAGCGACGGGTCGAGGAAGGGGAAGCGGGTTTCGTAGCCGGTGGCGTAGATGATCGCGTCCACCGGTTCGCGGCTGCCATCGACGAAGGCGACCTGGTCGCCCTCGAGCCTCGCGATGTTCGGCTTCATGCGGATCCAGCCGTGGCCGAGGTAGGGCAGCAGCTCCTGGCTCAGCGTCGCATGCTCGCGCCAGATCGGATGGGCCGGTCGCGGCACGCCGAAGCGACGCTGGTCCCCCATCGTGAACTGCGCGATATAGCGCAGGACGCCGCGCGCCATGGGCACTGGCATCTTCAGCCGGGTGGTCATGAAGCGCAACCAGCGGTCGGTCGGGATGCCCGAGATGTACTTCGGCATGATCCATGCGCTTCGTCGCGTCGAGATGAGGACGCTGCGGGCGCGGCGGGCGAGATCCACCGCGATGTCCACGGCCGAGTTGCCGATGCCGACCACCAGGACCCGCTTGCCGTCGAACGGATCGGCGACCTTGTAGTAATGCGAATGGATCGCTTCCCCGTCGAAGGTGCCCGGGAACTCCGGGAGGCGGGGATGGGTGAGGTGCCCGTTGGCGAGGATCACGTGCCGATAGCGATGCGTGACGCTGGCGCCGCCGTCCCGCGGCGCGACCGTCACGTTCCAGCCGTCGCCATCGGGCGAGACGGCGACGACATCGCTGCGGAAACGGATCGGGCCGCGCAGCCCGAAGCGGTCCGCATAGCGGTCGAAATGCTCGGCGACCTGCTCGTGCGAAAGGTAGTCGGGCAGGTGGTCGGGCACCGGGAAGTCGGGATAGCCGATGCTCTGTCTGCTCGAATCGATATGCAGGCTGCGATAGGCGGACGACGTGCCGCTGTCGTTGTCGTAGCGCCATAGGCCACCGATGTCCGAGCCGCGCTCGTAGCAGTGATAGGCGATGCCCGCCGCGGCCAGCGCCTTGCCGGCCGTCAGCCCGGAAATGCCCGCGCCGACGATGCAGACGTCGGCGATGTCGTTGCCGCGGTTCGACTGCGGATGGTTCATTGCGCCTGTTCCCCTGATTGCCATGCGCGCAGGATGGTATCGAAATCGGGATCGGGATCGAGCGGCGGATCGAAGCGGTAGCTCGTCACGAACTCGCGGGGCCAGCCCTTCAGCACGGCCTCGACGGCGGGATCGGGCTCGATGGAGACCCGGCCGGCCGCATCGGGGCCGGCGACCCGTCCGAGCGCCGCGACGATGTCGCCGACGCTCACCGACAGGCCCGGCTGGTTGACGGACCGGCAGTCGCCGAACTGGGCGGCATCCACGTCGTGCAGCCGGAGCAGGTTGGAGGCCACGCGCTGCACCGACACGACCGGGAAGCGCAGGTCGCGACCCAGCGGCGAGACCGCGGGCCTTCCGAGCATGGGCTCGCGGGCGATCGAGGCGATGATGTCGGAGACCGTCCGGGTGCGGGCGGGGGGACGCAGCAATACCACCGGCAGCCGCAGCGCGCGGCCGTCCACGATGCCCTTGCGGCTGTAGTCGTCGATGAGCAGCTCCGTGACGGCCTTGGCGGTGCCGTAGGAGGTGGCGGGCGTGCGGAACTGGCGGTCGCCCACCGCGTCGGGCAGCGCGCCGCCGAACACGGCGATCGAGCTGGCATAGACGAAGCGCGGGCGCACGCGGGCGCCGCGGCAGGCCTCGAGCAGCCGCCAGGGCAGCAGCATGTTGATCGCCCAGCCGCTGTCCGGGTCGTTCTCGGCGTCGATGGTCAGTGTTGCCGCGAGATGGAAGATGCTGTCGGGGCCGCTGCCCATGGCGTCGCGCAGCAGCGAGTCCTCGCGCAGGTCACCGACGAGCGCGCGTACCCGGATGCCGGGGGCGGCGGGCGGATCGAACGGGGCACGGTCGACGAGCACCAGCTCGTCGAGGGCGGCCGGGCGGCCGTCCGCGCCGGCGAGGCGGCCGCCGGCGATTATCGCGCGCACGAGCGCGCGACCGATGAAGCCATTGGCTCCGGTAACGAGAACCTTCATGCGTTCAGCCTGTCTTGATGATGATCGACCGGGTGGTGTCGGACGGGACCTGTCTCGCCACGGGGTCGGCGGCGAGCGCGGGGCGATCCCACAGCGTGAAGTAGAAGCGTGCCCCGGCGCCGCGCTCGGACTCGGCCCAGACACGACCGCCGTGGCGACGGATGACGCGCTGGACCGTCGCGAGGCCGATGCCCGTGCCCTCGAACTCGCTCGCCGTATGCAGGCGGCGGAACATCTGGAAGAGCTCGCCCGCCATCTCCATGTCGAAGCCGGTCCCGTTGTCGGCCACCCGATAGACGGTGACGCCCTCGACGAGCTCGCTGTCGAACACGATGTGGGCCTCCTCGCGGCGCGAGGTGTACTTCCAGGCATTGCCCAGCAGGTTCTCGAGCACGATGCGAAGCAGGATACGGTCGCCCCGGCACTGCATCCGGCCAATGATCTCGAAGCGCACCCGTCGCTTGGGATCGAGCTGGCGCAGCTCGTCGAACACGCTGTGGGCGATGGCGCTCAGGTCCACCGGCTCGGGCGTCACGGGCTGGGTCGAGATGCGCGCCATCGCGAGCAATGCGTCGATCATCTCGTTCATGCGCTGCGCGGCCGACAGGATGCGGCGCAGGTGGCCCTGCGCATCGTCCGGCATCGAGCCGCCGAAGTCCTCGAGCAGGATGCGCGCGAAGCCGTCCACCACGCGCGGCGGGGCGCGCAGGTCGTGCGAGACCGTGTAGCTGAACGACTCGAGCTCGCGGCCCGTGACTTCCAGTTCGAGCGAGCGGGCGGCCTGCTCGCGCCGAGCCTCCTCGCTGCCGGCGGCCAGGGTCCGCAGGCGATTGCATTCCGGGGTCACCGTGTCGATCAGGGCAATGCGCATGGGGCGTCCCCCGGGGCCCGGCTGTGGCTCGATCATCAGCTGCGCGGGGATCGACTCGCCGAACCGGTTGAGGATCGCCGCGGACAGCCGGCTGCCCTGCTCGGCATCGAGCGCCTCGGCGAGGGTGGGGCGCGCGGCGCCCTCCGCCGACTTGCCCGGAACGATCCAGCGCGCCGGGTCGATGGAGCCGAGCTCGATCGCATTGAGGCCGGTGAGTGTCGAGGTGGCAGCATTGGCCCAGGCGAGGCGCCATTCGCCCATGCGCGTCTCCAGGATGGCCACCGGGAAGGGCACGGCCGCGAGCGCGCCCAGGTCGAACTGCGACACGGAGCTGGCGAGCTCTCGCCTTTCGCGGATCAGCCCCGCATAGCCGATGAAGCGGCCGTCCGCATCGAAGCGAGGGCCGCCGCATTCCTCGACCTCGATCTCGCTGCCGTCCGCAAGCGCGCGCCGGCTGTAGAGGTCCGCGAAGGTCTGGCGGCGTTCGATGAGCCGTGCGGCCCTGTGCCAGTTCGCCGGGTCGTCCACCCGGATGCCCGTCTCGCGGGTGCTGCCCAGCAGCTGCCGGAAGCGGGCCAGCGCCGGGTCGGGCCCGGGCTCGATCACGCGATAGACGCCGTCCGCGTCCTGCTCCCAGTACACCCAGCCGTTGATCTGTCGATGAACGGCCAGCTGGCCCTCGCGGGCCTCGACCATCTGGCGCAGCGCGGCATTGACCTGTGCCAGCTCCGCGGCCCGCGCGGCATGACGGGTGGCGCGCCGCTCGGCCCGCCACCAGAGCGCGCCGGCCGTCATCATCAGGCCGCCGGCGAAAAGCCCGCCGAGCCAGATCCAGCCGGGATGCGGGTCTTCCGCGAAGGCGGGAACCTCGTCGGAGGGCCTCGTGTCGAGCACCGAAAGGCCAACGAGGGCGCCGGCGGCGAGCAGCGCGAGCACCATGAATACGAGCGGTCGCAGGGAGGGCGTCGCTGCGGAGTCTCCTGTCCCGGGTTCGCCGACGTTGGCTGGCGAGCTTGTTCTGGTCATACCAGCGTGATCTTGCCAGATCTCGGCTAAAGATCCTGCGCCGCGATGCCGTTATTGCCCTCGATACGACGATCGGCCGGCCCATGCGCCGGCCGGTCCCATGACCCGGGTACTCGATGATCACCGACGGACCACGAGAAACGAGACAGCCGCGACTGCACGTCGTCGATGACGACGCGATGTGGCGCTACCTCGTGGCGAATGCCTTGCGCGAGCGCGGTTTCGCCGTCGAGGAGTTCGACAGCGCCGAGAGCCTTCTGGCGGCCTTCCACAGGGCAGGGCCGCACGCCCGGCCCGACATGCTGCTCATCGACGCCCTGATGCCCGGCGTGAGCGGCTTCGACCTGTGCCGCCGGCTCGCCGAGACCGGCGCGCTGCGCGATACGCCGGTCCTCATGATGACCAGCCTCGACGACGACTCGTCGATCTCGCAGGCGTACGAGTCGGGGGCCACGGACTTCTTCATCAAGTCGACCCACTGGACCCTGCTCGCCGAGCGGATCCGGCAGGTCCTGCGCCAGATGGACCGCAGGGCCGCCGACCGCCCACAGGACTCCGGCGCGACCATGGCGTTCGACGAGCTCACGGGCCTGCCGCAGCGCGCCGCCTTCATCGCCGAGCTCGAGCGCCTGATCGAGGCGCGGCCGGAGGACGGCAAGCCGAAGGATCGTGTCGCCGTGCTCGTGCTCGACATGGACCGCTTCCGGGCGGTCAACGAATCCTTCGGCCTGCGGGTGGCGGACGAACTGCTCGCACGGGTAGCCCGGCGTCTCGCGCGCACCGGGCCGCATGCCGCCGCGCGCCTGCTGGGCGACAAGTTCGCGCTCGCCTACGGCGGTTGCAACGACGAGGCCGGCATCGGAGCGGCCGTCGCGAAGGTGCGCGCCGCGCTGGCCGACCCCTTCGACATCGAGGGCCAGGAGTGCTTCCTGTCGGTGTCGATCGGCGTGGCGGGCCATCCGGACGACGGCGACAATGCGGTCCTGCTCCTCACCCATGCCGAAGCCGCGCTGGGTGAGGCGAAGGAGAACGGTCGCAACCAGGTCATGCGCTTCGTGCATCGCGAGGCGGCATCCGGCCGGCGCCGGCTCGACCTCAACAATGCCCTGCATCGCGCCCTCGAGCGCGGCCAGATCTCGCTCCACTACCAGCCGGTGCTCGACGTGCGCGGCGCGGGGTCCTGGTCGGTCGAGGCGCTGATGCGCTGGAAGCACGACGGCCACTGGGTACCGCCGTCCGAATTCATCCCGATCGCGGAGGAATCCGGCCTGATCGTTCCGCTCGGCGAGTGGGCGATCCGCCAGGCGCTCCTGCAGCTCGCCGCCTGGCAGGCCTGGGGCCACACCGTGGAAACCGTCGCGGTGAACATCCCGACGCAGCACCTCGGGCGCGCCACGCTGGAGGCGACCATCCGCGACGCGCTCGCGGAGACGGGGCTGCCCGGGCGCGCGCTCGCAATCGAGCTCACCGAAAGCGGCCTGATGCACGACCTCGACAGCTGCGTCGAGCAGCTCGCCCGCTTCGATGCGATGGGCGTGCAGATCGCGATCGACGACTTCGGCACGGGCTACTCGTCGCTGTCGCGGCTTACCCGGCTGCCGATCGACACCCTCAAGATCGACCGGTCCTTCGTCCAGCAGCTCGGCATTGCGCGAGAGGATGCGGCGGTGGTGAAGGCGATCATCGGGCTGGCGCGCGGTCTCTCGATGGACGTCGTCGCCGAGGGCGTCGAGACAGAGGAGCAGTTCGCCCGCCTGCGCGCCGCCGGCTGCCATCGTTTCCAGGGATACCTCTTCTCGCGGCCGAGGCCCGCCGGCGAGATCGAGGCGATGGAACTCGCGGTGCGCAGCAGCCTCGCGCGGGCCACGGGACAGGCGCAGGTCGCCGGCACCCTGCAGGACTGAGAGATGTCGGTCGAGGCGAGCGTTCCGGCGAGGTTGGGGGCGGCGGTACTCGCCCGGCAGGCCATGCGGCTCATGGCTGCCCGGAAGCTGGCGCCGACACCGGAAAACTACCGCCGCGCATGGCTGGAGGTGGGCGGCCAGGACGAGGCCGGGCCGGAGGCCGGCCGCGATCTCGCGGAAGCGGCAGCCGCACCGGCGCCCGATGACGACTGGGCCGGGAGGATCGGGCGCCTCGTCGCCGCCCTCGACGCGACGGTGCCGGGCTGGACGCCCGCGCGCAAGCGCGAGGGGCTGAGGCAGGTGCTGGGCAGCAGCCCCGACGCGGCGACGCTCGCCGGACGGATGGACAGGCTGCTGCTCGGATGGTCGCGCCCGTGGGGCGAACTGACGGAGCTGGTGCCCGCCGGGGGCGAGGATCCCGCCCGGCCGTCGTCGCCCCCCAACTCGGATCCGGGGCTTGCCGACGAGCTGGTGACGCTCGCGATCCAGCTCTGCGAGAGCCTTGCCGGGATCGCCCGGGCGCAGCAATGGAGCCAGGCACTCGTCGATACCGTGCGCTCGGCGCTGACGCCGCCCCTGCGCCCCGATGCGGTGAACGCCGCGACGCGCGTGCTGCGCCATGTTTATGCCGAGCAGTCCGATCTCGCCGAGACACGGCAGGCCAACGCCGAGGCCCTGGACCGGGCGTTGTCGCAGTGGCAGGGCTGGATCGCGGACCTCGACCGGACCACCGAGCGGTTCACGACCCGGCTCGACTCGCACGCGAAGCGGGTGGGGGAGTGCGACCGGATCGAGGATGCGCGGCGGATCGTCGAGGCGGTCGTAAAGGAGGCGGGATCGCTGCGCGGCGAGATCAGCGCGTCCCGCGAGCGCTTGCAGCGGGCCTGCAGGCGTGCCGAATCGCTGCGCGAACGCGTGGCGCGCCTCGAGGCCCGGCTCGCGGACGCGAGCCGCCAGATGCTGGTCGACGATCTTACCGGGGCCTTCAACCGGCGCGGGCTGGAGCGACAGTACGTCCGCCTGGAGCGGGAGTGCCGCCTGCGCGAGCGTCCACTGGCGCTCGCCCTGGTCGACATCGACGACTTCAAGAGCCTCAATGACGAGCTTGGCCACCAGGCCGGCGACCGCGCGCTGCGGCACCTGTGCGTGGAGTTGCGCGAGGGCATGGGCGCGCATGCCGCGCTCGCCCGCTATGGAGGCGAGGAGTTCGTCCTGCTCCTGGCGGGGTGTGCGCTCGAGACCGCCACGAACCGGGTGGCCGAGCTCCAGGCGCGGCTCGCGTGCTCGCCGCTCGTGGTGGGCGGCGAGTCGCGCGTCCTGCGCTTCTCGGCGGGCGTGACGGTGCGCAAGCCCGACGACTCCCTGGAGACGATGCTCGAGCGGGTGGACGAGGCGCTCTATCGCGCAAAGCGCGCGGGGAAGAACTGCATCCGGCAGGCCTGAGCCCTGGACATCGGGCGTGGCCGGTGACGGCGCCGGCGGTCGCTCAGTCGATCAGGCCGTGGCGGACGGCATAGGCGGCCAGCTCCGCATTGCTGGACAGGCCGAGCTTCTCGAGCACCCGGGCGCGATACACGCTGACCGTCTTGGGCGAGAGCGACAGCGCCTCGGCGATCTCCGAGAGCCGCTTGCCCGACGCGATGAGCATCATCGTCTGGCGCTCGCGCTCGGACAGGGCCTGGTGCGGCTCGTCGTCGTGGCGCCCGGTGATGCTCTCCATCAGCGCGTGCGCGATCTCGCGGGTCACGAACTTGCGGCCGGTGGCAACCATCCGGAGCGCCTCGACGATGGTCTCGGGCGCCGTGGCCTTGTTGAGGTAGGCCATCGCGCCCGCCTTGAGGGCGCGGATGCCGTACTGGTCCTCGGGGTACTGCGACAGCATGACGACCCGAAGCCGGCTGCCGGATTCGTCGAGGGACTTCAGCACTTCGAGCCCGCTGCGCCCCGGCAGGTTGATGTCGAGCACGAGCACGTCCGCCTCGACCGTGCGCAGCAGCTCGCGCAGCTCGGAGTAGTCGGCGGCCTCGCCCACCACCTCGAAGCCGCTCGCCTCCACGAGGGTTTCGCGCACACCCCGGCGCACGAGGTGATGGTCGTCGACGAGGATGACCCGGATCATGCCGCCTCCGCGCGAAGCGGCAAGGTCAGCAGCACGCTGCATCCGCGCCCGGCCCCGTTGCCCGACACCTCGAGCCAGCCACCGGCGCGGCGGGCCCGTTCCGCGAGTCCGCGTATGCCGAAGGAGCCGTCCTTCTCGCGATCGGCCTCCGTCAGGCCGATGCCGTC
>Ga0079224_100013231_pt1 | contig 11476 bp, 7 predicted proteins | sample Stecom2015_FD_80414 | JGI IMG/M metagenome (GOLD analysis project Ga0079224, IMG submission 80414) | Agricultural soil microbial communities from Utah to study Nitrogen management - Steer compost 2015 | ecosystem: Environmental > Terrestrial > Soil > Agricultural land | place: USA: Utah...
AAGGGCATCCTCAAGGGCATCCTCAAGGGCATCCTCAAGGGCATCCTCAAGGGCATCCTCAAGGGCATCCTCCCGGCCCTGCCAGGGCCCGGAGGCACCACCGCCGGCGCCCTCCGCCCAGCGCCCTCAGAACACCGCCGAGAGCTGCATGCGGACGGTGTGAATGACGGGCGCGTCGGCGGGGGCACGGCCGTCGTAGAACAGCGAGGCGCGGAGCAGGCTGTTGATGGTGTACTGCCCGACGAGCCCCCAGAGGTACGACGTGCCCGGCCCGCGCCCCTCGGTCAGCTCGAACGTCGTCAGCCCGTTCGTCCCTCCACCCTCGATGGTCACGTCGGCCCGTTCGAGGCGGGCGGTGAGCGAGAGGCGCCGCGCGAGCGTGAGGCGCGCTTCGAGCGGGATGCGGAAGACGGTGGCAGCGGCGGGCTGATCCGGCCCGGCGAGGTCGTTCGTCTTGTCGGCGTAGGCGAGGCCGAGCGTGAATCCGAGGGCGCTTCCGAGCGAGAGCGTCGCCTGCGGTTCGAGGCCGAGGCTGCGGATGTCGAAGGTTCGCGAGGCGAAGGCCTCGCTGGCCGTCCGGTTCCGCTCGGCCTCGCCGATGAGGCGGAGGCCGAGGCGGCGCGAGACGGCCACGTTCCCTTCGAGGCGGGCCGTGCGGAGGAGCCGCGTCTCGGAGCCGGCCGCGAGGCGGGCCGTGCTGGTGAGGTGGCTCAGCGCCAGGCGTGCGCCGTAGTTCGGCCGGTCGGGGAAGAGCGTCACGTCCTGCCCGAGGCGGAACCGGCCGTTGATCGTAGCCGGCGCGAGCGTGTCGCCGTCCACGACGCGGGGCGTGCGTTGCTGGAGGACGGCCGGGTTGAGGAGGTAGACCTGGCGGAGGTCGCGCTCGGTGCTCTTCTCGCGCACCTCGATCGTCGTCTGCGTCGAGACGGTGCGAGCGAGGCGGGCGAGCAGCCGCCGGTCGTCGCGGCTGCGGACGAGGCGCCCGGGGTCGAGACGGAGGCGGAGCTGCGCCTGCACGCCGATGGTCGGGAACAGCTGGTCGGACGGGACGAACGTGCGGGCGTAGGTGCCTTCGAGCGGGGTCGTCTCGGGGAAGAACTCGTCCACCTGCGGCACGCCGTCGGGCTCGCCCGCGCGGGGCTCCCCCTCGCCGTCGCGCCAGACGTACTCGCCCAGCTCGGGGCCGACGAGCACGTAGGTTTCCTGCAACAGCGGCGTTCGCTCCGTCAGCGCCTCGTAGAGCGTCGTCACCTCGACGGACCGGCGGAGCGGCGTGGCCCGGCTCGTCCAGCGGATCGCCAGGCTCTCGTTGTCCTCGCGGCCCTCGGCGCCCTCGAAGCGCGGGTCCACGTCCTTGAGCCGATACGCCACGCGCGCCTCGGACGTAAACGCCGCGCCCGGCCGGTAGGCGAGGTTCGTTTCGAGGGTGGTCGCTTCGGCGGACGAGCGGAGCGCGCCGCCGAGCGGCTCCTGCTCGCGGCGGAATTCGACGCCGGCCTCGGCCGTGAGCCGGTCCGTCGTCCACGCGAGGCCGGGGCGGACGGCCTGGAAGGCGAACGAGCCGACGGCCAGGCTGTCGGCGCCCCGCACGTCCTGCGCCCGCCGCTCCTCCTCGAAGCCGATCAGCGGCGTGAGCCGCCCGCCGAAGAGCGGCTTGCGGACGTCCCCTCGCTGGCGGCGGAAGCGGCCGTCCACGTTCGAGAAGCCGTCGTCGCTCGTCGTCAGGTCGAGGCGGTAGCTGAGGGCCGGCAGGAAGCCTCGCGCCAGCCCGGGCTCGTCGAACCGCGCTTCGACGGCGCCGCGCCGGGCCTCGAACACCCCGCCGCCGAGGTCGAGTTGCCCCGCCTCGACGCGGAGGCGGGAGCGCGCGCTCCCCTCCCACTGCGCGAAGCCCTCCGTCGTGACCTCCCGGAGCGAGTCGAGGTCGCCGAAGGCGGAGCCGGCGCGGGCGAGGTTCCAGATCCGGTTGAACTCGACGGGCCGCGTGCGGTCGAAGCCCCGGAACGTCTCGCCCTGGTGGCGGCGGCGGACGAGCGCCGAGAGCCGCCCGGCGTCGCGGCCACCGAGGACGAGCGGCGTCGGCTTGAGGCGGAGGCCGGCCACGTACGCCTGGCCGTCGTCGTCCCCGGCGTCGAGGTCGGAGAGCGCGTTGGCGTCGTTGGTCGAGCCGGCCCACTCGCCGAAGGCTTCGAGGCCGCGGAGGGGCTCGATGGTGCCGTTCACGTCCACGAGCCGCCGGAGCTGCGGGCGCGGGAGGACGCGGAACGGGATGTAGTCGCCGCCGGTGGGGCCGGCCCACTCGAAGAGGATGCCGTTGATGACGTTGCCGCTGCGGACGTACTGCCCGCTGCCGTCGGGCACGCGCGTGAAGCGGACGCGGTAGACGGAGTCGGCCTCGGCGGTGGCGGGGACGTAGATGCGGTAGGTCGTGCCCGCAAAGACGGTGTCGGCGCGGGTGTAGAGGACGAACGGGCTCTCGGGGTCGTAGGGCACGCGCTCGGCGCCGTCCACGAGCACGTCGGTGTCACCCGCGGCGGCGATGGCGTCGAGGTCGGCCTCGGAGAGCCCGAGCTCGGCGCCGAAGGTGGCGGCGTCGGCTTCGCGGAGGACGGCCACGCCGAGGCGCCCGCGCGCCTCGCCCTCGGCCTGCGGCCAGAACCCCGCCTCGGCCTCGCCCACGAGGAGCGTCCGCGTAAACCGGCTCGTGGTGTACTCGAAGTCCACGGTGATGCGGCGCTCGGCGGTGATGAGCCGCTGCGGCGTGAAGGTCAGCTCGCCCGTCGCGTAGTCAATCACGTAGTCGTTGTTCTCGCCGCGCGTGAGGAGCACGCCGTCGAGGTAGACCCGCTCGCTTCCCGCGATGACGATGACGAACTCCTCGCCCTGCTGCCCGCGCAGGCGGTACGGCCCCTGCACGCCCTCGATGGCGTCGAGGTCCTGGCTGCGGAAGATCCCGCGCGTCGTGGCGCCGGCGCCCCGGAGGCGTCCGCCCGCGAACGGGCCCAGCGCGGGCGCGCGCAGTTCGAAGGCCGCGCCCTGGATCTTCCGCGTGAACGAGGCGAACTCGGTGCCGGCCACGGCGAGGTCCACGTCGCCGAGGCGGGCCTGGCCGACGGGTGCGTCGAGCTGGATGTAGACGCGGTCGAAGTCGGAGAGCTGCTGCGTGGTGCCCTCGGGCTGGATCGGCGTGTTCTCGTCGGTGAGGACGGCCTGCACCGTCACGTCCTCGGCGATGGGGCCGGTGAGCTCCATCCGCAGGCCGGATTCCACGCTCACGTCACGGTTGCTCCCAGCGATGACGCCGCGCGTGATGGAGCCGCGCCGCTGGAGCTGCGTCGTCCCAAAGAGCGGCTCGGCCGCCTCCACCCCCGGCGTTTCCACCTCGATGACGCGCAGCATACCGGCGGTGTCCTCCTCTGCCTCGGCCACGCGCCGACGCGCGTAAACGGCCTGGAGCCCGAGGTCGAGGACGCGGTACCGGGCGATGAGGACGGCGCCGGAGTCGGGGGGCGTCGTCAGCCGGAGGTCGAGGGTGCCCGTCCGGTAGTCGAGGCGGTACTCGTCGGGGCCGAGCGGACGCGGGACGAGGCTCGTGCGGGTGAGGGTGAGCGCCTCGGAGCCCGGGATGACGTTCGGGCGGAGGCGAAGCGGCTGCCCTTCTTCGATCCGCAGGGTGTCCTGCACGGCGCCGAGGCCGGGCTGCGCACGCGCGCCCTCCGCCGCGAACGCGGCGAGGACGAAAGCGGCGAGGACGAAAGCGGCGAGCAGGATCAGGCGGCGAGCCCCCATCGGCCGGGGATGGGACGGGCGTCCCGGGCGGGTCGGCGGTGTCGGACGGGGTAGCGAACGGCGGGGGCGTCGGCGCGGGTTCAGGGGGCCGGAACGTAGCGCCCCCGGGCGGGCGGGCGCAAGGCGCTTCGTCGGCGCTACTCCACGCGCAGCAACCGGGTCGGGGTCAACATATGGAGCACGCCGCCGGAGACGGCCGCGCCGACGAGCGGCTCGGAGCCACCCACCCGGATCACCTCGACGAGCCCACCGTCGGCCCGGTGCACCGCCACCGCTCGCGGCCCGACGACGAGCAGTCGCGCCCCGTCCTGCGACGGCGCCAGCCCGACGGCCACCACGCCGCCGGCCGCCTCGCCCGGCACGGCCCGGACGAGCGCCCCGAGGTCGTCGTAGACGAGCACGGCGCCCAGGCCCGCGTCGGCAACGAACACCCGGCCGTCGCCCGAGACGACGAGGTCGGTGGGGTCGGCGAGCGCACCGGAGCCGTCGGCGCCGAGGCGGCGCGAGAGGCGGCGGCCGGTGTCCCACCGGAGCACCACGCCCCGCTCCGCCTCGACGGCGTAGAGCGAGCCGGCCGGGCCGACGGCCACGGCGACGGGCCGGCCGCGCTGGGCGGGGTCGGATGGGTCCGCCGGCCGATCCGGCCGCATCCGCTCGGGGTCGCCCACCGGGACGGGGATGGTTTCGATGAAGCGGCCGTCGGCCGAGAGCCGCTGGATGCGCGCGTTGCCCGCGTCGGCGACGAAGAGATCGAGGCCGTTGGCGGGGTCCACGTCGTGGGGTTCCAGGAAGCTGTAGTCGCCCGAGCCGGGACCGCCGAGGCTGGCGACGGGGAGCCCGCGCGCATCGAGGACGACGACGGCCGACTCGGCGGCTTCGACGACGTAGAGGCGCCCGGCCGGATCGGCCGCCAGCGCCCGCGCATCGCGGAAGCGAGCCACCTCGGTAACCTCGCGGGCGGTGTCGGTGAGCACCGGCCCCGCCGGTACTGCGACGTCCGGCGAACCGGCGCAGGCGAACAGCCGGAAGCTCACGACGAGAAGCCACGCTGTTCCCCCTCTCCCCGCGGTGCAGGGGGAGGACGCACGAACCGGACGTCGTAGCGTTCCGCTCACCGCTCCGTCCGTGCCAGGCCTTTCCGGCCGATGTCGCGGCGAAGGGTTTTGCCCTCGAACCGAATCGCCTCCGCTGCGGCGTAGGCGTGGTCGAGCGCCTCCCGGAGCGTGTCGCCGAGGCCGGTCACACCGAGGACGCGCCCCCCGCTCGTGACCACCTCGCCGTCCCGCTCGGCCGTGCCTGCGTGGAAGACGAGCGCGTGCTCGGCCGCTTCGTCCAGCCCCGAAATCGGCGCGCCCTTCGCGTACGAGCCCGGATAGCCCGCCGAGGCGAGGACGACGCACGCCGCCGCCCCCTCGCGCTGGCGCACCGCCTGACGCCCGACGGTTCCGGAGGCGACGGCCTCGAACAGATCGAGCACGTCGCTTTCCAGCAGCGGGAGCACCACCTGCGTCTCGGGGTCGCCGAAGCGGCAGTTGAACTCGACCACCTTCGGCCCCTCGGCCGTGATCATGAGGCCGACGTAGAGGACGCCCCGGTACGGGTGGCCGTCGGCCGCCATGCCGTCGAGGACGGGACGGACGATCTCGCGCTCGACGCGCGCCAAGACCTCCGGCGTAACGACGGGCGCGGGTGCGTAGGCGCCCATCCCGCCCGTGTTCGGGCCGGTGTCACCCTCGCCGATGCGCTTGTGGTCCTGCGCGGGCGCGAGGAGGACGTAGTCGGCGCCGTCGGTGAGGGCGAAGACGCTGGCCTCCTCCCCCCGCATGAACGCCTCGACCACGACCGCGAGGCCGGCTTCGCCGAAGGCCCCGTCGAAGAGCGTGTCGAGCGCGCCGAGCGCGTCCTCGCGGGACTCGGCGACGAGGACCCCCTTGCCCGCCGCGAGGCCGTCGGCCTTGAGCACGACGGGCAGCGGGTGCGCCTCGACGTAGGCGCGGGCCGCCGCGGCGTCCTCGTGCCCGAACGTGCGGCTGGCAGCCGTCGGAATGCCGTGGCGCGCCATGAAGTCCTTGGCGAACGCCTTGCTGCCTTCGAGGCGCGCCGCCCCGGCCGAGGGGCCGACCACCGGGACACCGACGGCGTTCAGCCGGTCCGTCAGCCCCCTCACGAGCGGCACCTCGGGTCCGACGATGACGAGGTCCACGCCGCGCTCGGCGGCGAGGGCGACGAGACCGTCGAGGTCGTCGGCCGCTACGGGGATGTTTTCGGCGAGGGCGGCCGTCCCGGCGTTGCCGGGGGCGCAGAGGAGGTCGGGCCGGCGGGGGCTGCGGGCGAGTGCGTGGAGGATGGCGTGCTCGCGGCCCCCACTCCCGACGACGAGGACGCGGGGCATGGGCAGGGGGGATGGGATGGATCGAAGATAGCGGGAGCCCGTTGAAGCGGCGTTCGCTCCACCCGAACTTCCCCCCTGCTTCTCCCCCATTCCCTCCGCCTGTGCTCCGTCGCGCGCTCCTCGCTGGCGCTCTGGCCGTCCTGGCCGCTCCCATCGTCTTCGCCTCGCCGCCCCCAGACCGCCCGATAGCGCCGACGGACACCGTCCGCAACCGGGACCCCATCGAGATCCGGCCCCGCTTCTACCCGACGGCGTTGTACTCCGCCTCGCGCGGGTTCGGCATCGCGGGCGGCGTTGCGGTCGAGAACCTCGGCTGGAACGGCAGCCGGACGACGCTCGATGCCCGCCTCTCGCAGCGCTACCAGAGCGCGGCGCTCACGCTCTACTCCGGCAACCCGTACACCCGGCCCCTCTACGCAGGCGTGGGCGCGGCCGTCCGCACGACGACGCGGCGTCGGTTCTACGGCCTCGGCCCGCGCGCCGACCGCGACGACCGCCTCTACCTGGACTACACCTCCGCCGAGGCCGAGGCGCGCGTGGGCTGGTACCCCCTCGGGCACACCGGCCTGCTCCTCCAGCCGACGGCCCGCCTCCTGTGGGACCGCCTCGACGCCGTCACGGGGGGGCTCGACAGTGCCCGGGCGGTGCTGGACCCGGTCTCTGCGGAGAACCTGGCCGGGCTCCGCGGCGACGACCGCTACGGCGTCTCGCTCGGCCTCGCGCTCTCGTCGGACACCCGCGACCGGCTCGCGCTCGCCACGCGGGGCGTCCTGGCGCAGGTGGAGGCGCGGCGGTTCTTCGCCCTCGACGGCTCGGCGCTGCGCTTCAACCAGGTGTTCGGAAGCGTGTACGGCTTCGCGCCGCTCGACCGCCGGGGCTCCTTCGCCCTCGTCGGCCGCGCCGTGGCCGGCATCACGCGGGCCGACGACGATGCCCGCCTCCCCTTCTTCTACCTCCCCACCCTCGACGACGCCCTCCTCTCGGCCTACCCCGGCGACCGCTTCCTCGGACGCGACCTCTTCGCCGTAGGCGGCGGCCTCCGCTTTCCGGTCTGGCGCGGATTCGGGCTCCTCGAGGTCAACGGCCTCGTGATGGCCATGCTCGGGAGCGCCTACGACGACATCGGCGAGGAGTTCAGCCTCCGCGTCTCGTTCGACGAGGACGTGGACCCGGCCGAGGCGACGGTGCCGCTACGGCCGGCCCTCGCCGTCGGCGGCGCGCTCGTCCACCTCGACCGAGGGCGGGTCGCAGCCGGCGGCATCGTGGGCATCGGCCCCGAGGGCATCATGACGACCTCGCTCACCCTCGTCTACGACCTCCGCGAGGCGCGCGCGCTGTTCCGATGACCCCGGCGCACTCCGCCCTCGGCTCGTAGCTTGCGGCGTCTTGCCTCCTCCCGCATGCCGCGTCGTCTCTACGTCGTCAAGCTGCTCCTGACTGCCGGCGCCCTCGCCGCGCTGGTCCACCTCGTGGACTGGCGGGCGCTCGTGGATGCGGCCCGGGATGCCCGACCGGTCTGGGTGCTGGCCGCGCTGGCGCTGCTGCCGGTCAACCTCGGGCTGGAAGCATACCGGTGGCACCGGCTCGTCCGGCGGCTGGTGCCGGCCCTCCGGTTCCGCCAGTCGTTCGCGGCGGTGCTGAGCGGCTACCCGCTCGGCCTGCTCACGCCCGGCCGCGTGGGCGACTACGTCGGGCGCGCGCTGTACCTGCGCGACGTGCCGCCCGGTCCCTCGGCCGCGCTCACCTTCGCCGAGCGCATGGCGACGCTGGCGGCGTGCCTCGTCTTCGGGCTGGCCGTGCTGCCCGCCTTCGTCCGCGCGCACGTCGAGGCGGGCGTGCTGGCGTGGACGGCCGTCCTCGGCGTGGCGCTGCTCGGCGCGGCAGCGCTGCTCGTGCTGCTCGTCCACCCGCCGCTGGGGCGGACCGTCCTCACCACGCTCCTCCCCTTCCGCCGCCTCCGGCGCGCCCTCCGTGCACTCGACCTCTTCGACGGCCGGGACGCCGCGATCCTCCTCGCCCTCTCGGCGCTTCGCTACGGCGTGTTCTCGACCCAGTTCGTGCTGTTGATCCAGGCGTTCGCGCCCGGCGCCTCCTGGGGCGGGGCCTACGCCGGCGTCGTCCTCGTCTTCTTCGCCAAGAGCGCGATCCCGGCCATCACGCTGGGCGACCTCGGCGTCCGCGAGAGCGCGGCCGTGTTCTTCCTGGGCGCCTACGGCATCGCCGAGGCCGCCGCCTTCAACGCCTCGCTGGGCGTCTTCGCCGTCAACATCCTGCTCCCGGCGCTGAGCGGGCTGGTGCTGCTCCCGCGCCTGCGGCTCGTCGCCCCGGCCGAGCCGGCCGAGCCGGCCGAGCCGGCCGCGCAACCCGTGCCGGAGCCGGCCTCTCCGCCATGAGCGTGCTCGCCGTCGTCTTCCTCACGGCCGGCGCCGTCTACGCCGCGATGGTCGGCGCCTTCGCTCTCGGCCTCCGCCGCGTGCTGTCGGAGGAACGGAAGGAAGCGCAAAGCGGTGCCCTTTCCGATCCTCCGGTTCCCCGCTCCTCCGATTCCCCGATCCCCTTCGTCTCCGTCATCGTGCCGGCTCGCGACGAGGCGGCCGTGATCGAGGGCTGCGTCCGCTCCATCCTCGCCAACGACTATCCGGCCGACCGCTTCGAGGTCATCGTGGTGGACGACCTCTCGGAGGACGCCACGCCCGCGCTCGTGCGCCGGCTCCAGGCCGAGGTCAACGCTCCGGCCGCCGTCCTGGCCGACGGCGAGGACGAGCACCCGGCCGACGGCGACCGGCTCCGCCTCCTCCGGATGCCCGACAACCTGGAGCGCACGCGCGCCCACAAGAAGCGGGCTATCGAGAAAGGCATCGCCCACGCGCGCGGCCGGCTCATCCTCACGACCGACGCCGACTGCACCGCGCCGACCGGCTGGATCCGCCACATGGCCGCCGCCTTCGGCGACCTCGACGCCGACCCGGCCACCACCAGCGTGACGGCCTTCGTCTCCGGCCCCGTGCTCCTCCGCGCCGGCCGCTCGCCGTTCCTCCAGATGCAGGCGCTGGAGTTCCTCGGGCTCGTCTCCGTCGGCGCGGGCGCCATCGGGGCCGGGCGGCCGACGATCTGCAACGGCGCCAACGTGGCCTACCGCCGCGACGTGTTCGAGGCGCTCGGCGGTTTCCACGGCATCGACCACCTCACCAGCGGCGACGACGAGTTGCTGATGCAGAAGATCCACGACACCACGCCGCACCGCGTCCGCTTCTGCCCCGACCGCGAGGCCGCCGTGGTGACGGAGCCGGTGCCGACGCTGCAGGCGTTCTTCGAGCAGCGTCGGCGCTGGGCCTCCAAGGGCGCTCACTACCCGAACAAGCGGCTCGTCGCCCTCTTTTCTGCGATCTACCTGTTCTATCTCGGTCTCCTCGTCGGCCTGCCCGCGTGGCCGTTCGTCCCGGCCCTCACGCCGGTGCTGCTCCCCGCACTCGCGCTCAAGCTCGTCCCCGAGGCGGCCCTCCTCGGCCGGGCGGCGTGGCACTTCGGCCGGGCGCGGCTCTTCGCGACGTACTTCCTCGTGTCGCAGCTCTGGCAGATCCCCTACATCGTCGTCGCCGCGACGGCGGGGGCGTGGGGGAACTACGAGTGGAAGGGGCGCCGCGTGGCGCGGTGACGTACCGGGACGCAGCGCCCCGACGGCCGTAGCTTCGCCGCCGTGCGCCCCCCCGACCTCCAACGCTGGTACCGGGCCGACCTCCTCGGCACGGCGATCCCCCGCCTTGCGGCCCCGCTGCTGCCGGCCGTCGCCTGGCGCGGCCCGCCGCGCACGGCCGACGACAAGGCGGCGCTCTACCTGACCTTCGACGACGGACCGGATCCGGCGGCGACGCCCGCGCTCCTCGACCGGCTCGACCGGCTCGGCGCCCGGGCCGTGTTCTTCGTCCTCGGCGAGCGGGCGGAGCGGCACCCCCACCTCGTCCGCGCGATGCAGGAGGCGGGCCACGCCGTCGGCGTCCACGGATGGGACCATGCGGACGCCTGGCGCACCTCTCGCCCCGTCACCCTCGCCGCGTTCGACCGGGCGGCGGCGGTGCTCGAGGCTCTCCTCGGCGAGCCCGTGGACCGGGTGCGTCCGCCCTACGGCCGCTTCACGCCCGCCCTCGCCCGGTGGTGCCGGGAGAACGGCCGCCGCCTCGTGCTCTGGGACCTCATGCCGGGCGACTTCGTACCTTCGGCCGCCTCGCTGCCGGAGCGTGCCGAGGCCCTCGCCGGGCGGCTCCTCCGGAAGGCGCGCCCCGGTTCCATCGTCGTGCTGCACGAGGGCGGCGCGGCGCACCCCGTCGCCTCCGCCACGCTCGACGCGGCGCTGCCCCGGCTCCGTGACCGAGGCCTCCACCCCGCTCTCCTCCCCTAGTCCTCATGGTCGTCTTCCTCACCGTCCTCTTCGCCGTCGTGGGCCTCTACGGCGTGCTGATGCTGGCGATGGCGGCGTACGCGGCCCGGGCCACGCACACCCCGCCGCCCGCAGCGACGCGGCCACGCGTGGCCGTGCTGGTGGCGGCGCGCAACGAGGAGGCGCGGCTGCCCCGCTGCCTGGAGGCCCTCCTGGCGCAGGACTACCCACCGGACCGCCTCTCGATCTACGTTGCCGACGACCATTCGACGGACGGGACGGCGGCCGTCGTACGGCGCTACCAGAGGCGCTCCGTCGGCGCCCTGGCCCTCGCGGGCGACGGCGGACCGGACGAACCGGACGGGCCTCGCCTCCACTACGTCGCCGTGCCCGACCCGGTCGGCGACCTCTACGGCAAGGCCAACGCCATCCACGCCGCCGTCGAGGCCAGCGACGAGGCGCTGCTGCTCATCACGGACGCGGACTGCGCACCGCCGCCGGGGTGGGTCCGCCGGCACGTTGCCTACTTCGAGGAGAACCCGCAGGTGGGCGTCGTGTGCGGCCACACCTACGTCGAGCACGCGTCCACGTTCGAGGCCGTCCAGGCGCTCGACTGGGCCTACCTCCTCGCGACGACCTCGGTGTTCGTCGAGACCGGCCGGCCCGTCACGGCGATGGGCAACAACATGGCGCTCCGGCGGGCCGCCTACGAGGCCGTCGGCGGCTACCCGGCGCTGCCGTTCTCGGTGACGGAGGACTACGTGCTGTTCAAGACCATCGCCGACGACTCCGGCTACACCGTCCGCTACCCCTTCGACCCGGGCCTGCGGAACTACACGCTCCCACTCCGCCGCCTGGCCGACATGTACCAGCAGCGCCGACGCTGGGCCCGAGGCGGGATGCGCGCCCCGGCGTGGGTG
>Ga0079224_100013232_pt1 | contig 11476 bp, 10 predicted proteins | sample Stecom2015_FD_80414 | JGI IMG/M metagenome (GOLD analysis project Ga0079224, IMG submission 80414) | Agricultural soil microbial communities from Utah to study Nitrogen management - Steer compost 2015 | ecosystem: Environmental > Terrestrial > Soil > Agricultural land | place: USA: Utah...
AGATCCGCCGCTACTGGGCGTGGGCGACCCGCGGCCCGATGGCCGCGCACCCCGAGTCTCCGGACACCGTCCCGGCCGACCAGGGCGTGCACACCTGGACCTGGGGGGATCCCCACCGCGCGGAGGGCTGAGGGATGCGGGCGGCGGTCCTCGCCTTCGCGGCGGCGGCCGTCCTGCATCTGGCCGTCCCCTGCTGGGCCCGTCCCTGCTCGCGGGACCGACCCAGATCCTGCTCATGCCGCTGCTCGCGCTGGTCGTGATGCGAGCGACCTCCCCGCCGCCGGGCTCCTCCTGCCCGCCGTGAGCCTCTACGCGGCGGCGCTGTGCACGATGGCGATGCTCGCCACAGGGCTCGGCCGGCGCGGCGCCCTCGGCGGGGCGTTGTTCGTGCTCTCCGATGCGCTGATCGCGCTGGACACCTTCGCCGTGCTGCCCCTGCCCGCGCAGGGCTTCTGGGTGATGCTCACCTACCTGCTCGCCCAGGTGCTGCTGGTCTCCGCGGTGCTCTCGGCGGACAGGAAGCGCGCGGCCGGCGGGCCGGGCGCGGGGAGGCGACCGCCCGCGGCGCGGCCCCGAGGCTGCGCCGCGTGGTGAGCACTGCGGTGATCACTCCCGGCGGGAGTCTCCGGACATCGAACCGATGCTGTTCGAGGGCGTGGTCTCATCCCGCCAGCGCAGCAGCGCGCCGACGCCCTCGGGGATCCCGACCTCGTCCTCCTGCAGCGCGGAGACGGAGGCGCCGGTCGCGAGCGCCCGGCGCAGCAGCTCCTCGATCCCGGCGGGCTCCCGACCGCTGACGAACACGAGCTCGTCGACCTGGCCGCGGTCCAGCGCCGCCGCGACCTCGCTCGCCCCGGCGACCGACGCGCCGTCACGGGCCTGGCTCTCCCGGAAGAGCTCGGCAAGCTCAGCCTGCCGCTCGGCGATGACCCGTTCGGTGGTGCGCACGACCTCCTCGCGGAACGGCCCGCGGTCCAGCGACGCGCCGCGTGAGCCGCCGGAGACCTCGAGGAGACGCTCGCGCGTCTCCTTCCCGAGCGCATCGCGCAGCAGGCCCATCGCGCGCACGTCACCGCTGAGCATCACGAGATCCACCCGGTGCTCGCGCAGTACCCGCTCGACCGCCTCGGCGACCGCGTCGGCATTGCGCTCCCAGGAGTCCTCGACCCGGGCCTCGGAGTTGTCGGCCCGCCAGCCGTGCTGCGTACCGCCGCCGGAGCCGGCCTTGTGCAGGACATCGTGCCCGCCCTCGACCTGCGCGTCCGCGCCGAGCGGTGCGGAGGCGTGGGTGAGGGAGGGGTCCTCGGGCGCGCGCAGGTGCAGGTCCGCGCCGGCCCGGTCCACGACCACGAGCAGGCGGCTGAGCGCGAAGGGGATCAGCTGCAGCAGCGGCAGCAGCTGGGGGTGCTCGCCGCGATGCGCGGACTCCTGCAGGGGAGGGACCGGCAGCACCCGGTCCACGAGGATCCCGTCGTCGGTCGCGAAGACGGAGCGTCCGTGACGTCCGCCGATCGGGGAGGGGCTCAGCAGCGTCTCGGTGAGGGTCTCGAGCAGGGGCTCGGGCGTGCCCTCGGCAGCGAGCCGCGAGCGCATCCGCGCCCACCGCGCCTCGAGCTCGGCGGCGGCCTGCGGGCCGGTGCGGGTGGTGTCGAGGTGCACCGAGACGAACGGGCCGTCGGCCTCGAGGACGGGGGTGAGCCAGGGCAGTTTCGCAGGGACCTCCAGCGTGCTCGGCGTGCGGGGGAGGCCGGGCTCCCGGCTCGGCCTCGTCGTCCCGCCTGGGAGAGCCCACCTTGGCACGTGAGCTGGGTCACCGCAACTGGGTTCGTGCGTGCTCGCTCAGGGGCGGACGGGGGACCGCGTGCGCCCCGTGCCGGCCCAGCGGCAGCATCAGCGGCGTCGCCGAGACCGGGTCGGTGATGATCCGGCTGTCCAACCCGAACACCTCCTTCACCCGCTCCTGTGTGAGCACCTCCGCGGGGGCGCCGTCGGCCGCCACCTTCCCGCCCGCGATCATCACCAGGCGATCGCAGTACCGGGCGGCGAGATTCAGATCGTGCAGCACCATCACGAGCGTGATCCCGCGCGCGCGGTTCAGATCCGTGAGCAGTTCGAGCACTTCGACCTGATGGGCGACGTCGAGGAAGGTGGTCGGCTCGTCCAGCAGCAGGAGGTCCGTCTCCTGGGCGAGCGCCATCGCTATCCACACCCGCTGCCGCTGCCCGCCGGAGAGCTCGTCGACGGGACGCTCGGCGAGATCGGCGGTCCCGGTCGCCTCCAGCGCCGTCGCAACCGCCTCGTCGTCCGCGGGGGACCAGCGGGCGAAGAGCCGCTGGTGCGGATGGCGGCCGCGGCCCACGAGGTCCGCGACCGTGATCCCCTCCGGGGTGGTGGGGGACTGAGGGAGCAGGCCGAGCACCCGGGCGAGATGCCGGGCAGGCAGGCGATGCACCTCCTGACCATCGAGCAGGACCGCGCCGCGCCGCGGGGCGAGCAGGCGCGACATGGAGCGAAGCAGGGTGGACTTGCCCGACGCATTCGCTCCGACGATCGCGGTGATCCGGCCGGGCAGCAGGTCGAGATCTAGCCCATCGATCACGGTGCGCTCGCCGTAGCCGAGCATGAGGTCCTGCACGTGCAGGGTGTGGTGGGCGGCCATAGGGCGCTCCCTCGACGGTTGACGCGGACGATGAGCCAGAGCAGGTAGGGGGCGCCGAGGACTCCGGTGACGACGCCGACGGGATAGCGGGTGCCGGTCGCGAACTGCCCCACGAGGTCCGCGACCAGCACCAGCAGTGCCCCGACCGCGGCGGCAGGCAGCAGCGGTGAGCTGCCCGGCCCCACGATCCGTGCCGCGATCGGCCCGGAGAGGAAGGCGACGAAGGCGATGGGCCCGGTCGCGGCCGTGGCGAAGGAGATGAGGCCGACGGCCGCGACCACGACGACGAGCCGGCTGCGCCCCACCCGCACCCCGAGGGCGCGCGCCGTGTCATCGCCGAGCTGGGTGGCGCGCAGCTCCCCGCCGCGGCTGAGCAGCAGCGGTCCGAGCACGGCGAGCGCGGCGAGGACCGGCAGGGCCTGGTCCCAGGAGGCGTTGTTCAGGCTGCCGGTGAGCCAGCGCAGCGCTTCTTGCAGGTCCCACTGCCCCGCGGTGGAGAGCACCCAGTCGGTGAGGCTCGTCAGCATCGCGGAGATGCCGATTCCCACGAGGATCAGGCGCGTCCCGGCGACCCCGCCGCGGGCGGAGAGCAGGAAGACGAGGAACGCGACGCCGAGCCCGGCGAGGATCGCGAGCAGTGACACTGCCGGGCCGGACAGGCCCAGCACCACGATGGCGAAGGCCGCTGCGGCGCTCGCCCCCGAGGAGATGCCGATGATGTCGGGGCTCGCCAGCGGATTGCGCAGCATGGTCTGGAAGGTGACCCCGCCCAGACCGAAGCAGGCACCGGCGAGCACGGCGAGAACCGCGCGCGGCAGGCGCAGCCGCCCCACGGTGAAGCTCGCCCCGGGAACGTCCTGGCCGGCGAGCACCGCGAGGACCTCAGCGGGGGAGTAGACGGTGCGGCCCACCACCAGGGTCAGGCAGAAGACGGCGAGGATCGTCCCGGCGAGCACCGCGCCGTTCAGCAGAGCACGGCGGTGCCGACGCCGCCGCTCCGCGACGACCCGCTCGAGCGTGGTCGAATGCCCGGCTGCATCGGGAGAGGCGAGGAGGATGCGCGGTGCGGCGGTCGCATCGGCTCGGGCTGGATCCTGAGCGGCAGGGCAGGGATCCTGCACAGCGGCGTCTTTCATGGCGAGGCCCTTCACAGCGGTGCCCTTCACAGCGCGGCCGTCTTCCGTCGGCGCACGATGGCGAGGAAGAACGGGGCGCCGAGCAGGGCGGTGACGATGCCGACGTCGAGCTCGTCGGGGCGGGCGACGAGCCGGCCGAGGACGTCCGCGGCGGTCAGCAGCACCGCGCCGCCGAGGGCGCTGAGAGGCAGCAGCCAGCGATGGTCGGGCCCGCACAGGAGGCGGCACGCGTGCGGGACCACAAGGCCCACGAAGCCGATCGGCCCGGTCACGGCCGTCGCGGCGCCGCAGAGCACGACCGCGCCCAGCGAGGCGACGGCACGCAGGACCCCGACATGCTCCCCGAGCCCGGCGGCGAGCTCATCGCCGAGCGCGAGCGAGTTCAGACCGCGTGCGCTGAGCAGGCACAGGACGGTGCCGGCCAGCAGGAACGGCGCCATCTGCTGGAGGGAGGCGAAGGTGCCGCCGCCCACTCCGCCGACCTGCCACGAGCGGACGCTGTTCCCGATGTCCGAGCGCGGCAGCACGACGGCGCTGATGAACGAGGTCAGCGCCGCACCCGTGGCCGCGCCGGCGAGCGTGAGCTTCAGCGGCGTCGCCCCGCCCCGGCCGAGCGAGCCGAGCGTGTACACCAGCGCCGCCGTGCCCCCGGCACCGAGGATCGCGACCCACAGGTAGGAGGACGCGGCCGTGAGCCCGAACCAGGCGATCCCGATGACCACGGCGAGCGAGGCGCCTGTGGTGACCCCGAGGATCCCGGGATCGGCCAGCGGGTTCCTGGTCACGCCCTGCATGACCGCACCGGAGAGCGCGAGCGCGGCCCCGGCGAGCATCGCCAGCAGCGTGCGCGGGATCCGGGAGGCGACCGCGGCGGGACCGAAGCCGTCCGTCGAACCGCCGAGCGCGGCGAGGATGTCCGTCGCGTCGACGGCACGCGCCCCGAGGGCCACCGAGACAGCGCCCACCACGGCGAGGGCGAGGAGCAGGACGCCCAGCGGCAGCAGGCGCTGACGGGAGGCACGATGCAGGCGGGCGGCGGTGCTCTCGTGCCCGGGACGTCCGTCGGGCGCTGTCGCGCCGCGACGTCCGGCCGGTGCAGGGACCGTGGCGGTCATGAGGTCCTCCCGGCCCGGAGTCGAGGGGTCACTTCGCGGCGCTCGCCGCGCGCTCGAGCTCGACCAGGTAGTCCTCGAGGATGTACGGGATCGCGAGCGGCGTCGGATTCGCGGCGGTCCCCAGTGGGCTGTCGCCCGGCAGGTGCACGACGGCGCCGTTGCGCACAGCCGGCATCTGCGAGAGCAGCGGGTCGGCCTCGAGCGCGGCGACCAGCGCCTCATCGCCGTAGGTCACGATGATCTCGACGTCATCGAAGACGTCCGCGTTCTCGGCGCTGATCGAGGAGGAGAACTCCGCCGCGTCCACCGAGGCGTCCTTGACGCTCTGCGCGATCGTCATGCCGAGATCCTCGAAGAACATCGTGCGGGTGTCATGGGCGGTGTAGAAGCTCACCGTCGACAGGTCCGTGGTGTCGACGTGGGTGAGGAACATGACCGACGTCCCGGCGATCGCGGGATGCTTCTCGACAGCCTGCGCGATCTGGCCCTCGAGCTCGGCGATGAGTGCGTCGCCGTCCTCGGCCCGTCCCATCCCGGCGGCGTTGACCTGGATCATCTCCCGCCACGGGGTGCCCCAGGCGATCTCGGGGAAGGGGATGGTGGGCGCGATCTCAGACAGGGTGTCGTAGTCCTCCTGGGTCAGGCCCGAGTAGCCGGCGAGGATCACCGAGGGGGACGTGTCCGCGACGCCTTCGAAGTCGATCCCGTCGGACTCGTCGAAGAGCACCGGGGCCTCCGCGCCGAGCTCCTCCAGGGCGGCCTCGACCCACGGGAGCAGCCCGTTGCTGTCGTCATCGCCGAAGTTCGCCGCGGCCATGCCGGCGGGGACCACACCGAGCGCGAGAGGCACCTCGTGGTTCGCCCAGGCGACCGTGGTGACCACGTCGATCGTCGCGGGGATCTCCGTGGTCCCGAAGGCATGCTCGATCGTGGTCGTGCCGGTGCCGTCGGCCGCGCCGCCGGCTGCGCTGCCCGCTGTGCCGTCGGCGGGGGCTGCGCCGTCGCTCTCGGCGGAGCAGGCCGCCAGGACGGCGGCGAGGGCAGCAGCGGAACCGGCGGCGAACGCACGGCGGGACACACGAGTCATGGAGGGGCCTCTCGAGAGCAGAGTGAGGAGTGCAGCGCGGCGGCCTGAGTCGGCCGGGCCAGCTGTCTGCAACTTAGGTGTGCCTCACCAAACCTAGAGGCGCTCCGCGATGTCGGCAATCGCGCGTCCAGGACAGCGACTGTCGCGAAACGGACAGCGCAGACGATGCCCTCGCGGAGCAATGGGACCGGCCGGACGTCGTCTGCTGCTGGGGTGTCAGGAGGCCTGCGCGGCGCCTGCCAGGGGCTGCTCCGAGGCGTCCGCGTCGAGCGCGCGGCGGCGATAGAGGCCCGGCGTCATGCCTGTGACCCGCCGAAATGCTGCGGTGAACGCGCTCGGCGTGCGATAGCCGACCATCGGCGCGACATCCTCGACGCGCTCCCCGGCGACGAGCAGAGCGGCTGCGCGCTGGGCTCGCGCGGCGGTCGCCCACGCTCGGAACCCCTGCCCCGTGCTGGCCTCGAAGGTGCGGGTCAGTGTGCGCGAGCTCACGCCGAGCCGGCCCGCCCACTCCTCGAGGGTTGTGGAGTCGGCCGGGTCCGTGGTGAGCGCGGCGACGATCGGGGCGAGCAGCGGGTGATCGGGCACCGTGAGCGGCAGGTCGCGCGATGAGGGGGCGAGGAGATCCAGGATCACCGCGTCGGTGAGCTCCCTGGAGGCGGGGGAGAGGTCCGGCTCCAGCGTCCGCTCCAGCAGCAGATGCAGCAGCGGGGTGATCTCGACAGCGACGGGTCGCTCGGCGGGCGGAGTCATCCGGGTGGTGGAGAACTGCGCCGCGAGATGACGCACCCCGGCCGGGGTGAAGCCGCTGTGCGGGGTGCCGGCGGGGATCCAGAGACCGATGCTCGGCGAGATCGTGTGGACTCGCGCACCGATCCGCGCGGAGGAGGCGCCCTGCTCGTTCCACAGCAGCTCGTGCGTGGGGTGGGAGTGCTCGGCCCAGAAGGTGTCCTCCTCGATCACCTCCCGGCCCGCGAGCAGGGTGAAGGGCACGTCGATGTCACCGCGCCGGTGACGGGGCAGCGAGCGACGCCGCACCGTGCGCGATCCCACCACGGCGGCGGACCAGCGGGAGGCGGCGTCATGGGAGCGGGAGACGCGGGGCGGCATGGCTCCAACCTAGCTGTGGGCCGCCGCGGCGACGTTCAGAGGGTCGGTGCGGGGCCGCCCTCGTCGGCGCCGTCCTCATGCCAGGCCACGTCTGCGCTGCGCGCGACCTCCCGCCACCCCTCGGCGAGGGAGGCGACGCTCGCGTGCGCGTTCAGACCGCTGGGCTGCGGGACCACCCACAGCGTGATGTCCTCCGGCCAGCCGGGCACGGTCGCGGGATCCTGCAGGCCCAGGCGCGCTTTAGGCAGGTGGTACGCCGTGCGGAAGGCGGTGATGCCCGCGATCGCGACCGTGTTCGGGCGCAGCACCTCGAGACGCTGCAGGAGACGCGCGCCCGCCGCGCGCAGCTCCTCACGGCTGAGCTCGTCGGCGCGCACTGTGGCCCGGCCCAGCAGGTTCGTGATCCCGACGCCGCGGCGGTGCAGGTCCTCCTCGTCCTCGGGGTCCAGTCCCCGCGAGGCGTCCACGAGGCGCGAGGTGAGACCGGCACGGTGCAGCGAGGGCCAGAAGCGGTTGCCGGGGCGGGCGAAGGGGGCGTTGACCGCGGCAGTCCACAGCCCCGGGTTGATGCCCACGATGAGCAGGCGCAGCGGCGGATCCCCGGGCCCGGGCAGGACATCGTCTATCGCATCGGGATTCGGTGTCGCGAACGCGGCGAGGTCCTCCTGCCGTGGCTTGCGACCATGGAGGGGGGAGGGGCGTCGCGTGCTCATCTCAGCACCATACGACTCCGGCGAGCAGATGCCGTCCGAGGGTCCCGGTGCGGCCCGGGGACCTGCGCGTACGCTGACGGCATGTGCCCCATTCCGTCAGGACGGCCGCAGAGGTCAGGTCGACTGCACGTCATCGCAGGCCCCATGTTCGCGGGCAAGAGCCAGGAGCTGCTGCGCCGCGTGGACCGTGCCCGTCGGGCGGGACGGAGCGTCGCAGTGATCGGGCACCAGCTCGATGACCGGGCGGGACCGCAGCGCCTGTCCACCCACACCGGGGAGAGTCTGCCTGCGCGGATGCTGTCCGCGCCTCGCGAGCTGCTCGACCTGCTCGGCGAGGAGCAGCCGGACCTGCTCGCCCTGGATGAGGCGCAGTTCTTCGGTCCGGGTCTCGTGCCTGTGCTCGAGCAGCTGTTGGAGGCGGGGATCGACGTGCACGTCGCGGGACTGTGCGTCACCTACGACGCCGGGCCCTTCACGCCGCTTCCCGAGCTCATGGCGAGCGCGGAGGAGGTCGTGAAGCTCACCGCCGTGTGCGCGCTGTGCGGGGCCGACGCCGTCTTCCACGAGCGTCTCGTCGCCGGTGCGGATGACGCGCTCGAGGCCACGCCGGGGCAGGTGGGCGGGGCGGAGACCTATCGGGCCGTGTGCCGCCGCCACCATCGCGGACGCAGCGCGGCGACGAGCTGACGCCGCGCGGAGACGAGCTGAGGCGCGGGGCTCAGATGATCGGGTCGGCGCTCGGGTCGACCTGCTCGAAGGCGTCGAGGTCCCACTGCCCGTCGATGCGCCGCACATAGAAGCGCATCGGCACCTCGATCGTCTCCCCGTTCTTGGAGTAGGTCTCGGTCACCTCGAAGATCGCGTAGCCCCGGCGGTTGATGCGCTCATCGATCCGGTAATCGACCGCGGAGACGTTCCCGAGCTGCTCGTCGAACACCTCGCAGGTGGTCCAGCCCGTCCAGTCGCGGAAGTCCTCGGTGGTGGAGTCCATGAACAGCTCGCAGTCGTGCTCGCCGAGGGAGGTGTAGAAGTCATCGAGCGTGTCCTGCGGGTCCCCGCGGCCCAGGAGCTGCACGACGATGAGCACGCCCACGATCGCGACGACGAGCAGCCCTCCGGCGGTCACGGCGGCGAGGAGGAGCCAGTGCCATAGCGGACGCTTGGCCCGTCCGGAGGACGGGGGCGTCGGGCCGTGCGGGCTCGGGGAGCCCTGCGGACCGTGCCAGCTCTGCGAGGCGTGGACCATGATCTCTCCCGGGGAACGTGCGAAGGATGTGCGGCGGGGCTCTGGGAAGTATGTCGCGCCTCGGCGCGGCCCGCGAGGGGGAGGACTCCCCATCCATTCCCCCGTCGGCCCACTGCCCGCACTGTGCGCGCCGCGTGCACGCTCCTCGCCGTGCTCGATAGCCTTGCGCGCATGATCGTCACCGCAGACCGAGGTCCCGTCGGCTCGCCCACCAGCAAGGATGGCGCAGGCTTCCTCGCCCCGTCCGCACTGCGCTTCACCGGGGAGGCAGGGGAGCGCGCCGAGGCGCCGCTGCCCGCCCTCGAGGGCGTGGAATGGATCGCGGGCCGCACCCTCGCCCCGGGCGATGTGCTGCGCTGGTACGTCTTCCCCGTGCTGGACGAGGAGCAGACCTGGGGCGCGACCCATGTCGCGCTCGACCTCGTGCTCGATGACGGCAGCCGGCTCTCCGATCACGACCCCCGCGACCAGTACGGCACCGACGCGACCGCGCGCGGCCTCGGCGAGGGCAGGATCCTCTACGCCGACCAGTGGAACGACGTCCAGGTGGATCTCACCGCGCTCGCCGGCCGCACCGTCACCGAGGTGCTGCTGGTGCTCGACGCGCCCGTGCCCGAGGACGCGGATGTCGTCGATGACGTCGCAGAGAACGGCGAGCACGCTCCTGCCTGCCGGGAGCTGACCGGCTATATCGATGGCCCCTACCTGGGCCCACTGCCTGCGGACCCGCCGCTCGAGGATGCAGTCGCCTGGGTCGACACCCGGCGCGGCACCTATGCCTCCGGCGACTTCTCCCGCGGCAACACCCTCCCGCTGACCGCGGTGCCCAACGGCTTCGCCTTCTTCACCCCCGCGACCGACGTGCGCACCCGGCGCTGGGTGTACGAGTACCACCGCAGGAACGGCGCGGACAACCGTCCCCGCCTCCAGGGTCTCGGCATCTCCCACCAGCCGAGTCCGTGGATGGGCGACCGCCTCCAGCTGATGCTCATGCCGCTGCTCGGCGAGGCGCCCGACGCGACCCCCGAGGGCCGCCAGCGCGGGTTCGACCACGCCTCGGAGACCGCCCGCCCGGACCTCTACGAGGTCGCACTCGACGGGGACCTGGCGATGCGGCTCGCCCCCACCGATCATGGCGCCGTGGTCGAGATCGACCTGCCCACCGGGGAGGAGCCCGCCCACCTCCTGCTCGAGGGCACCGACGAGCACGCCCGCTTCGACGCGGCTGGCGCCGTCTTCGACGGCCGGGTCCACGGCTGGATCGACCCGGGCCCGGACCAGCACCGGGCTGACGGCGCGACGCGCATGTTCGTGCTCGCCGAGGTGGATCCCGCGCCGCTGTCCGTCGCCGCCTCCACCGGCGGAACGCCCGGCACGGTGCTCCGCTTCGCGCCCGGCACGAGGTCGGTCACGGTGCGCCTCGTGACGAGCTTCCTGGGCCTCGAGCAGGCGCGACGCACCTTCGCGCAGGAACTCGCCGGACGCGACCTCGAGCAGGTCCGCGCGGCCGCGCACACCGCCTGGGCGGAGCGCCTGGCGGTCCTCGAGGTGCCGGATGCAACCCCGGCGCAGCGCCGCACCCTCTACGGCAACCTCTACCGCCTGAACCTCTACCCGAACTCGCACTGGGAGAACGCGGGCACGCTGGAGCGGCCCGAGCCGGTCCATGCGAGCCCGGTGCTGCCGCCGCGCGGCGCCGCGAGCGACACCCGCACGAACGCGCAGGTGGTGCCTGGTCGCCTCCACGTCAACAACGGCTTCTGGGACACCTACCGCACCGCCTGGCCGGCCTATGCGCTGCTGTACCCGAAGCTCGCCGCGGAGCTCGCCGATGGTTTCGTCCAGCAGTACCGGGAGGGCGGGTGGATCGCCCGCTGGTCCTCGCCCGGCTATGCCGACTGCATGACCGGCACCAGCAGCGACATCGCCTTCGCGGATCTGCAGGTCAAGGGCGTCCCCCTGCCGGATCCGGTCTCCGCCTACGAGTCCGGGCTGCGCAACGCGACCGTCGCCCCGCCGCTCACGGAGGTGGGCCGCAAGGGCAACTCCCGCGCCGTGTTCACCGGCTACGTCGACACGGACACCCCCGAGTCGGTGTCCTGGACGCTCGAGGCGCACATCAACGATGCTGGCCTCGCCGCCCAGGCGGAGCTGCTCGCCGAGGCCGCGGACGCCGAGGGACAGGGCCAGCGCGCCGCCCGCCTGCGCGAGGAGGCTGCGTATCTGAAGGCCCGGAGCCTGAACTACCTGCTCCTGTTCGATCCGGCGATCGAGTTCTTCCAGGGCCGACGCCGCGACGGCGGCTTCGCCCAGTCCCCGGAGGAGTTCGACCCGCGCGTGTGGGGCGGGGACTTCACCGAGACCGACGGCTGGAACTTCGCCTTCCACGTCCCGCACGACGGCGAGGGCC
>Ga0079224_100013233_pt1 | contig 11476 bp, 8 predicted proteins | sample Stecom2015_FD_80414 | JGI IMG/M metagenome (GOLD analysis project Ga0079224, IMG submission 80414) | Agricultural soil microbial communities from Utah to study Nitrogen management - Steer compost 2015 | ecosystem: Environmental > Terrestrial > Soil > Agricultural land | place: USA: Utah...
ACGTACACTCCCGGCCCTGATGAAGCGCGAGCTGTTTGACGAAGACCACGAGATCTACCGCCGCACCGTCCGCGAGTTCCTCGAGCGCGAGGTCGTGCCCAAGCAGGAAAAGTGGCGCGAGGCCGGCAGCGTCGATCGCCAGAGCTGGCGAGCGGCGGGCGAGGCGGGGCTGTTGTGCCCGTGGCTCGAAGAGAAGTGGGACGGACCCGGCGGCGACTTCCTCCACTCGGTGATCGTCAGCGAGGAGCTGTGTCGGATCTACGAGTCGGGCTTTGCGATCCCGCTCCACTCCGACGTGTGCGTGCCCTACATCCACAGCTTCGGCAACGACGAGCAGCGCGGCCGCTGGCTGCCGGGCTGCGTCAGCGGCGAGCTGATCACCGCGATCGCGATGACCGAGCCCAACACCGGCTCCGACCTCGCCGCGATCAAGACCACCGCCAAGCGCGACGGCGATCACTACGTGCTCAACGGGTCGAAGACCTTCATCTCCAACGGGATGCTCTGCGACCTGTGCATCGTCGCGGCCAAGACCGAGAACTCCGACGATCCGCACCGCGCGGTCTCGCTGTTCGTGGTCGAGGCCGACGCGCCCGGGTTCATCCGCGCCAAGAAGCTGGCCAAGATGGGTCTGCCCTCGCAGGACACCGCCGAGCTCGCGTTCGAGGACTGCCGGGTGCCTGCCAAGAACCTGCTCGGGGCCGAGGGCGCCGGGTTCATGATGTTGATGCAGAAGCTCCAGCAGGAGCGGCTGGTGGTCGCGCTGATGAGCCAGGCCAGCGCCGAGGTGGTCCTGACCGACACGATCGCCTACGCAAAAGAACGCGAGGCGTTCGGCCGACCGATCGTCAAGTTCCAGAACACCCAGTTCAAGCTGGCCGAGTGCGCGACCGAGGTCGAGGTCGGTCGTCACTTCCTCGACGCCGTGATCCGCCGCCACGCCAAGGGCGAGTACCTGGTCAAGGAGTGCTCGATGGCCAAGCTCTGGCAGACCGAGATGCTCGGCCGGGTGGTCGACGAGTGCCTGCAGTTCTTCGGCGGCTACGGCTACATGCTCGAGTACCCGATCTCGCGCGCGTACATGGACGCGCGAGTGCAGCGGATCTACGCGGGCACCAACGAGATCATGAAAGTGATCATCGCCAAACAGATGGGCTTGTGAGCCCGCCGCGCCGGCTGGCGCGTGCGCTGTTTCGAGCAGCGAGCAACCGCGCGCGGGTGGTGCGGTGCTCGCGTAGTTTGGCCGAGTAACACAGCACACCGGCTCTGCCGACCGAGTTGCCGATTGAATCCTGGTCGCGGTCGCGGACCGTGATAGCGTGGTCACGAGCCCTCATGTCGAGTTCGGATCCTTCACGGTTGCAAGTCCTGATATGGGCCGAGTTCGACGACTTCTGGCGCGAGCTCGAGGCCTCCCACGAACAGACGCCCTACACCTTTGACGCGTACGACGAAGAGGTCGCGCGGATCGCCTTCAAGGCCGGTCGCGAGAGCATGCGTCGGCAGGTGGTCGCGATGGTCGAGCACCTGCTCGAGACCAACCTCGCCGATCGTCGCCGCCTCGGTCGCGACGCCGAGGCTGCCCGCGCGGCGCTGGCCGAGGTCGGCCGCTCGGTGCTGCGCGAGCTCGCCGACGACGTCAGCGAACTGGTCCGCGCCGAAGAGAACTGACAGCAGCGATCCGCATCGACGATGCCGAGCCTCGATCTCGACGCGCTACGTGAGCAGCTGTGCGCGGCCAGTCCGGGGCTCAATCTGCGCCGGCTCGAGGTCATCGAGCGGGCGCGCTGCGGCGACGGGTTGGCCTCGACGGCCGATCGCGTGAGTGTGCGCCTCGTGATGGGCGAGGGGCAGTCGGGCGCGGCGCTGCCCGAGCGCGTGGTCGGCAAGACGATCCTGCTGCACCCGGCCCTGCGCTTCGGGTTGCCGGTGATCCTGACGACCGCGAAGCTGACCAGGGCGCTCGCTCGGCTACCGCTGGTCGGGGGTCTCGCCAGTCCGATGGTGTTCGCGCTCATCGGCGGCTACCAGCACCTGTTCCCCCACGCGCCCGCGGCGATGTACGCCAACGAGGCCCGGTTTTACGCGCAGCTGCGGCCCGAGCTCGAGATCGAGGCGCCGCGGGTCTACGCGAGCTGGTTTGACGAACGAAGCGGGAGCTTTCAGATCGCCATGGAGGATCTGCGCGAGCGCGGGGCCGAGTTCCCCAACGCGACGGGCTCGCGCTCGCTCGCGCAGATTCGTTCGCTGATCGACAGCCTCGCGCGTCTGCACGCGACGTTTTGGGCGAGCCCACGCTTCGCCGGGGAGCTCGCATGGGTGCCCGGGACCCGGCGCGGAGGCATGTTTCCGGTCTTCGACGCGATCGGCTTCGACCTGATCCGCGATCAGGTCCGGCGTAGCGCCGACAAGCGCGAGCTGATCGCCCCGCTCGGGCGCTCGCTCGAGTCGCTGTGGGCCGCAATGTGGCGGGTCCAGGCCGAGTTCGAGGGCGATCCGGCGACGCTGTGCCACGGCGACGCCCACGTCGGCAACACCTACCTGCTCGGCGAGCGGGCCGGGTTGCTCGACTGGCAGCTGATGGTCCGCGGCTGCTGGGCCCACGATCTCAGCTACGCGCTCGCGACCGGGCTGTCCACCGAGGACCGTCGGACCCATGAGCGGGCACTGCTGGGCGAGTACCTCGAGCGGCTCGCGGGCTACGGGGTCGCGGCGCCGCCGAGCTCCGAGCACGCGTGGCTGCGCTATCGCCAGGGCATGATCTGGGGTTTGGTGATCGGCTGGCTGATCACGCCGCCGCAAAATTACGGGGTCGAGATCACGCGCGCCAACATCAGCAAGCTCGTGAGCGCGATGCAGGATCTCGATACACTCGCGGCGATCCCCTGAGCGTCGGTCATGCCCAGCCGGAATACGCGAACCCGCCTCGTCATCCCCGCGCCGGTCGACGCGGTCTGGGCCGCGCTGCTCGACCTCGACGGCTACCCGCGCTGGAGCCCGGGCTTGCGCCTGCGGCCGTGGACCGGGACCGCGCTGCGTGAGGGCGGCCGGGCCTGGTTGCAGCTCTCGCTGTTTCGGATCCCGCTGATGGTGCCGGTCCGGGTCGAGGCGGCCTCGGCCCTCCGGCTGTGCTGGATCGGCGGTCTACCCGGGTTGGTTCGCGGCCGGCATTTCTTCGAGCTGCGCGAGGTCGAGGGCGGGACCGAGCTGATCCACGGAGAGGCCTTCACCGGCCTCGCGCTGCCGCTGTTGTGGCCGCGGATGCAGCCCGAGCTCGAGCGGCTGTATCGTGAGATCAACGAAGCGCTCGCGGACCACGTCGGCCGCGGATGAAGGTTTGTGGCGAGTCAGTCCGCCAGCTGCCGCCACGTGCCGCTCGAGGCCGCCCGCGCGAGACCGATCGCGACCCCGGCACACTCGGCGAAGGTGCTGCCGAGCAGCCGCTCCCAGCCTTGCCAGCGTCGCGGCTCGCCGAGATGCTCGGCCCGCAGCACGCCGGCGATCCGACGCTCGACGAACACCGGACAGTCGATCAGCGCCCGGACTCCGTAGCTGGGCAGGTAGGCGCGCGCGAGCTCGGCGGTTCGTCCGTCGGTGAGCGCGTCGTCGACCGCGACGACCTCGGCCTGCATGGTGAGCGCGAAGTACTGCGGAGCCTCGGCGCGAGTGAGCACACCGCCGGGCGAGTGCCGACCGGTGTTGGCGTTGAACAGATCGAGGCAGGTCAGCTTGCTGCGCGTGGCGTCGAGCACCCAGGTGCCGACCCGGGCCACCCCGAGCAGCCGGGCCGCGGTCTTGCTGAGCTCGCGGAGCACCTCACGCGGCTCGCCCTCGCGCAGGCGAGGACTGGCGCGAATTGCCTCAATCAATTGAGCCTTGGGCTCGAGCACCCGCCGGAAGTCGCCCGCCTGCGCAGCGGCCACAAACGTCTCCTCATCGAAAGAAACAGTCATCCGTGTGCTCCGAGGTCGATCTTTGAGCGAGCCACGGCCGATTTCAACCCGTCAAATTCGGTGTTGGGCGTCACGCTGTTGTGAACGGGCGCAGGCCGCCGAAACTGGGGAGTTTTGCCCCGTCCCGCCAACCTGACACTCACGCTGCGCAGCGAACGCGGCGGCCCTCGGCCCTTGTCGGGCGGACCGGGGCCGTCCTACGGTCCGGCCGATGTCCGCCCAGCTCGACAGCTACCTCGAGGGTTCCTGGCAGTCCGGTGACGGGAGCGCTCGTCCGCTGATCAACCCGGCAACCGAGCAGGAGCTCGCCCACGTCCGCTCGATCACGGGCTCGCTCGCGAGCGCCGTCGCCTGGGGACGCGAAGTCGGCGGCGCCAACCTGCGCAAGCTCGGCTTCGGCGAGCGCGGAGCCCTGCTCAAGCAGATGGCCCAGGTGATCCACGAGGCCCGTGAGGAGCTGATCGACGTCGCCGTGCAAAACGGCGGCAACACCCGCAAGGATGCCAAGTTCGACATCGACGGCGGGACCGCGGTGCTGGCCCACTACGCGTACCTGGCCAAGAGCCTCGGCGAGCAGCCGTGGATCGTCGCCGACGAGGCCACCGAGGTGTTTCGCAGCTCGAAGATTCGGGCCGAGCACGTGCTGGTGCCTCGTCACGGGCTGGCGATCCACATCAACGCGTTCAACTTCCCGGCCTGGGGGATGCTCGGCAAGGCCGCGGTCTCGCTGCTGGCCGGGATGCCGATCCTGAGCAAGCCCGCGACCAGCACCGCGTGGCTGGCCCACCGGATCTTTCGGCTGCTGCTCGACGCGAATTGCTTCCCCGAGGGCAGCTTTCAATTGTTGATGGGCTCGGCCGGCGATCTGCTCGATCAGGTCGGCCCGCAGGACGTGATCGCCTTCACCGGATCGCAGGGGGTCGGCAACGGCATCAAGACCCACCCGCGGGTGGTCGCGAGCGGGGCCCGGGTCAACCTCGAGGCCGACAGCCTCAACGCGGTGGTGGTCGGGCCCGACGTCGAGTCCGGCACCGAGCTCTTCGATCTGGTGATCCGCGATCTGGTCGTCGAGATCACCCAAAAGGCCGGGCAAAAGTGCACCGCGACCCGGCGGGTGCTGGTCCCCGAGGCCACGCTCGAGTCGATCCGCGAGGCGCTGCTCGAGCGGCTCGCCGAGGTCGCGAGCAAGACCGGCGACCCGAGCAACGACGAGGTCCGGATGGGGCCGCTGACCTCCAAAGATCAGCTCGACGACGCCCGGGCCGGGGTCGCGACGCTGAGCAAGGACGCGGAGATCATCCACGGCGATCCCGACCGCCGCGACGGCTTCGTCGGCATCGAGCCGGGCACGGGCTGCTTCATCGAGCCGATCGTGCTGCAGGCCAGGCCTGACAAGGTCGGCGATCCGCAGGCCAGCTTTCACAACCACGAGGTGTTCGCCCCGGTCACGACCTTGCTGCCCTACGACGGTCAGCTCGCCAGCGCGGCCAGCATCGTCGCGCTCGGCAGCGGCAGCCTGGTCAGCACGGTCTACAGCGACGACCGCGAGTGGCTGGCCGCGGCGATCGCCGAGCTCGGCCCGTACCTCGGCCGGCTGGTCGTCAACAACGAGAAGTTCGCCAACGCCTCGCTGTCGCCGGGCTGCGTGTTCCCGGTCGCCAACCACGGCGGCCCCGGCCGCGCAGGCGGTGGCGAGGAGCTCGGCGGCATGCACGGGCTGTCGCTGTACATGCAGCGGGTCGCCATCCAGGGCGGCGCCAGCCAGCTCGCCCGACTGCTCGGCAAGTAGCCCGGCAAGTCGCTACAGATACTCGCGAGCCTCGCGGATGTTGTCGTCCATCGCCGCGGGGTTCTCCCCGTAGTGCTTGGCCGACTCGTAGTACTCGATCGCCCGGGCGTAGTGGCCCAGGAAGAACAGCGCGGCCCCGACTTGACCGTGACAAGTCCCGGTGTACTCGGGGTGCGCCTGGGCGATCGCCAGGTAGGCGTCGATCGCCGCCTGGTACTGACCGCCGAGCAGCAGCCGCGCCGCCGCGTTGATCTTGTCGTGCACGCCCCCGCCCTGGATGGCCGCCTGGGCCTGCTCGGCCAGGACCCGCGCCTCCTCGATCGACACCTGGCCCGGTGCCGAGCCCACGAACGCGGACACCTGGGCGTTGATCAGCCCCTGGCCGGCGTTGGCGTGGGCCACCGCTTCGAGCAGCGCCAGGGTCGGCGCGCCGTCGGTGCCGGTCGGGAGCTGGACCTCGCCGAGGCGATCGACGACGAACCGGATCGCCTTCGCCGACCGCGACTGGCCCGGCGGGACCGAGCGGATCGCGGCGAGCTCGTAGGCGACGCGATCGTCGAAGTCCTTGGCCACGACATGGGTCGGCGTGACCACGATCGCGTCCTTGGCCGAGCCGAACATCGTCAGATCGATCGCCGCGAGGATCGGTCCGCTGGCGAGCTGGGGCGGGAGCGCAGCCCGAATGTGACCGAGCTGCTTGGCCGGGATCGTCTCGCCACCAATCCAGACCTTCTTGCCCACGTATGCGGCCAGGGCCTGGCGAACGGTGGCGACGTAATCGACCGTGACCGCGTAGGGCTCCGGGATCGGCGTGGGCGTGGGCGTGGATCCGGTGTGGCTGCCGATCAGCTCGGCGTGAGCGGTCGGCACCGGGAACGGCTGGGCCGCAGGCGCCCAACCGGCGAGGCAAGAGTGCAGCGCCTGGCAGACCTGCATCCACTGGGCAAAGCCGACATCGTAGGTGGTGATGCCGCCGTAGCGGCCCGACTGCATGACGACGTGGGTCGTGCCGTCGCCGACGCTGCGCAGCTGGATCGCCCAGTCGATGGTCACCTTGGTCAATCCGATCGCCCACTCCCAGGCGATCGATCGGATCGCTTGCCGAACCTGTGGCGAGCTGGTGAGCTGGCGAGCGACCTCCGGTCCCGCCGCCGGATCCCAGGGGTGGTCGCCGTAGCGCAGCTCCTCCCGCAGAATCGCGGGCGTGGCCAGACAGCCAGGCAAGATGCCGTGGTGCTCGCCGGGCAAGGGGTTGAAGCCGGAGAAGGGCTGGGCATAGAAGTGGGTCCAGCCGTTGGTCTGCAGGCGCACGAGCATCACCGCGTCCACCCGCATGCTGCCGCCGATCAGCGCCGTCAACGAGCCCCCGATCGCGCCGCTGGCCGCCCGGGCGTCGTCGCCGAATTCGACGATCTCCACCACTTGCGCGCCGATCTTGCCGGCCTCGGCGATCAACGCCTGCTTCTGTCGATCCCGCGCGCCGCGAACCCTGTCGTTCATGAAGGACATGGCGGGCGACCATCGCATGCGACGGTAGAGACGTCACCCCGAGGCTCCCGCAGGAGCGAGACGGCGAGCTACGTCGACGGTCTCTCGTCACTCGCTCGGCATCACGCTCTGCTGGCCGTCGAGCGGCTCACCTTCGGTCTCGCCCGCTTCGTCGACCGCAGGCTCGGGCTCCGGCTCCGGGCCGTCGGCGAACCGGGCGTCCTCGATCGCCCAGCTCGCGCGCCGCTGCTCGAGCCACTCGAGGCGGTTGCCGTCGCCGGGCTCGAACGAGCCGCCGGCGGCGGGCAGCCGGACAAGCTCGATCAGCCGCTGACCGCCGAGCCCGAGCACGACCGTCAGCGCGGCGGCGAGGTAGGCGGTCCGCTGCGGCCACGGGTTGGCCTCGCGGCGCAGGTCGGGCTCGCTGACGGTCTCGTCACCAAAGTAGATCGCCGCAATCACCCGGATCACCGCCCAGGCGCAGATCGCCAGCTCGGCGAGCACGATCACCAGCATCCAGCGCATCGCGCTGTGCTCGACGATCGCCCGCAGGATCCCGAGCTTGCCGAGGAACCCGACCAGCGGCGGGAACCCGACCAGCGACAGCAGGCAGATCGAGAGCGCCAGCGCCAGACCCGGGCGCTGCTCCGCCATCCCGGCCCAGTGCTGCAGGCGGACGGCCGGGGCCCCGGAATCGTCGATCGGATCGACGGCGAACGAGGCCTTGCCCGCCCCCAGCGCTGCGAAGCAACCAAGCGCCGCGATCACGTGGGCGACCAGCTGGATCAGCACCGCGGCGTAGGCTTCGTCGCCGGCCAGCCGCGCCCACAGGACCTCGTGCTCGGGCGCGATGTAGCGGGCGCCGACGCCGATGTGGCCGTGAAAGCCCGCGGTCGCGACGATGCCCAGCAAGATCAACGACAGCTGGGCGAGCGCGAGCAAGGCGACCGTCCGCGAGAGCCGGCGCTGACGGGTGGCCGCGAGCGCTGCCCAGCCGCCGGTCAGCAACGCGACGGTCGGCAGCGCGCCGGTCCAGCCGTAGGGCTCGTTGACCAGCCGCGGGCTGTGCAGCCCGCCGACGTAGACCCGCAGCAGCACGGCCGTCAGCGCGACCACGGCCAGCGTCGACCACAGCGCGGTCACGTGCAGCGGCGCCTCCTCGACCAGCTCGCGGCGGCGGGCGAAGGGCAGCAGCCCGAGCTTGGCGAGCAGCCCGAACAACAAAAGCAGCATGCCCGGCAGCAACATCGCGGCCGGGGCCAGGCCGCGGACGATCTCGGCGCGAGCCTGGGTGAGCGCACCGGGATCCTGCGCGGCGATCTCGGCCCCGTACTGGCTGACCAGCATCACCCAGCGCTGCACGCCGCCCCACAGCGTGAACGCCGAGGTCGCCGCGTGACCGAAGCCGTCGAGGCTGGTGCTGCCGAGCGCGGCGTAGATCAACGCGATGCCCAGCAGCGTCAGGCACGAGACGATCGCTCCGGGGATCAGCTGCATCAGCAGGGCCGCGCGCTTGCTCGCGCTCGCGACCGCGTCGTCGCTGGCCAGGCTGATCAGTATTGTCGCGATCGCGAGCAGCTCGACGCCCAGCCACACGGTCAGCAGATCGCCGGCGTGGATGCAAAACAGCGCCCCGGCCCCGGCCAGCAGCAGCAGCGGCTCGCGCTCGCCGAACACCCGTCGCGCGCCCGGCCGATCGCTGCCGCGATGGCCTGCCAGGCCAATGATGCCGGCGAGGGTCAGCAGCGCGAGCAGATCGCAGGCGGAGGTCAGGTGATCGACGAGCAGGTACTTGGCCAGCGCGAAGCTGCCGAGATCGTGCGCGGCGCTGCCGAGCCGGGCCCCGGTGAACGCGATCGCCAGACCGACGGCGAGCAGCGCCAGGCCGCGCAGGAACCCGGGCTCGTGGCGCTCGCCGAGCGCGTCGGCGAGCAGCATCCCGACCGCGGCGACGATCAGGATCCAGATCGCCGAGAACTCGATCAGCTCGGCGATCACGGGCTCGCCTCCTGCTCGTGCTCGGCGTGCTCGGCCGCGCCGAAATAAGTCAGGCGAATTTGGGCGACCGGGTCGAGGCAGACCGCTCCCAGCGCCTCGCGCAGATCCTCGTGGGTGCGCGGGCGGGCGGTGCTGCGAGCCTCGATCGCCAGACAGCGGCCGAGGTGCAGCTGCTCGACGGCAGCGCGCTCGGCCGACTCGGCGCGGGTCGACAGCCAGCCCGAGCCCAGACCCAGGATCACGGCCAGCACCAGCGCGACGATGCACGCGATCTGCTCGCGCGGCTCGAGCTCCGCCAGCCGCCCGAGTCGATCGCGATCGCGTCCGCGGCTGGCGAACCAAAAGCTCCGCAGCAGCCCCAGGATCCCGAGCCCGACCGCGGCGGCGGCCAGCAGACCCAGGGCGGTCGGCTGCAGCAGCTCGACGTCACCCTCGCTCAGGATCCCGAGGATCGTGCCGAGCTCGCCGACGAAGCCGATCGAGCCCGGCACACCCAGCAACACCAGACCGCCGAGCAGCGACAGCGCGGCGGTGCGCGGGGCCGCGGCGGCCCAGCCCGCGAGCTCGCCGAGATCGTCGACGCCGTCGCGGCGCAGCGCATGACAGACACCGGTCAGCACCACCAGGCCGAGCCCGTGGGCGAGCAGGTAGAGTCCGAGCCCGAGCCCGGCCGCGGCGCTGCCCGAGACCGCCGCGACGATCATCAAGGAGCCGTGCAGCAGCGCCGCGTGGGCCAGCAAGCGCCCGGGCTCGCGCTCGGCCCAACAGACCAGGCCCGCGTACACGGCCCCGATCACCGCGAGCGCGGCGATCGGATTGGCCCACTCGCCCGCGGCCAGCGGAAACATCGGCAGGCCCACGCGCCCGAGCACGAACACCGCGACCGGCATCCCGGCCCCGAGCAACACCGCGACCACCGGGGTCGGGCCCGACACGCACACCGAGACCAGGCCGCCGTGGATCGGGATCAGCGGCAGCGCGGTCGCAACCGCGATCAACACCAGAGCGAAGCCGAGATACGCGGTCGCGGGCGGCAGCGTCATGCTCGCAAGCGTGTCGAGATCCCAGTTCCAGGCCCCGCCGGTCGCGTGCGAGTGTCCGACCCCGAGCACCACCACCGCGCCGATCAGCGCGGCGGCCCCGGGCAGCACGTGGGCGGCGTAGCGGCGGGCGGCGGCAATTTGACCGGGCACGCCGAGCGAGCCGTCACCGCGGTAGCCGATCAGCACCACCGTGATCATTGTCGCGAGCTCCCAGGCCACGCCGAGCGTGATCACGTCGCGCGCGAGGATCACCGCGACCCAGGCCGCCTCGAGCACCAGCATCCCGACGATCAGCGGGGTCTCGCCGGCCCGCGAGCGACCGATCAGCATCGCCAGCGGAAACACCAGCGCGATCACGGCCAGGCTCGCGAGTCCGCGGCCGTCGACGCCCAGCGTCCAGGCGATCCCGTAGGCCGGCATCCACGGGAACGCGACCTCGCGCTGCACCGCGGGGCCGCCCGGATCGAAGCTCCCGATCATCAGGGCGATCACGCCGAGCTCGACCAGCGCACCGATCAGCCCGATCGCCCGCGCCAGGCCCAGCTCGCTGCGCGGCACGGTCGCGACCACCAGCGCCGTCATCAGCGGGATCAACACCGCCAGGGTGCTCGGCTCGGTCACGGCAGCCCTCCCTCGGGAGCCATCGGTGCCGGCTCGGCGCCGTCGCGGCGAGGCGCGAGCGGGGCCGGAGCGATCGGCGTCGACACGGGCTCCTCTTCAATTTCGGGCCCGGAGTCGGACTCGGACTCGGCCGCGGGTGCGACCGCTGCGGGAGCCGGCTCGCTGCGGGCCTTGTTGCCGCCCGCCCGGATCAGCCGGGGCCGTAGCCCGCCGAACCCGTAGTCGTCGCTCGGCAGCACGCTCGCGACCTCGGGCTTGCCGTACAGCCAGCCGAGCAACAGCGCCAGACCGGCGACCACGCCCAGCAGCGCCTTGCGGGGGCCGCCGAGCTCGACCCTGCGAAGCCGCGACTCGAGCCCGGCCCCGAGGGCGCGCGCGAGGCTTCGAACCAGCCGCGGCCCGTCCTCGAACACCCCGCGCCCGAGCCCGCGCGCCGCCAGCTCGGTCAGCCCGGTCAGGGCCAGCGCCAGCAGCTCGACGATCCGCCGCGGCGCGGCCAGGACCAGCTCGAGCGCGGCGACGAGGTTCGACAGCTCGCCGCCGTGCGCCCGCCGAAAACGATCGCGCGCCCACATCCACGCGAA
>Ga0079224_100013234_pt1 | contig 11476 bp, 7 predicted proteins | sample Stecom2015_FD_80414 | JGI IMG/M metagenome (GOLD analysis project Ga0079224, IMG submission 80414) | Agricultural soil microbial communities from Utah to study Nitrogen management - Steer compost 2015 | ecosystem: Environmental > Terrestrial > Soil > Agricultural land | place: USA: Utah...
GCTGGCAGCGGCACCGTTGCCGACACCTGGCGGGCTTATGTAGGTAGTGCCTTTGATCTACCGCTCCCCACGGCGACGGAGTCGGTGGTTGCGAGCAGCACGGCAAACCCAACGGCAACCGCCACACCGACGGCTACCGAAATCGGAACAACAACGGCAACCGTTACCCCGGTCACGCCAACCGACACTAACACCCCAACCGAACCACCAACGGCGACCCCAACGGTCACACCAACAGCGACGGCAACTGAGACACCGATACCGCCGACGGCAACGGCAACCGATACGCAAGTTCCGACAGACACGCCGGCGCCCCCAACACCGACTGATACGCCGACAAGTACACCAACCGTTGAACCCGTAATTCCCACCGAGCAGCCTACGCTTGAAGTGACAGAAATTCTAGGGAGTTGATCAATCAGAATTTTCGAAGGCGACTGACTCCAGTCGCCTTCTACTAAATCAAATCGTTGTACCGTACCCTCACACTACCCATGAACCGGGCGTGTTACGTATAATACATCCCTTAGGAGCGGAACAAGCCAATCCCCTGTTAAGGAAAACAGATGAATCAAACTGTTATAGATTACGATCCATCGCTTGATACAGACATCACCTTCAACACGCCGGAGGTTGAGAATTTACAAATTGGAGCCGATGGCATTCCTCTACCTCCAGTCGAACTCTCGATTCGTATCGGCTCACCCGACTTAAATAGCTACATGACCATTGGCGCGCAGGTCAAAGAACATATCCTTCGCTCATTACCCGCTGATTGGGAGTTTAAAGGTAAGCGGGTTCTGGACTTTGGCTGCGGTATTGGACGAGTCTTGCGCCATTTTGCGCCGGAAGCCTCTCAAGCAGAGATATGGGGTTGCGACATTGATATGCGCAGCGTTATGTGGCTGAATAAATATCTCTGCCCGCCATTTCACATTTTTCAAAACAGCGAAAATGCGTATCTTCCGCTGGAATCGGATTCCTTCGATCTTGTATTTGCAATCTCCGTTTTCAGCCATTTGAGCCATAGTTGGAATCAATGGTTGGCGGAATTGCGCCGCGTGCTTAGACCGGGCGGCTATGCGTTTATCAGTTTTATGCATCGCCGTCCGTATGAAGCGATCTACGGAGTACCGTTTCCAACCACGGACATCGGAATGCTGGTGAAACATCCCAATCAACCTTGGGACAAAGGTGGACCTTTCGTATTTATCTCTCCCAATTGGCTGTTAGATAACTGGGGTGCCCTATTCGATATTGAATTCCTTGCGCTTGATGGTTTGATTGGCTACCAGTCCATTGCTCTCATGCGGAAGCCATCAAAATTCACAACTCCGAAAGATAAGCCTTCAATCGTTGTGCAAGCGGGTACTCAATATGCAATAAACCCAAACGCTAGAGCACATATCCACCAACCGTGGCTGCCTGGCCGTCGCTTAATAGACAACTACGGCATTCGAGGCAGTAAACAGGTACAGGTGAGTGGCTGGGGAGCATTCGCTCATGATTCTGTAGCACGATTAGAATTCATAGTCAATGAACGAGTGCTGGCGCTTGTAGAAAGTCCGTCTTTAAAACAGGAAGGAAAAATCTCCGATCTGGGCGATGCTCCTTACTGCAAATTTGATGAAACACTTGATGTTTCTGTTCTCAGTCCGGGTAGTTACGAATTGATGATTCGATTCTACAGTTCAAAAAACGAGGTTCAATGGGCGAGAACTCCGTTAATTGTTGAACCTTAATACCGTGCAATAGAGTTCAGCTTCACGTGAAAACGTATCTGATAACATACAATTGGCTGGTAGTTCTGAGCTACCAGCCAATTGCGTAGGTAAGTGTTCCTTCGGTTTCGCAAAGTATCAAACTTCATACCCAAACTCTGTTAGAAGATCACCAAAAATCTCCTCGAACAGTGCAATCTGCTCTCTGGAAAGCTCTCGCTTCCATCTACCAATTGAAGCGGCTACACTCTCGGTTGTTCGATGGCTTGCAAGTTCTGTCGGATCTGCCTCGCCTACATCGTGTATCTTTTGTATTAAACTGGAGTCATTGTCCAACCCTAATGCGCCGAACATTGTAGTTAGCGTTTCGAAGGGCTTCAGAATTAAATCTTCGTACCGAAGCATGTGGACAGAATCGGGATGCTGTTTCCATTGGTGATAATTAGACATCATGCGCCAGTACACTTTGAGGAAATATTCGCGTTCAGACGTTTGATCATAGTTAAAACCGAACAAATCACGTTTACGACTGAATGCGAGATGCGAACAGAATTGATCGCGCACGTCGCGTACAATAAACACCGAACGCGCACGAGGATAGAATGTCCATTGAAGCCCAAAGGACGGGACTGAACTAACTTTTTCAGCGAACCAAACCGCATCCATTTTGTCTTGTGCAACAGCCATAGCGCGATAAACACCATCAAGACTTCGCAATGCCAGCGCTGCTATATCAGGGATGTATTGCTCTCGAAACCACTGCGCCAGTACCGGATCATAGACGTCGGTAAAGTGAGGGTGATGTCCAATAAAGTGTTCATCCTTCAAAAATGTATTAGGATGGCTGGATCGCTGGTGATCAGCAGATGCGGTCAGAACCCGAAAAAGGTGCAACCAATAGTTCAGCCCAATCATTTCATACGGATAGCGCGGGACATGAATAACACGAGGATGCGCGCCGAGATAACGCATCAGCAGGGTCGTTCCGCTCCGCGGCAATCCGAGCATACTAATTGGGGAATAATGTGGAGTATAGGGGATGTGAAACGACGCACGTCGTCCCACAACTTCCGCAAACGGGAACCTCCGTTCATCCTCCAACAAGATGATCAGATTCAGAGTAAATTGCTCAGGAACCATCAGTGTATCAATGTCAAACTCAAATCCACTCATGGCATCCGCAAAATCAGGGAAACTGGCAGTTACATCGGGGCGCGAAATATCTAAGGATCTATTTGCGATTGGAAGATTCCCATCGCGGACAAGTATCTTCTCAATTGGAGTATCGCGAGCGAGTACCCATCCTCCGAATTTGACGCTGTATCCGGGACTATGATGAGCGACAGTTGGTGCATCTAAGTTGCCACCCACAAAAACTTCGGGATCTAGGGGGAAGAGACGAACATCTGTAATCTCTACAACTGTCATTGCTGTATCCTATTGGGAGGGAAAAATGTCTGTCTTACTGTTATGCCGAAATGAGAATGCACTTGATAAGACGTTGCCGTCTTAACAGCCTATAACAACCGATTCTTTACCTGCCCCTGCCATCGAGCGTTTGACGCTGTCCAATTCAAGATGCATATTGGACATTGTCTAGCCTCTCCCGATTATAGAGCAGTCACCTTGTCTCCTATCGCCGAATATACCCCTTTTTTTTGTAGATAACGCAATAACCGGATGGACATCCTCGTTTGCTGTGATGTAGGTTGTTTTTCGCTCCATTGAAACCAATGCAGCATTTCGGATCGCGGTAAAGTTGCAGGAGTACGCTTTTGCAAAGCACCCGGAAGCACTTTTAGAACCTGCTTGACAAGCTGCATCCCCGCTCGAGGATTGATACACATCCGTGCTATCAACTGCAAAAGAATGAGGGGCAGGTTATAAGTGAGCAAATCGATCAGATATGCATTCTTAATGGTGGAAATGAAAATGTTCCCTAACGCCTGTGTGCGCATTGCTGGAGATAGTTTACCACCTCGATGATACCCAACGGCAGAGGGTACATACCAACAGCGCCACCCGTATAACCGAGCACGCCACCCCAAATCTATATCTTCGGCATACATGAACATTGATTCGTCGAACAACTTCCCAGTTGGGGCTAAGGATTGGATGAGCGAGTATCGCAGCAGGGGGGCTGCCCCGGAAACAAGAAAAACCTCACGTGATATATCGAACTGCTGTTGATCAGGAAGTGCCTCACCAACGTTGATCACGTATCCATCCCGGCGAACACCCTGCCCCGCGCTGTAAATCAATCCAGTATCGCGCCCTTGCGCATCCAGCAACTTCAGTTTTCCACTTCCAAAGCCTGCCCCAGTTTCCATCAACCCCCGTACAAGTTGCTCAATATAATCTGACTCAAGTACAACGTCAGGGTTTAGGGGCATATAAAAATCTTCACTATCAAAGTCACAATTTTGAATGATCTGGTTATGAGCGCCCCCAAATCCAACGTTATGCTTGTTCACAATGATTTCGGCTTGCTGTGCGTTTTGCTTGATCCAATCGACAGAGTTATCTTCGGATGCATTATCTAGGACAACAATGTGCAAAAAGGGATAGGTTTGCTGTGATAGGCTGAGAAAGCACGATGGCAAATCAGCTTCGCTGTTATAGGTTACGATACCGATATGCACCGTTGCCATAATCCACAAATAGCACACTATTGGCAGGGAAGAGTCAACTCAGGAATTCTTTCAACTTATCCATAACCTTTCCGCCAAGGGCTTCCTCCCAATCAGTTGCCCACTTTACTTTCGCACCAGCAATACGCCGCTCATAATCGTTCACGTGATCGATGGCATAGCGCAACCCTTCCTTGATGCTAGATATAGTGGGTGCCACAGCGATAAGATTTGTTGATATTTCAGACAGTCGTTCCTGTGTCTTGTTGGCATAAGTATTAGTGATCGTCCACATACCCGCAGCCGCCATTTCTAGTGGCACCAGACTGGGATGCGGCGTATACATCAGCGCTAATCCAATATCATAGGTGGGTAGCAACTCGATATATTCCTTAAGCGTTGTACGTGGCATCAGCTTTAGTTGCATACCGTTTGGGAGTTGCAAGCTATCCACGTCACCAATAGAACCTATGCCATGAATGTCCCATATCGCTGGATCAAAGTAGCCATCACGCGTGGCTTCCACAAGGCTGATAACACCCAGTTCATACATATTCCGAGCAGCGTGAACTTCTGGACGTGCATAAAACAGGAGCCGCTTACGCTCTCGATTTAGAATTTCCAGAGTAGGATGAAACCGATTGATAGCGTTCTGGAATGATACCGAGAGTGCATCGCCGTTCGGTTCTTTGTAGACACCAAGTTGATTCTGCTTGAAATATTCCTGTAGGATCTCAGTAGAGAAAACAGCATAATGCGGCAAGTCGTATGCTTCGCCAACGATAGCGAATAGCGCACTGGCATTATAAAAGAGTGGTTCATACTCCTGAATGAAAAAGATAAAACGATCTTGGTTTAGTGCTTGCGCAGCTTTATATGAAACAAACGCTGCCCAAGTCGAACCAGCAATGAAACGGTCTTGTGGACTGACTCTCAACGGGATAGAGCGGTCAAATCGATATGCAATCTCAACCTGATCGAAAAAATTCTCCAAACCTGGATAATTGCGAATTTTCTTGCGCCAATTATCCATGTCATAATCTGTCTCTTCAAGCAACACAACACGGACGTTATATCCGTGTTTTCGCAGTTGTAACGCTGCGTTGAAAATACCAATGTATCCCCCAAAGACATATCGAAAATCGATTGTCGCGGTCAAAATGTTGACATAAGGCTCCATATCCTCAACTACGTCAAGAGTTAGCGGAGAAATTTTTTGATAAATTGCTCCTACAATACCGATTTGTTCTGCCTGAGATGTAGTTGACGAAGTTGCAGGAAGTGCGACTAAACCATGTGGTCCGCTGTTTGCGAGAACCTGGTTCACGAATCGTTGGCGTTGTATACCATAATAGAGATTGTATAGACGGTTACTCAGGTATGCTCGTGTGAAATACCACTCTGCTCCAAGTGTCGTCTTTCTGCCTCGCCCAAGCTGATAGCGAACTCCTTGCCAGAACAGTCTCCAAAATGATCGATCAAACTTGGCGAACTGATTCAAAAGATGTCGCTTTGACCTTGAGAGGTTATCAAGTCGCTGTCGCAACACTATAGCGAACAACACCATCCGCATTACGTTGTTTAAATAAACTTCTCGCATGTGGGTGAGTTCTTGTTTGATCTCTCCCTTCATTGCGCTGCGCTGAAGGGCAACACGCTTCATAAAGGAGAGGCTGGGAAACAACGTCGCATGTCCAGGTACACGATGTCCAATTACATTGCCGCCATGCTGGCGATAGGCATAAAGAGGTCGCTCTACAAAACCCAATACCCCATGCATAGCCGCAACCAGCGCTACCCAGTGATCATGGTATTGTTCGCCAATTTGCTCCGGAAATGGCAAGATATCCTGTAGAAGTGAGGCGCGGAACATACTTGCTGCTCCGGTCACCGTATTTGAAAACATCAGGGTATAGCGATTGGTATAGTTATTGCGCCTACCTAGCCAGAAAGTTTTCGAGACAAGTTGCCCATCGCTTGACACTAAATTCATATCACTGTAGACGAGTTGGGTTTCCGTATCAAACTTCGCCAACAGGGTTTCGAGCTTATCAGGATACCAGATGTCATCTTGATCGCTGAAAGCAATAAAATCCGCATCAATGGGTACACGGCGTAGAGCCTCTTCAAAGTTGTAATATGAACCTCGACGTGTAGCATTTTTAAAAACATAGAATCTGGGATCGTCAGCAACCACTTGACGAATTTGCTGATGTATCTCCTCCATAGGAGAGTCATCAGTGATGATACACACCCAATTTCGGTGGGTCTGCGCTTTAATAGAGTTAATCTGTTCAATAAACCAGCTCTGGGTTGGATTATAGGTCGCCATACAAATAGCGATGCGAGGACCGCTCGCAGGCCAGCTTACTGATGTTGGGTCCAAATCACAACCGGGGACAAGGGTGAGACTGCCAACTGCGCAGACATATTTCTTACCACCCGCAAATGTTCCGCGTAAGCTGAGGGATATTTGGCGTCTCTGAAAAACCGGTTCCAAAGGTACGATCGCCCAAAAGCCGCTCGTCAGGCTATTACCACTGGTATCGGCATGTGGTACCTCGTTCTGAAGAACATCGTATCTTGGCATTGAATGATTCGCGACACGATGGGGTACACCATCTACTAAGATTTCGAGTTTACGTAACTGCCTGTCTGGATGATAGCACCACCCTCGAATTGATATGGCAGTGCCCTTACCCGTCTGTATTGGTAGTGATAAATCGGTATCAACATAAACTCGCATCTCATCTGTAACAGCGAAACTATCTTTCCGCAACAGTTTCCGCAAGATATGTCGTACCGGAAAATAGCGGGTCAGTGGCCACACAACACGTCGAGCAGCACGAACGACCAATGTGTTTTGTAGCATTTGAAGTTCAGTCTGGAGGGTAGCCAGCTGATGTCGAAGCGATTCTAGTTCCTGTGTTTCTGCCTCCCGGATTTTGACTTGCTCAACCTGCATTTGCGCTGTAAGACGGCGTATTTCCTCATCGCGCAATTTAATCGCTGCTTGACTTTCCTGTATCTGGCGATCACGCTCAGAAATCATTGCATACGATTCATTATGAAGATGCTCTATGTAAGCTTGCTGTTCTTTTATACGCAGTTCCTGATTGATGTAACCACCAAGTCGAGAAAAGAACAGTTGGATGTCAGCAACGTCATTCTCATCGATATTAATCAGGAGATTGTGAAGTCTCGGATGTTGCGGATCCAGACTTAGCACGCCCAGCCCATTGCCGTGGTAAAACTCGAACGTGGTGTATTGTGCCTTCAATTCCTCCCACAGTTTCCAGACTCCAAAGTCACGCTCACGCACATTGGTATCATGAAATAAGACCACAGCCGAGCTAGAAAGCTTGGGCAACCAAGTCTCGAAATCATGCTTGACTGCTTCGTATGTGTGGAGACCATCTATGTGCAGTAGATCTATTTCACCGTCGGCAAAATAGGAATTTGCTTCATCAAACGTCATCTGGAGTAAGCGAGAAAAACTAGAGTACAGAGGGTCGTGGTGGGCTTTTAAATCTTCCAGCACCTCATCTCCATAGAAGCCGCTGTGTTCGTCCCCCTTCCATGTATCCACTGCATAACAACGGGTATTCAGTTTCAACTGATCGACTGCCTGACAAAATGCGCAATACGAAACTCCCAAATGAGTGCCAAGCTCCACCAGGACTTTGGGACGCAGTTGGGCAACTAGAAACATTGCGAAAGGAGTATGTTCTATCCACGCATTTGTATGTGCGATTCGACGAGGAATAGAAAAGCCAATTGCCCGATCCCCCACGTTATTTGACATTGAATCCCACAGCAGACCGATTTTCCCCATAGTTTTCCTGAAAACTGAATGTTTGATCTCTTGTATTGAGCTGCAAGCAATTTCGCAACTATAATCTTCAAGTCCCGTTCTTGCAATGGACTATTCCGGTTAACTCGCATTCCGGCAGGTTGATAATTGGTTCACACACTACGTTCTTTCTTGGCACGTCTCCGCGTTTATGTACTGTTGAGAGCGGCACTTGCTATCCTACAGCGTGATGGATTCGAGAGCTTAGCGTCACGAGGCGTCAAGTGGATCAAGGGAGAAAGACGTTATTATGGAGGGGGGCTAAGCGCTGACAGTTCTCTCTCATATGCAAGATTTACTGCATTATTCGAGCCGAATGCCCACACCTTAGAACATCAGCGTAACGAAGCTAAGATAGGTCAAAGAGTCTTTAGTATTCACGGGAGTTGTTCCGGAGCATCGCTTTCTCAATGGCAAGCGACCCTCGCATCACTACAATCTCAGACCTATCCACATTGGATTCTTCACTTACAGAACACAGACGAAGCCGTCTACCACCAACTTCTTCAACAAGATCATCGAGTCCAAAACTCTGAACCAACAGAAGACTATCGAATTGAAATTACTCCGGGGGATTCTCTGGCACCGTTTGCTCTTCTCACAATTGCTTCAACCTTATATGAACATCCGGAAACTGACGTCATTTATTCAGATGAAGATCAACTTGACGAACAAGGAAATCGTACCAAACCACTCTTCAAGCCCGATTGGTCACCTGAAATGATGTTCTCTTGCGATTTATTGGATGGACTATGTGTCTATCGTAATATGGAGATTGGATCAAAAGAGAACTTGCACTATAAGCTCGCCGAGCGAGCCAAGGTCATTCGTCATATTCCTCACATTCTAATCCACCGCGAATCCCCGCGACTTCCTCCCTCTCCCGATCTCTTGCGAAATTACCTTCAGGAGACCGGGGCACTATTACCGCAGGTAACAAATGGCTTTGTACGTTGGCAACCCCGGCAAAAGCGCTGTGTTTCTATCATCATCCCATCTCGTGATCATGCACGAGTATTAGAACGTTGTCTCACGAGCCTGTTCGAAATAACTACCTACGAGAACTTCAATGTAATTATTGTCGATACAGGAAGCAAAGAGCGAGCCACCCAAGACCTATACGCAAAGTATGCCAGTAACCCAAAACTCCAAATCGTGCCTTACACTGGCGATTTCAATTTCAGTAAAGCCTGCAATCAGGGTGCCCATGCCGCGGATGGAGACTTGTTACTGTTTTTAAATAACGATGTCGAAATCTTGCACCATGATTGGCTCGATCTCATGGCACAGTGGTTCGAAAGAAATGGCGTAGGAATAGTAGGTGCGAAGCTGTTATATCCAAACCGACGGTTGCAACATGCCGGAATCATCGTCGGGTTAAATGGGCTGGCGGCTCATCTGTTCCTAGGTGAACAAGAGAATGTAACTTCGATTTTTGGAAGTGACAACTGGTACCGCAATGTACTTGCTGTCACTGGTGCTTGCCTCATGATTTCACGACAGGCATTCGATGCTGTGGGTGGTTTCGATGAAGCTTATATTCTCAGCTATAGTGACGTGCAACTAGGAATCAGTGTCTACGAGGCGGGATACCGGATTGTATATACCCCTCATGTGCGACTTATTCATCATGAATCGGTGTCTCGCGGCACGAAAGTACCCCGCTCTGATTTTATACGCGCAAATGAACGCTGGAGGCAATGGTTGGACACAATAGATCCATACTTTAATCCCAACCTCACTCACCGTAGTACATTCCCGCGTTTACGTCAAAGCATCCAAGACACTGCATATCACTCTAATGTAGAGCTGATGTCTCGGTTGCCAGAGAAGATGATTCTAACTATCCCTGATGATGTGATTTAGACAGATAATGCTGCATTCTAAGGCTCAATGATCAGAGGTCTCTCCGCCCAGTATTCACTCCCCTTCTGGCTAACAAAATCAACCCTCAACGTATAAGTTCCGGATTCCAGGTCCGATAGTTCCAATGGAGCGCTGAACCAGTAAAGAGGTGTCCCCGGCCATCCGGGCTTCTCGCCTTCCGCTTTTAGTTGAGATTTGTCCAAAGCAAGTACCTGTTTACCATCAACCGAAACGCTCAGCGACGCAACCGCGTCATTCTTAAAGGCAATCCAGCCTCCCAACGGTAATCGTCCTTTCCCACGCACACCATAACTTTCCATAAACCGCCGGTTAGGGGGATAAATCTCGTAGATTTCTGCTTGAGCATGTGGATTAAGCGCACAAAGTGCTCCCGCCAGCACAACCTGTGGTTCAACCAATTGTCGAGGAGCGTTCGAAACTGGTTTACGCATGAAAGCAATAGACTGGTAATCACCCAGTCCTCCTAGTGCGATGAACTCGATATCGTATAGGTTTCCCCAGTTCTTCTTGAGCCAGTCAACGGAAAGAAAAACGTTGGGTCCGCCATTGTCCCAACTGTTATTGACGCTTTTCACCAGCATACCGATCTCATCTTCAATGAAGGGTTGCTGATAAATCATTTCAAAGGGACGACGATGAAGAAAGGTGTAAAAGGCATATCCTCCCGGTTTGAGGACTCGCCTCAATTCAGCAAGCCATTGATTCCAAGTAGTGTTGAGATGGGTAAACACCGAAATGGCGAAAACGAGGTCAAAGTAATTATCTTCCAGAGGGAGATGTGGATTTTCGCTATTGTGAAAAATGTTGAACGGCGGCGACATGTGCTCGTTCATCCAGAGGACACTGGGCATGTCGATGTCGCAACCCCAGACCTCGCATCCTTTTTCACGCGCCTCGGGTATGAAATGGCGCAGCACTCGCCCTACTCCGCAACCGAATTCAAAAATGCGTTTGTTTTCGAAGGTGAAGTCCATCGGAAGGGCTTGCAGAATATGCTCTTTCACCATTTGCCCAACTTGTATAAAGCCCTCAGGATCTGCAACACCGCCGACACGAAAAGCGAGATCATAAGGAGGAATGAGCAAACCATCTGAGCCAATCACCGCTCGCTCATCTTTCGGGGCGACATACGTCGCATCATCGCTTTGTGACTGAAAATGCATATGCCTCCGCTGTATTCTGAAGGGAACCAGGTTATAACGTTGAAGAATTGTTTTGAGCATAAACACCAGCGTTCATCCAAGTCACATGGAACGAATTATATGAGGGGTGGTCATAAATCAGGCCGCCCGCAAAAGGGCTTTAACGCCTTGGTTCAAAGGCTTGCCATGCTGGAATTGATACAACAAAACCAACTGATACAACAAGACCGCGCCCAGTACAAA
>Ga0079224_100013235_pt1 | contig 11476 bp, 10 predicted proteins | sample Stecom2015_FD_80414 | JGI IMG/M metagenome (GOLD analysis project Ga0079224, IMG submission 80414) | Agricultural soil microbial communities from Utah to study Nitrogen management - Steer compost 2015 | ecosystem: Environmental > Terrestrial > Soil > Agricultural land | place: USA: Utah...
CATGTAAATCAAACCGATAATGAAGCATTCAAAAATGCCATACAGCCAAATACCAAACTTATCTATATCGAAACCCCTTCTAATCCTAACCTAGACATCACAGATTTAGCTTTTATAGGACAGCTGGGGAAAGACCATGATATCATTACGATGGTTGACAACACTTTCGCTTCTCCTATTAATCAAGTCCCAGCTTCATTTGGGATTGACGTTGTCGTACATAGTGCCACAAAATATTTAGGTGGCCACAGTGATTTGACGGCTGGTGCAGTATGCGGCACAAAGGAGTTTATCGAAAAAGTATGGCGCAGGTCATTGCTTTTAGGTGCATCCTTAAGCCCTTTCGATTCTTGGTTACTTTTAAGAGGATTGAAAACCCTGGCGCTCCGTGTTCGGCAAATTAATGAAAATGCTTTAGCACTTGCACAATGGTTGGAAAAACACCCCTTAGTAAAGAAAACGAACTATGTTGGTTTGCCTTCGCATCCACAACACGACTTGGCTAAATCCCAGATGAAGGGCTTTACAGGTATGCTTTGTATCGAAGTTAAAGGGCAGGATGATACGGAAGAGTTTCAGCGTGCACAAGGCTTATTAAAACATCTTGATTTATTTGCTAATGCCGTGAGCCTTGGAGGCGTAGAATCATTGATCGCCCACCCTGCGAGTATGTGGGGCGCCAGTCAGTCCGAAGAACAACGAAAAAAATCAGGCATCACCAATGGCTTATTGCGCCTTTCGATTGGTATTGAACATATAGACGATTTGATCGCAGACTTTGAACAGGCTTTCGCAAAGATTCAATAAAAAAGAAGGGCGGCCATTAAAATGGCCGCCCTTCTTTTTTATACCAGAGGCTTTTCGCCTTTAATCAACTCAAATATGGTAATCTCAGGTAATATACCGACACGTCCAGGATATCCCAAAAATCCAAAACCTACATTGACATAAAGCTTCTGATCTTGTTCTTCATATAAACCAGCCCATTCTTTATAAATATACTTAGCTGGGCTCCATTGGAAATGTTCGCCACGTACACCAAATTGCATCCCGTGAGTATGCCCAGCAAACATCACATCAACATCAGTCTCCAACACTTGTGCCCGCCAATGCGATGGGTCGTGGGAAAGCAACAATTTGACAGGAGCTTCTTCCGTACCTTGCAAGGCTTTTTGCAAATCGCCCTTTTTCGGAAAACGTCCCGTTCCCCAGTTTTCCACGCCGAGGACAGAAATAGATTCGTTGTTGACAGTAATAGGGCGATTCTCATCCAAAAGCAAATCCCAGCCCATTACTTTGTGAGTAGCTTTTAAATCTGCAAGGTTCTTGCGTTTTGCCGCAGAATCCTCACCTCCGAAATAATAATCCCCATAATCATGATTACCCAGCACAGAGTATACGCCCAGATCTGCTTTTAGCTTCGCGAAGATATCCTGATAGTCACGCATCTCAGAAGCCAGATTATTGACCAAATCGCCGGTAAAAAAGACCATATCCGGTTTTTCCCCCAGAATCATCTCAATCCCGCCTGTTACCGCCTTCTTATTGTAGAATGAACCGGAATGCACATCAGATATCTGTGCGATACGCATACCATGGAAAGAAGCTGGCAGATTAGGCAAGTACAACTTCTGCCTTCTGATTTTATAATCATATCCACCCGCAATCATGCCCCAGGACAAAGGAAAAATAGGTAAAGAAGCTACCAATATCCCGGATTTAGTAAGAAATTCTGAGCGGGTAATACCATTTTTAGGCACTTCCGGCAATGGTTCGGATAAGTCTTCCATACGATCCGGAAGACTCTCACTTTTCTGTGGAGAAAATAGCCGTGCAATCCATATACCTCCTCGACGAATATCATCCACCAACAGGATGATGATAAAAATAAATTTGCTGACCGCTGTCATAAAGAAAGCCACCAAAATGATGGAACGATAAGCCAAAGGAATATTGTATTTTGCGGAAATATATAAGCCAACCAATAAACCGATGGAATAACCCCACCATAGAAAACTAAACAACTTACTTTTCACAAATTTGATTTTCGTTGCCCGAAGAGCAAAAAAGATGTAAAAATCAAACAAGAAAAGTAATATCGCATTAAAAATCAACATAATCTCTTAATTATTTAAAGCCAAGCGCTTTAAGACTTGTATCCATTTAGGATGACTGTTCAAGCTCTCTACCATAGCCACCTCTTCTCCTCCCAAACTTTTGAACTCATTGGCATATTCCACCTGTATTTCATCCAGCGTCTCGATACAGTCTGCCACAAATGCGGGACTAAATACCAACAGTTTTTTCACTCCCCTTTCTGCCAATTGATGTAAGGTATCGGAAGTGTAAGGTTGAATCCATGGTGTTTTCCCCAATCGAGATTGGAAACACAGCGTATATTGATCTTCGTTCAATCCCAACTTAGCAACAAGTGCCCTTGTCGTTGCATAACATTGCGACAGGTAGCAATAAGGTTTCTTCTCCACCTTACATTCCTCGCATCCAAAGTCAGGGCATTTAAGAACTCCTGTACAATCCACTTTGCCCAATTGCCGAACAGGCAAGCCATGATAACTAAACAAAACATGGTCATACGCATCTATGTCATGCTTTCTACCGTTTTCAGCAAATGTTTCGATCATTTCCTCATCATCGCAATAACTACTAACGAAACTTAATGCAGGAAAGTATTGCCAACAACGAATAATTTCCATCACCTTGTCGATAACAGAACCAGTCGTTGCGGAAGCATATTGTGGGAAGAGTGGAATTACACGCAGGGACTCCAGCTTCATTACTTCCAGTTTTTTCAATGCAGATTCTATCGACGGGTTTTGATAGCGCATCGCCAATTCCACATGGTATTCATCGCCCAGCTCAAGCTGAAGCATATCACGCTGCAATTCACTATAATGCATTAAAGGGGATCCTGTCTCTTCACTCCAAATAGTAGAATAAGTTGCTGCCGAGCGCGGTGCTCTTTTGGGAACGATAACTCCCTTTACCAACAGCGAACGGCTGAAATAGGGAATATCCATGACACGGGAGTCCATTAAAAATTCCGTTAAATATTTACGAACATCGTCTGTTGTTGGTGTGTCGGGAGTCCCCAATTGGATTAAAAGGATTCCTTTTTTTGCGCTCTTACTCATTGTAAGACAAAAATACGCTAAAATCTAGAGGATGGCGGAACCTTATGCGGAAAATGAAGATATCATGACGTTGGCTACAGCAATTCTAGAGCCTGCTTCACGTCTTTCATCAACCACATCGGAGTCGAAGTAGCTCCGCAGATACCTACGGTTTCATTTTCTCCAAAAATTTCAGGATTTAACTCTGCTGGATCAGAGATAAAATAGCTGTTTGGATTAGCTCCTTTACAGACCTCGTAAAGCACCTTGCCATTCGACGATTTCTTTCCGGAAACAAAGACAATCTTATCATATTGTCGAGCAAAATCACCTAAATCCTCATACCGATTCGAAACCTGCCGACAGATAGTGTCATTCGCCTTGACTTCATAACCTCGTTTAATCAACTCTTCTTTTATAGCATAGAACTTGTCTACACTTTTTGTTGTCTGACTGTACAAAGTAAAGGATGGAGGTAGCTCTACAGCATCAAGTTCTTCCATATCCTGAAAAACAATAGCTTCATTATTCGTTTGTCCCTGTAGACCAATCACTTCTGCATGACCATGCTTCCCGAAAATTAAGATTTTCTCTTGCCCATCATAAGAAGTTTTAATACGGTTCTGCAGTTTCAAAACAACTGGACAAGAAGCATCAATTAGGGTAATGTTGTTTTCCAAAGCTGTGCGATACGTTTCCGGCGCTTCTCCGTGCGCCCGAATCAACACTTTTTCGTTTTTCAAACTTACCAAATCCTGATGCCCAATAATGCGTAGCCCTCTCGCCTTTAAACGCGCAACCTCTTCATCATTATGGACAATATCTCCCAAGCAATATAGATAACCGTCTTCTTCCAGAATCTCTTCTGCCATATCAATAGCATAGACCACGCCGAAACAAAACCCGGAATCTTTATCGATCGTTACTTGCAGATTTTTTGACATATACAAAAGTAAAAATTATCTTCGATGAACCTGCTAAAGCTCTGTTAAAAAGTCAAAAGTCGCTCTCCCCACGCCCGCTATCTTTCTTCTTTTCTCTTTATTCTCTATTCTTTTCCTCTTTCTTCATTTATCTCCTATCTTTGCAAAAAATATAGTATAAAATGGCAACAAACAGAACTTTTACCATGATTAAGCCAGATGCAGTTGCAAATGGTCATATCGGAGCAATTTTAAATGATATTATCGCAGGCGGCTTCAAAATCGTAGCGATGAAATATATCCAACTATCTACAGATACAGCTGGAAACTTTTACGCAGTACACAAAGAGAGACCTTTTTATGGTGAGTTGGTAGCTTTCATGACTTCTGGTCCTATTGTCGCTGCTATTTTAGAGAAAGACAATGCGGTAGAAGATTTCCGCACGCTGATTGGCGCAACCAACCCTGCTGAGGCTGCTGAAGGAACTATCCGTAACAAATATGCGAAATCCATTGATGCAAATGCTATCCATGGCTCAGACTCAGATGAAAATGCCGAAATTGAAGGTAATTTCTTCTTCTCACAATTCGAGCGGTTTTAATCAGTCAAAACAAAGGTGTCACCGTCATTGCGAGATACGAAGCAATCTGGTGACACCTATTCTATTTTTAAAATTCCCGTTTTCCCAAATACTCGTTTTCCTTAGCGGTCATCAGCTCTTTTGCTTCCTTTTTCTTGTCCAAATAACCACAAAGATGCAATACGCCATGAATAATGACACGGTGCAACTCATCGGCCTCGGACTCACCAAATTTAACCGCATTCTCTGCTGTACGTTCTACGGATATAAAAATATCGCCTGCAATGGTATCCTCTTCTTCCGAAGAATCAAAGGTCACAATATCTGTATAGGTATCGTGGTTAAGGTATTCTTTATTGATTTCTAAAAGATAAGCATCCGAACATAAAATAAAATTCAGTTCACCAATACGTTTAAACCCTTCGGCCTTGATTGTAGCAGCAATCCATTCTCTTAGCTTTTGCTTGTTTTTAACCTTATAATCAACCCCTTCTGTAAAAAATGAAATATCTCTTAATGCCATATCTTAAAATGTTTTTGAATCCATATAGGTCTGTAGAATAATGGTTGCCGATACCGTATCAACAAGTCCCTTCTCTTGGCGCTTGCTCTTCTTTTTCCCACTTTGGGCAATGACCGCTGAAGCCATCTTTGAAGTAAAACGTTCATCTACCTCCACAACGGAGATGGCAGGGTATGTTTTTTGAAGCTTGCGCACAAAGCCCAAAATATGTGAAGCTGATTCCGAAGCTGTTCCGTCCATCTGCAATGGTTTTCCCACAACAAACGTCTCCACTTCTTCCTTTTGAAGATAGTCAGTCAAAAATTCCCAAATCTTCTCTGGATGAACCGTTGTTAAAGATGTAGCAATAAGTTGCAAGGGATCCGTCACTGCTATGCCTATTCGCTTCGTCCCGTAATCAAATGCCATGATGCGCATATCTGTCTTTTTTGCAAAAATACGATTCTTAGCTGAGAATAAAATCTATATCTTTGGTAGATTAATTCAGAACATGAGACGTTTAATAAGCCTTATGGCAGTGTTACTGCCTTTTTTTCTTTCAGCACAAAATTATGTGCAACAGATTGAGCAATATCGACAAGAACAACTGCTCCACTTAAACCAAAAGTCAAAAGGTCCTGTCGCTGAACAGAACCTGGTTTACATTCAACATTTTGTCCCGCAAGAAGTTTTTCGAGCAGAGGCCAATGTTGAGTATCTCTATAACGAACCAACCTTCCGCATGCCAACCTTGGACGGTACAAGTAAGACCTTCAAAAGGTTTGCATTATTGCACTTTAGCTTACAGGGCAAGTCCTTGACATTAACGGCTTACCAAAGTGTAGGAATATTGTCAACACAGGTGTCACCATATCTATTTCTTCCTTTTCTGGATCTGACGACCGGTGAGACCACATACGAAAGCGGACGTTATCTGGATGTAAAAATAAGCGATATACAGGCCGATAAGCTCATCCTTGACTTCAATAAGGCGTACAATCCTTATTGCGCTTACAGCAGTGGCTACCGCTGTCCGCAACCCCCATTGGAAAACTTCCTCGATGTCGCCATCGAAGCGGGTGAGAAGAAATATACTGGACCAAAACATCAACGAGAACAAGACAACAGCATGGCAAAAAATTTCAACGATGGAGAGAAAGAACTCATCCTTTCTGGGGGAGAAAACGACAAAATGTACGTTCTCCAAACAACAGTAGAAAAAGATTCTATTATTCTGCGCACTTTATCAGATGACATCAAATTCGACGATCCGCTTTTACCTGTATTGGCAAGCCGCATGTTAGCAACAGTACAAAACCCAGAGCAAGCCGGTGTAGGTATTGCTGCTCCTCAAGTAGGCGTCAATAAAAATGCTATCTGGGTACAACGCTTTGATAAAGAAGGAAGCCCATTTGAATTCTACATTAACCCCAAAATTGTATGGCGATCCAAACTCTTACGGAAAGGCGCTGAAGGCTGTCTATCTATACCTGACCGCAGAGAAGACGTTATCCGCAATTATAGTATCAAATTGCAATACACATCCAAGGAAGGCAAAACGGTTGATGAACTGATAGAAGGATTCACCGCTGTTATCTTCCAACATGAAGTAGACCATCTTTATGCAATACTTTATCCTGACCGTTTGGAAGAACAGCAAAGCAAGGACATTGTGCCTTTGGCTGAAAAAATAGAGTTTTCTATTGAGAAAGGAACGATACTTCCGTAACAAAAAAGGCGGATACTAAGTATCCGCCTTTTTTGTTACGTTAACTAACGCTCTAAAATTTTAACCTCATAAAGCCTATTCCACTGTTTACCTGTTACGAATAGGCGTTTTCCGACTTTATCATAAGCGATCCCGTTCATCTCTTCATCCACAGGTGCACGCTTGGGATTCTTATATAACCCCACAAAATTGATTTGCCCTTCAACAGCTCCAGTCTGGGGATTAATGATTACGATAATATCTTTTCCGTACACATTAGCATATACCCGTCCATCTATATACTCCAACTCATTAATAGCATCTACTGGTCCATTGCTATCGTAAACAGCAATAGAACCCGTTTCCTGGTATGTTGTGGGGTCAAGAAAATAGATTTTGTTGGAGCTGTCCGTTTTCATCAATCTTTTTCCGTCCGGATCGTAGCAAAGACCCCACCCCTGTTTACTTTGTTGATAATTGAACGTAGAAATTTGCTCAAAACTACCCTTATTAAATACATACCCCAGATTGTTCAACCAAGTAAGCATAATAATTTTATCGCCTACAATCGTCATCCCTTCCCCAAAATAGGGTTGACCAGCAGCATCACTCCCTGTAATCTCTTTCTTTTGTATGACCTTACCGGTAGTCAGATCCACTTTACGCAACGAAGTAATTAGATTATTTCCTGAACCCGTAGATTCATACAAATAACCACTTTCAAACTCCAACCCTTGAGTAAAAGCAGTTGTGTCATGTGAATATTCATTAACCACTTCAAAACCATATTGTTTAGGCTCTTCTGGCAAAACCGTCACATTACTGTATGCTATGACTTCCTTACCTGCCTGATAGACTTTAGCCGTTAAATTCCGTGCACCTAATCCAATACGCTCTGTGTCTAGAACCCATGCGGAAGTATCTTGTTTCTTCCCAACGATTTCTCCATCTACAGAATAAATAATAGAGTCGATTGTGGTATCAGGAAATTGCATACGAACAGCCACCTGTTGCCCCAAAGTCAGTTTATCTCCCGATTTAGGTGTAAGAAATTCAAATTTCTCTTTTTGCGACTTACAGCCTATTACCGAGGCTACCCCAATCGCGACAAAACTTATTATATGTACTAATTTCATACTTTTTACCATTCTATTTTAAAGTTCTGGCTTTAACCTATAAACCTTAAGCATCTATATAGCCTATTTAAAGCTTATTGACTACAGCCTATTGCTGTAAGCTTATTTTACAATTGTATTTCCTAAATAAGATCCTAACAGCTGCTCTACCTCTTTAAGCTTCGCATATTTAGCCATTAATCCCTCGACCTCTGCATCACTCAAATTTTGTTTTAATTCTTCCCTTATCTTCAACATATCACGCTCTACCTTTCGTTTTTTAATCCGGTAAATAGCTTGTTCAATCAATGGTTTAAGATGTTCTCGCTCTTGACTCACATAGATTTTACGCTTATCATCATTCCAATTTGGACTCAGTTCATAAGGCGAGGCAACACAGGAAATAGCCAATTCCTGCACATCTTTATCTTCATGAGAATAAAAAAACTTAGGCTCAGGAAGTTCATACTCCTCCATTTTTTTCTTGAAGACCCCAATAATATAAGCGCAGGCTTTATCCACAAAATCGACGTCCTCTATGGCACTAAGCAAATATGGCGCAACCGGAATATCACCTTCACCTTCCCAAGTAGCCAACTCCGCACCATAATTAATCAGTATGCGAACAATTTCACGCTCTTGTAGAATCTCCGGAGTGATAGTGACGCTCTCCTGGGGCGGGGCAATCCCCAGCTCTTCACGTTCTGCATCCGTAAGGAAGAAATCTGCCGGAGGCTCATCCATTTGCGGCGGAGCAAAAGTGGATTTACGGACTTGATTCTCCTTTTTACTTTCAGCTTTCGCCTTATCCAATTTCATTTTGTTGAGCTCGGTCAGCAAAACCCTTTCTTCAATATCTAACAATGTAGAACATTGCTTAATGAATACGGATATCTTAATTTCATCTGGTATCAGAGCTATACTTTGCACAACATCACGGATTACCTCCGCTCGTTTAATAGGATCATGTCCAGCATCTTTTAAAAGGATATTTGTTTTATAAAATATAAAGTCTTCCTGATGTGCATCTAAATATTCCCTAAAAGCCGTTGAGCCAACCTTCTGCACATAAGAATCCGGGTCGTCACCATCTGGAAAAAGCAACACTTTAACATTCAAGCCTTCCTCTAAGAGCATATCCGTACCACGCAACGAAGCCTTTATTCCCGCAGCATCTCCATCATACAAGATTACTACGTTCTTAGTAAAGCGGGAAATCAACTTAATCTGCCCTGTCGTCAATGAAGTTCCGGAAGAAGAAACAACATTTTCTATTCCTGCTTGATGCATTGACAGTACATCCGCATAGCCTTCCACCAGATAGCAAGTGTCGTTATCCATAATGGATTTCTTGGCAAAATTCAGCCCATAGAGTACATCCGATTTATGGTAAATATCACTTTCAGGAGAATTGACATATTTAGGAACAGACTTTTCTGTTTTCAGCGTACGGCCACCAAACCCAATAATTCGACCGGTAAGATTATGTATGGGAAAGATGACCCGCCCCCGAAAACGATCGTAAATATTTCCGTCTTCTCGCTCAATACAAAGTCCTATCTCTTTTAGATACTCCTTTTGAAATCCCGCTTTCAATGCAGCTGAAGACAGAGCTTCCCACTGATCCGGCGAATAACCCAAATCAAATTTCTGGATGATATCTTCCCGATAACCGCGTTCTTTAAAATAAGATAATCCGATAGATTTCCCTGCTTCCGTCTCCCACAACTGTTCTTTGAAATATTTACCTGCCCAGTTGCTTAATACATACAGACTTTCACGCTTATCTTGCGCAGCCATTTGCGCTGGGCTACGTTCCACCTCTTCGACCGGTATGCTATATTTATCCGCCAGATAACGAATCGCCTCAGGATAGGAGTATTTTTCCAATTCCATGACGAACTTCAGCGAATCCCCACCTACACCACAACCGAAACACTTATAGATTCCTTTGGAAACAGAGACATGAAAAGATGGTGTTTTCTCGTTATGAAAAGGGCAGTTCCCAATGAGAGAAGTGCCTCGCTTTTTCAAATCCACGAAATCACCTACGACCTCCTCGATCCGCACAGTATCCAATACTTTCTCTATGGTCTCTTTTTTTATCATGTCTAACGAAACTATTTCTTATAGAAGAGGATAAGATAGGTTAACCCTCCAAATAAAGGGATAATCAAACTCAATATTACCCACAACGCTTTCTGCTTGACAGAAAACTCTCTGTTTAAAAGACATTTATAAATGGCGAACAAAGGCACTGCCAATATAAGCACACTAAAAATATATGTAATAACTTCTTGAAAGCCCATTTCGATAAAATTACCATTTAAAATACAAAAGTACAAAAGAGCTAACGGAACTTTGTCATCTATAGGGAAAAGCCTTTTCTAATTGTTCACCTTTCTCTTATATTTTTAATATATTTGGTTAAATACAAACTTATTAAGCGCCTCTAAATTCCTTAATATGAAAAAACATACCATTCTTGTACCTACAGACTTTTCAGAAAATGCTTGGACAGCACTCTATTATGCTTCTACACTAGCCAAGGAATATCATTGGGAGCTACATATTTTACATACCTATAATAACCTAAATTTTAGCAGTATAAAGGAGACTTTTTTAGAAATGGAGGGTCTCAAAGAGAAAGAGAATCTGGATTTAAAAATGAAAGAACTCAGCACTCGACTAGAAAATGTATTCCCCTCCCTAAAAGCACGTACATCTTGTATGTTTGGCGATTTAAGTAAAATCATTTTAGACTTATTACAGGATCAGGATTATCGCCTTGTCATCATGGGAACAAAAGGAAGCGGGTGGGCAAAAAGCAGAACAATAGGAAGCAATACCTATGATATCATAAAAAGTAGTCCGATTGGTGTCTTAGCGGTTCCCCAAGGGTACAACGCTTTCAAATTAAATAAGCTTGGTCTACTCACGAATTTCAAAAAAAATGAAATAAGCCTTTTACAATCCTTCATGGAACGGATAGAGCGTCCTTTTGAAATTTCTCTCTTACATGTTACCGAAAGAGATAGACCAGTAGAAAATCAGCAAATTGCATTCTGGAAAGACCAAATATATCAATCAGTTGCCATCAAGGACATTGAGTACATAGAAAAAGAAGCAGTGCATCGTTTAGATTATCATATGCCTATCCCTAACTGCATAAATTGGATGATAGAAAAGCTTGATGTAGATTTATTACTTGTCTCCTATAACAGAAAAAGTTTCTTCAGAGAACTGTTTTCTAAGAGTCTACCAAGATCGATTGCACACAATCTTAATATTCCAACGTACTTTAAGAGTAATAACGATTAGTTTAGTATTGAGTACAAAGTATTTCGTATTGAGACAATACGTGTATTCCAGTATCGGCAGACCTATAGGTCTGTCTTTTTTAGGTAGGTAAGTAGCAGGGATGATGATATTAATATACGGTAACAAACAAAAAAGCCCCTTTCAGTTTCCTGTAAGGGGCTTTCGTATAAAATTAGGCACCGACCTACTCTCCCA
>Ga0079224_100013236_pt1 | contig 11476 bp, 10 predicted proteins | sample Stecom2015_FD_80414 | JGI IMG/M metagenome (GOLD analysis project Ga0079224, IMG submission 80414) | Agricultural soil microbial communities from Utah to study Nitrogen management - Steer compost 2015 | ecosystem: Environmental > Terrestrial > Soil > Agricultural land | place: USA: Utah...
ATTGTTCATGGTGACGTTCATATTCACCTCCAATAAGCTTCGATGATCGTACATTAATGATAACCATTATCAATATAGTTAGTATCATCAACTAAGTAAAAGCAGGCTTAACACGATTAAATAAATATAATGAAACGCTATTTTGACATTTGAATAATAATTTCAGCTTTTTGCTTGCAGCACCCGTCGACACTAACGTCGTCGGGTGAGCTGTTGTATGCGGGAGGTCAGCCAAAGCTTAAAATAAGGCTGATAATAATGCCGGTTACCATTAACTGCAGCAGGCAAAAGCCCATGATATCTTTCGCTTTTAAGCCGGCAATCGCCAACACCGGCAAAGCCCAGAATGGCTGAATAAGATTAGTCCAGGCATCGCCCCAGGCTACCGCCATAGCAACCCGGCTGATATCCGCGCCCAGTTCAAGCGCTGCTGGTATCATGACTGGCGCCTGCACGGCCCATTGGCCACCGCCAGAGGGCACAAAGATATTGACGATACCGGCGCTGATAAAGGTCCAGAACGCTAGTGTTTCCGCACTGGCAAAGCTGACAAACCACTGCGACATGTTCTGGGCCAGGCCTGATTGCACCATGATCGCCATAATGCCAGCATAAAACGGGAATTGAATGACAATACCAGCACCGCCTTTAATAGCCTGGTGCAGGCTGTGTAACAGCCGGCTTGGGGTGCCGTGCAGTACTATGGCAAGAAACAAAAACAGGTAGTTCACAATATTAAGGTTTAAGCTGCCACCTTTGACAAAATATTGTACCAAGTACGCCAGGCCGGCAAAGCCTACCAGCAAGCCCAGTACGATACTGTTTTCCAGCTTATCGGCCGGGCGGTTTCCCGCGCTTTCTGTGTGGGTGTTGTCACGCAGTTTGGCCGGGTCGACATAAACACTGTCGTCTGCTTTGGGTTGCATCAGGTAATTTACCACCGGTACCGCGAAAAATAATATTGCCACCAACAGCAGATTAAAACCGGCAAAAATGGTCTCGCTGGTGGGAATAACACCAATCTGGCTGGCGCTAAAATGGTTGGGAGTGGCGATGGTCAGTGGTACCGAGCCGGCCAAACCGCCATGCCAGACAATAAAGCCGGAATAGGCGCTGGCCACCAGCAAGCGGTAATCCACTTTAACCCTTTTCGCCAGTGCTTTGGCAAACAGGGCGCCGACAACCAGGCCAAAACCCCAGTTCAGCCAACTGGCGATAAGTGAAATGACGGTGACTAACACTATCGCCTGCCCGGCGCTATTGGCCAGTTTTGCCAGTCGGTCAAGTATCCCTCGTACCAGCGGGGTATTTGCCAGCATAAAACCGGTAACCAGCACCAGCAGCATTTGCATCGAGAAGCTCAGTAGACCCCAGAAACCGTCGCCCCAGTACTGTAATACCTGCAATGGACTTTGCTGCTGAAACAACATAGCAGCACAGAACACCACTACGCTCAATAGCAATACAAAAACATAAGGATCCGGCAGATAGCGTTCTACCAGTTTAACCAGGGGTTTAGCAGCTGCGTTTAGCATAGTAGACTCATAGTTATTGTTTTAAGGAAGGCAGCATGACAGCTTTTCGTGCCAGTGCGCAGTATCAGACAACCTTAGCCCAGTTAGCAGAAAAACTGCAATCCGACCTTAGTTTACCGGCTGTTGTCGGCATCAGTGGGGCCCAGGGCAGCGGTAAAAGTACCTTGGCTGCGGCGTTGGTCGTGCAGTTGCAACAGCGTGGCATTAATGCTGATACGGTATCGCTGGATGATTATTACCTGAGTAAGGCTCAGCGCCAGACTCTGGCAGAGCAGGTGCATCCGTTACTGGCGCAACGTGGTGTGCCGGGCACGCATCATATTCAGCAGGCGATTAACGATGCCACAGCGGTATTGGCCGGCCAGCCGGTGGCGCTACCGCAATTTGATAAGGCACTGGATGAACCCGCCGTGGCCTTGCCGGCGCAGCAGTTGGATTTACTAATCGTTGAAGGCTGGTGTCTGGGGGTTAAACCACAAACCAGCGCCGAGCTGGCAGTGCCGGTTAATCAGATGGAGCAGCACGAAGATAGCGATGGCCGCTGGCGCCGTTATGTAAATAGCCAGCTGGCCGGGCCCTACGCCGACTACTGGCAGTTACTTAAGCCGCTGATCTGGCTTAAAGCACCCGACTGGCAAAGCGTGTGCCGCTGGCGGGCAAGGCAGGAACAGCAACTTTGGCGCACGCGCGGCTGCGGTATGACAGACACCGAGCTGGCGCGCTTTATGCTGCCGTTTCAGCGCTTAACGCTGGCCAGCTGGCAGCAGTTGCCGCAGCAGGCGAATATGATTATCACGCTGGATCAGCAACATAGCCCGACCACCCTTACCGTGAAATAATTTACTATAACGCAGAAAAATATAACAAATTAGCAATTGACAGCGTTGTCATTTTGCCGGTAGGCTGTTTTTTAAACAATAAAAACGGGGGGAACTATGCACTATTCATCTTTAGCTTTACTGCTGCTACTGGCAGGTTGTGAGCAGGCAACAACAACAGCGGTATCATCACAGACAACGATAGATGCTGCCGGGCCAGCTCTGATGTTTGATGACTTTACCTATGCCAGTGCCGACGCTTTATTTGCTAACGGCTGGACTGCCCGCACAGAAACGGGTCATCCCGGTATCGCCGGCGCAGCCTGGTCAGCTGAAGGCATCAGCATGCATGAGGCGCCAGACGGTGGACAGTTTGGTATTGCCCGCATGAGCTCTGTGACAGACGGTAGCGGCGAAGGTACCCGCCATACGCAAATTTGCCATGCACGTAAATACCTTTATGGCACTTATGCCGCTCGGGTGTTCTTCCGTAATGAGCCAAGCTATGGTCCGGACGGCGATGAGGTGATCCAGACGTTTTATGCCATCAGCCCGCTGGCTGCGCCGCTGGACCCGGATTACAGCGAAGTCGATTTTGAATATCTGCCCAACGGCGGCTGGGGTGAGAACAGCGACAGTGCGATGTGGACCACCACCTGGGAAACCTTCCAACTTGAGCCCTGGACTAAGGTGAACGAGTTCAGCCGCGTGCCTGGCGATTATAGCGGCTGGCATACGCTGGTGATGAATGTTACTGCTGACGCGGTACGGTACTATGTCGACGGTAACTTAGTCGGCGATCACAGTGCTACTGTAGCACCGGAAGTGCCGATGTCGATGAATTTTAACCTGTGGTTTGTGCAAAAAGGTGCCGATGGCTCGGTCGGGCCGGTAGATTCAAATGAGTCGCGTCAGTATCAGCAGGATATTGACTGGGTGCTGTTTGTGGAAAACGCTAAGCTGACTACCGCAGAGGTTGACGCCAAAGTTACAGCGCTGCGTGCATCAGAACGGCGGCATATTGATCAGGTACCCGATAAAGGTTTGGCGCCTTACTGTGGTTTGTAGGGCTACCTCTTGACGTTTTAAGCCGGCAGGTTAGAGTGCAGACACACTATTGTTGAGTAATGTATCATGTCGGCTATACGTTGGGTGCTGTCCCGTTTAACGGAAGACTATTTGCTGCTGGCGCTGTTACTATTGCTGCCACTGTTGCTGTGGCTTCAACCGACAGCGCTGTTTGATGTTGCCGCATTAGTCGACTGGCATACAGTGACCGCTTTAGCTGGCTTAATGCTGCTAAGCCGGGCGCTGGAAGACAGCGGTTATCTGGCCCGCTTTGCGGCCTGGCTATTGCCGCGTTGCCATTCTGAGCGGCTGTTGGCGCTTTTGCTGTTGCTGTTTGCGGCGCTACTCTCCGCTATTGTCACTAACGATGTAGCCTTATTTATTTTGCTACCCATTACGCTCAGTATTGGCCGTTTAACCGGCCTGCCGGTAGGCCGGTTAATTATTTTTCTGGCGCTGGCGGTGAATGCCGGCTCGGCCTTAACGCCTATTGGTAACCCGCAAAACCTGCTGTTGTGGCAGGTCTCCGGCTATAGCTTCTGGCAATTTACGCTGATGATGGCACCGTTAGCGCTAAGTTTATTGCTGCTGATTTTGCTATTAAGCAGCCTGGCGTTTGGCTCGCATAAACTCAGTATTGCGGTGCCGCATAATAACAGTGCTGATAGCCGGCGTTTGTTTATCTGGTCGCTGGCCGGTTATCCGCTGTTTATTCTGATGATGGAATATCAACTGGCGCCTTATGCGGCACTTGGCTTAGTGGCGGCATACTTTGCATTAAAACGCAGTGTTGTAAAGGGGATCGACTGGCTGTTGCTGCTGGTGTTTATGCTGATGTTTATTGATTTAGGCTTGCTGGCACAATTGCCGCTGATGCAGCAGCTGGCAACGCAGTTAATGGCGCTGCCCAATGGCAGCTATATCGGCTCGGCGCTGCTGTCGCAGCTTATCTCCAACGTGCCGGCGGCGATTTTTCTGCAACATTTTACCCACGATTGGCGCGCGCTAAGCTGGGGCGTGAGTGTCGGCGGCTTTGGTTTGGCCATTGGCTCGCTGGCGAATTTAATCGCGCTGCGTTTAGCGAAGCAGCCGGGATTGTGGCGCGAGTTTCATACTTGGTCGCTGCCGGTGTTTGCAGGCAGCTTATTGCTGGGTTGGATATTACTGTAAAGTTTGCGCAGTATCAGATCGGTTTCAATTCCCGCTATGCTCGCCACAGCAACTCGAGTTTACTGGCGTAAACTCTCAGACACTCTGTGGCTGCGCTATCGGGATTCCAACCTCACTGATGTTGAATCCAATACATCCAGGCAAAGCACTACTCACTTTGCGCAAAATCTTCTGCTAGTGCTTCTAATTGCACCAACTCAGTACTTTTTAGCCGCACTTTTTGCTGCAACCGGTAAATGCCAAATATGCAGGCTGGCGATACAATCAGGCTGTAAAACAGCAGCATCGTTAGCGGTGTGTTGTCCAGTTGCAATAGCTGCAATAACCATAGCGTTAGCGTAAACAGTATCAGCGCCGCACAGCTTAGCTGGGTGTAACGGTAATAGCGCAAGCTGAGCTGGCAGGTTTTAACGCGAAAGCCGAGCAGGCCGCTGCTGCTCCAGTTGTCGTACGCCAGTATCGGCCGGTGCACCTGCCAGCTGATATACGCTGTAGTTAAGGCGCCCAGCAGCAGAAACAGCGCGGCGATGCCGCCCAGCCAGCCGGACAGATTAACCAGTAGCCAAACAGCGGCTATCGCCATAATCACCGCCCCCAGCCATTCGGTGTACATCAGCAGTTTTTGCTCCCGCTGGCGCTGGTTGGCCTGGGCTAAATCAGCTGCGTCCGGTGACGTCTCTGTAACGATTGATTGTTGCTGCCAGCTTTTTGCCAAAGCGGCGAAATCAAAATTATCGGCCATCTTGCATTAACTCCATCAATTCGGTTTTGGCGCGGTTTAGCCGTACCCGCACAGCGCCGTGGCTTATTTGCAGTATCTCTGCAATCTCAGGGGCATCCAAATCTTCCATCGCCAGCAAAATCACCTGGCGGTTAGCGGCCGATAAGCGCCGCACCGCCTGCATTAACTGCTGGCTTTGCTGCGCTTCGCCCAACTGCTCTGACGGGCAGCTATCCAGCAGCTGGTGCTGCATGTCATCGTCCAGCGGTTGCCATTTATGCCGCTGCGCCCGGGCAATATGGTCAACCGTGACATTGTGCACGATACGAAACAAGTATGCCCTTGGCAGCTCTGCCGCTTGTAACCGCTCGGCGGCCTGATGCAGGGCGAGAAAAATATCCTGCTTTAAATCTTGCCGCGCCGCCGGGTCAGACTCATTGGCCAGCAGCGCACGGCTAATGGCGCCCTGGTGCTGTTGCCACAGTTGCAATACAAAATCGGTCGCCTGTTGAGCGCTGTGCTGTCCTGTTATCAAAGGTTGCTGCCTTGCTATTGAAAGTTTGTCTGGGTGACGCCGCTTTTTACCACGCACACCCGTTAAGTCTGCTGAATGCAGCTAAGTGTTACACAAAAAAATAAAAAAATAATCTGTAACAGCCCATCAGAATCAAAGACTTATTAAGCGAGACGACAAACAAGGAGATAGATATGGAAACCTTACAACACTTTCTAACGCCATTAACCACTGCCTGGTATCAGGCCGATAGCCATGAACTGATGTCTTTTGGCATCTTCTTTGCCTCAATGTGGCTGATTGCCATGGTGATTGAAGCTGCCGTGAAAAAAGCCACCAAGGAGGACTAACAGATGGAAACATTAAACCAATTTATCAGCGCCTTTAGCACTGCCTGGCAACAAGCCGATCTGTTGTTTGTGCTGGGCTTTGGCCTGTTCTTTATAGCGGTGTGGTTTTTGCCCAGCCTGCTGGCGCTGGCATTTAACCGCCAACATCTGGGTAAAATTGCCTTGCTGAATATTCCGGCTGGTTTTTCCTGGTTAGCCTGGCTGGCACTGCTTGTATGGGCGGTTACCGGTAAACTGAGCAATAAGCTGGCCGCTAAAGCGCGATTAACACCGGTACAGTAACTGCTGCGGCTAAGCTATAACGCGACTTTGTCGCCTTCGTTTAAAATCAGCAGCGGCACCTGGCTATCCAGTTGCTGCTGCATATGTAACAACCGCAGCAAGGGCGAGTGTGAGCTGATATCCCCCATTTGCCAGCTGGCATTACCATAACCCCAGGGGATCATCAGCTTGCAACCCAACTCAGCGGCGGCGAGCAGCGCATCTTCCGGCGTAGTATGCACATAGCGGTACCAGTCAGCATTTTCTTTATGATGATAGGATGCTATCGGCAGCAGGCAGATATCAATATCACCGTAGCGCTGCTGAATATCGCTAAAATGCCTGGAATAGCCGGTATCGCCGGCAAAAAACAGTGTGTTACCGTTATGTTCCAGCAACCAGCCACCCCACAGCGCTTTGTTGTCATCATTAAACAGCTTGCGGCTGTTAAAGTGGTGTGCCGGTAGCAAGTGAATGTTTAACTCACCGCGCTGGCTGTGGCTGTACCAGGCTTTTTCAATGATCTTGTAGCCGCCTGTTGGCATATAGTCTGCCATGCCAAGCGGCAAATAATAGGTTGCGTTGTTACCTATTTGCGCAATGCTGGCATGACTAAAGTGGTCATAATGCAGGTGCGAATACAGCACGGCGTCAGTTTCGGCTAACTGCTCCGGGCTAAGTTTAGGCGTATAGGGCCGTTTAATAATACCGACCAAATGCTGCGCCCAGTTTACCGGCCAGTCAAACTGGCCGAATACCGGATCAAACAGTAGTTGCTGGCCATCTGGCGTGTGCACTAAAAAGCTGGCGTGGCCCAGCCAACGCAGGCTAAAGCCGCTGTTAAGCATAGGTGCCTGCTGCGGCCCGATATACTGACAGTCCTGACCTGGTGTTTTACAAGCCACCGCAGTATGTGCCGGGTAACAGTTGCTCTCACAGGTCACCGGATACTCTGGCCAGCCTTGCTTTGGGCGGAACAGGTTACGAAACCGGCCGGCGTTTTCGCCGTCCGTAAATTGTTCAATAACCGCATTTTCGCCAACTTGTTGCTGAATATGGTTAGGGCTATGACAGGAAAAAAGAAAAACGATGCTGTAAAGCAGCATCGTGGAGGTAGGAGTAACAGCTGGCGCTTTATCAGGCATCAGAGGCTTTACTAAGCTTTTTCTCCAGCTTTTCAATTTTTTCCTGCGCCTGTTCGCGGTAACGGGTTAAGCGCTCGATGGTGGCTGCGGCATTATCCTTCACAAAGCTGACCTGTTGTTCCAGTTGTGCTTTTTGTTTCTGGAATTTGTCTTTCTCCAACTGCAAATCTGCAACCAGATCACGCTGCTGCTGCAATTCTTCTCTCAACTGACGGATAACTTCCCGTTGTTCTGCCTGATGATTAGCGGTGATAGCACTTTGCTCTTTCAGCATGGCATTGTTGGCTTTGAGCTGCTCCAGTGTTGCCTGTACATCCTGCGAGTCGTCTATATCAGCTGTTTGCTGCGCTTTTTGCATGGCATCAAGCTGTTCCTGTGCTTTAAAGGCATTGTCACGCTGCACATCAGCTTCACGCCGGCTGTGATCCAGCTCTTTATTCAGTTCGCTTAGCTGTTTACTAAGGGTTTCGAGTTCTTTTTCCTGACGCGAAATCGTTTCTTCCGCTTGCTGATTTAATGCATTTTGTTCAACGGGTGCCGGATCTGCAGCGTTATTATGCTGCTGTAATGCTTGTTCAAGTTTCGCCAGAGCGTCATCCCGCTCTGTTGTCAGTTTTTCCGTTATTTGTTTTGTTTGTTCCAGTTGTTGTTGCACGGCTCCGATTTCTGCTGTCAGCCTGGCTTCCACTTCGGCAACTGCCTGGTGATCAACGACTGTAACCTGTTCGCTGCCTGAGTGGGCTTTTTGCGCCTGTTCCAGCTGAGCTTGCAAGCGTTTATTCAGGGCTACCGCCTGCGTTTCGGTTTTGGTAGCTTGCTGCAATTTAGACTCAAATTCACTCAGCATCGCTTCGAGCTCGGTGACATCGTGGTCGCGGGTTTGTAGATCCTGCAGGGCTTTTTTGCTTTCCTGACGTGTTTTGTCAAGTTCGGCTTTAATACTGGCCTCAGCTTGCTGTAATGCCTGTATTTGTTGCTCTGCTTGCTCAGCTAATTTTGCTTTTTGCTGCAGATGCTCTAATTCCTGCTCTGCCGCAGCAAGTTCAGACTGTAGCTGCTGCAGTTTCTGTTGATTCAATTGTTGTTCGTTTTGCAACTGTTCTTCCAGCTCGTCTTGTGCCTGCTGGGCAGCAATCAATTTCAGTTGGAGTTGCTCGGATTCAGCTTTAACTTCACTCAGCTGGTTCTTCGCGTCAGTTGCCTGCTGAGTTGCCGTTTCTAGCGTTTTTTCCAGTTGGATCAGTTTGGTTTTACTATCAGTTACTTCCTGATCAGCCAGCGCCAGTTCAGACTTTAACTGTTCTAGTTCAGTACTGTATTGCTCCAACTGGGTTTGCTGGTTGCGGTTTTGGGTCTGAATCTGATCACGCTCGCTGATCAGGCTGGCATACTTCTCTGCCTGAGTTGCTAGTTGTTGCTGCTGTTGTTGCAGACTGTTTTCCAGTTCGGCTTTACGCTGTAGCAGTTGCTCCAGCTCCAGTTGTAGCTCGCGGTTGTGCTCGGCTGCCAGCACTTCAGCCTGCATCGCCTGTTGCAGTTGCTGATTCAGTTGATCAGTCAGTTTTTTCGCATGCTGTTCAGACTCGCGCTGAAAGGCGGCAACAAAATCTTCACTAAAAAAACTTTGTGCACTGGTAGGGGTTGGTGCTCTGTTCGCTTGTTCATTACGCCATTTCTGGTAATGCACAACCAGACTAGCTTGCGCGCCGGGTATTTTTGAAATTAAATAGTCTAATGAAACAGGTTTACCTGTTTTGTGCAATTCATCACAGATCTTCTTAACTTCACTATATTGCATTGCTATTTATCCAACTGACCGGGTGGAATGACTGTCAAATACAGAGAACAACTAAGCTCTCATTCTAAGCACTTTTTTATTAAAGCCAAATTTTAATTACATTTTCTTTGCAACCAACTATCTTGCCCACTAGTATACTGTATATAAAAACAGTTTGGTTTTACTATGATCCTGTATATTGCTGAAAAACCCAGCCTTGGCCGGGCTATTGCTGCAGTGTTACCCAAGCCTCAGTATAAAGACAAAGGCTTCATCCGCCTGGCCAACGGTGATGTGGTCAGTTGGTGTATCGGCCATCTGCTGGAGCAGGCTGAGCCTCAGGATTACCACCCGGACTACAAACGTTGGCAGGCAGCGCAATTGCCTATAGTACCGGACAAATGGTTGTTAAAAGTACGAAAATCAGCTGAACAGCAGCTTAACGTGATTAAAAAATTGTTAAAACAGGCAGATAGCCTGGTTCATGCCGGTGACCCGGACCGAGAAGGGCAGTTGTTGGTTGATGAAGTGTTGGCGTATTGCGGTGTCAATGGAAGCAAACTGGCCAATACCCAGCGCCTGTTAATCAGCGATTTGAATCCGGCTGCGGTAAAGCGGGCACTTAACCAGTTGAAGCCAAACCGCGACTTTATTCCCTTATCGACTTCAGCTTTGGCGCGTAGCCGGGCAGATTGGTTGTATGGATTAAATATGACCAGAGCTTATACCCTGCAGGGGCAGAAAGCAGGCTATAAGGGGGTGCTATCAGTGGGAAGGGTACAAACACCGCTATTAGGTTTGGTAGTAAAACGCGATCAGGACATTACAGACTTTGTCTCCAAGCCTTTTTATCAGGTACTGGCTGAGCTGGAAACTGAACAACGCGAGCGTTTTACTGCACTATGGCAACCGAGCAGTGCCTGTGCACCGTGGCAGGATGACGAAGGCAGGGTGTTGGTAAAGGCTCTTGCTGAGAAAGTGCAACAGAAAATCTACCAGCAACCGGCCGTAGTCAGTAAGCTTGAACACAAAGAGGGTAAGCAGGCGCCTCCGTTACCGTTTAACCTGTCAGCGCTACAAATAGAGGCGGCGAAGCGTTACGGCATGACGGCGCAGCAGGTGCTGGATAGTTGCCAGCAGTTGTATGAAAAGCATAAGCTTATTACTTACCCCCGCTCTGACTGCCGTTATCTGCCAAAAGAACATCTGAAACAGGCTAAAGCGGTTTCTCAGACTGTTGCAGAGAATGAACCAGAGTTAACACTGATCGTGCAGCAGGCCGATACAGCGTTAATCAGTAAAGCGTGGAATGATGCCAGGGTAGGTGCGCATCATGCCATTATCCCGACGGAAAAACGCATGCTATCCGGGCGGCTGAGTGTGGCTGAGCAGCGTTTGTACCAGATGATAGCCCGCCAGTATCTTGCGCAGTTTTATCCGTCATTCTGTTACCGCGATACGCTGGCAGAAATCACTATTGCCGGCGGCTGTTTTGTTGCCAAAGCGCGAGTGGAACGTAGTGCAGGTTGGAAGAACTTGTTCAGACAGCATAATAGCAGCGATAAAATAGCGGTTAGCGCTGATGAGGCCGAACAGAGTCAGTTGCAAAGTACTTTACCCGCTCTGGTGATTGGCCAATCTTTGTTATGTATTGCGGCAAAGGTTCTGGACAAAAATACCAGCCCACCGCAGGCATTTACTGACGCCACACTATTAGCTGCAATGACAGGGATCAGCCGCTATGTGACCGATGATGAAGTTCGTAAGATACTGCGTGACACCGATGGCCTTGGTACTGAAGCAACGCGGGCCGGCATTATTGAATTGCTGTTTAAACGTGGTTTTCTGCAGCGCAGCGGCAAACAAATCCATGCCACGGCAACAGGTGTTGCATTGATTAACGCGCTGCCTGCTGAAGCGGTGACACCAGACATGACAGCGCGCTGGGAAGCTGCCCTCAATGCTATCTGTCAGCGTCAGCAAAGTTATCAGGCTTTTATGCAACCGTTGTTGCAGCAGCTGCAGCTGTTAATTCAGGGGGCGGCTAATGTAACTCCTGTTGGTTTGCCAACACAGCCATCGCAACGCTGGCTCAGCAGAAAAAACGCTGCGGTAAA
>Ga0079224_100013237_pt1 | contig 11476 bp, 9 predicted proteins | sample Stecom2015_FD_80414 | JGI IMG/M metagenome (GOLD analysis project Ga0079224, IMG submission 80414) | Agricultural soil microbial communities from Utah to study Nitrogen management - Steer compost 2015 | ecosystem: Environmental > Terrestrial > Soil > Agricultural land | place: USA: Utah...
AGCAATACATCGTGCTGGCGGTGAGCCACGCGGGCGCGAACGCCGGCGGCGAGCTGATCGCCTACGCTCTGCCGTAGAGAGCGAGCCGACGTCGAATCGAAAGCGACGAGCGGTGATCAGCCCTCGGCGGCGATCGCGCACGTCCGACATCTTGCGGAGAGACAATATGATCAGAACAAACGGGCTTATCCGCGCCGTCTTGGCGCTCGCCGGCGCGTCGACCCTCGCTTCGATGACGGCGGCGCATGCTCAGACGGACGGTCAAGACCTCCGGTTGACCGAGTCGGCCTGCACGTCGCCCGAGCTCGCGGCGGCGATCCCTACGGATCGAATCGGCGAGTCCGTTTCCGCGGTCGTCCTCGACTCGCTGACGTGGGTCGCCGCGTCCGGCACGACTCCGGCGCACTGCATGGTCAACGGACGGCTCTTGCCGGTGGACGAGAGCCCGACGGCGCGGCCGATCCGGTTCGGCGTCGCGCTGCCGGCCGATTGGAACGGCCGGTCGATCCAGATGGGCGGCGGCGGCATGAACGGCACCGTTCCGGCGCTCGCCGGCGGCTTCGGCGGTCCGTCGAACCTCTCGAACGGGTTCGTCACGTACGGCAGCGACTCGGGCCACGCCACCGGCGACGACGAATGGACGCTGAACGACGAGGCGATCCGCAACCTCGGCTACATGCAGATGAAGAAGACGCACGACGCCGCGATGGTGATCATCGAGCGCGCTTACGGCGAGCTTCCCGCATACAACTACTACGTCGGCGGCTCGCAGGGCGGACGGGAGGGCCAGATGGTGGCCCAGCGCTATCCAGAGGACTACGACGGCGTGCTCTCGACCGTGCCGATCGTCGGCTTCTCGACGCTGATGCTCGCGCCGACGCTGACCCGTATTCAGGAGATTCCGCTTGCGAACTGGGTTCCGCCGACGAAGGGCAACGCGATCCTCGCGGAGTTCATGCGCCGCTGCGACGACCTCGACGGCCTCGTCGACGGGATCATCAACAACTACTCCGATTGCCGCGCGATCTTCAACGTCAACGACGGCATCGGCGACGCAGACCCGTGGGCCGCGAAGCGCTGCCCGGACGACGTCGATCCGGATCCGCAGGATGCGTCGCAGAACGCGTGTCTGACGTCGGGCCAGATCGAGACGCTCGAGTTCGTCTTCTCCGATTTCGAGCCCGACGCGAAGCTCCCGAACGGCCGGACGGATTTCGGGATGTGGGCGCCGACGACGGCCGTCGGCAATGCCGCTGCGCTGACGGGCCCAACGCCCCCGTCGAGCAGCGCGGGCGCGGGAGGGCCGGGCGGCTTCCCCGGGTTCCCGGGCGGCGGGCTTTTCAGCGCCGAGCGCTATCTCGGTCAGGAGGGCGCGTCCGACGATGCGCGCGTGTTCTCCGCCCTCGGCTCCATCGGCGTGAACGGCTTCATCATGCAGGACATCGGTGCGAATCCGCTCGACTACGACGTCGATCGCTACCGCGAGCGTCGCGAGCAGATCGCGGCCTGGCTCGATACGACGAATCCGGATCTTGGCGCGTTTCGTGCGCGCGGCGGCAAGATGATCGTCGCGGTCGGCACGGACGACACGATCGCGCCGTCCGGCGAGCAGCTCAACTACTACCAGTCGCTTCTCGATACGATGGGACGCGAGGCCGTCGACTCGTTTGCGCGGCTCTACGTGCTGCCGCAGACGGGACACGGTCTGACGGGCCGGGCGGCACCCATCGACGGCGACGGGAACCGTATCGAGCCGCGGCCGATTCCGAGCGGCTTCGACCGCCTCGGGCTGCTGCAGAACTGGGTCGAGAAGGGCGTTGCGCCCGGCAAGACCGAGGTGCTGACGGGCCCATCCGGCAGTCTGCCGATGTGCTCATACCCCGAGTATCCGCACTTCAACGGCGGCGACGCGTCGGCTGCGGCGTCCTATACGTGCATGATGCCCGCTTCGGTCGGCGAGTGAAGGCATCCGCGTAGCGAGCTGTCGCCGTCCAAGCGGACGCAAAAATGGTGCCTGGCACCATTTTCGAAGCCGACCGGAAATGGGTGCCTGGCACCAATTCCGGGAATTGGTGCCTGGCACGCATTTTCTAAGGCCGCCGCCCGCTCGCCGTTCGGCTGGGGCGGCAGCTCGATCGGCTGACTTACTTCGAGTGCTTGCCGAAGAACTCGAAGATGTGCTCCTGGCTGGCCGTGATCACGGGACCGTGAGTGACGTCGGGAAGCTCGACGTATTCATGCTCCATCCCGAGCTCCTCCATCGTCGCGACCCACGTGCGTGCGAGGTCGACCGGGACGAGCTCGTCGGCGGCGCCATGGACGATCATGACGGGCACGCCGGCCTCGTCGAGCCGCCCGAGAAGCTCCGCCCGGTTCTCGGTCAGCGAGAACGCGGCCGGCGCGACCGGCGCAATGGCCGCCCAGATATCGGCGTGCTTCGAGCCGAGGAACAGCGTTCCGGCGCCGCCCATCGAGTGGCCGGTCAGGTAGATGCGGCTATCGTCGACGTTGAACTCCTCGCGGATCATCTCGAGCACGTTCATCACGTCCTTCTCGCTGAGCTCCGCGAGATTCTCGGGCGGCTCCGCGCCGCCGAAGCTGCGTCCGCCAGGACCGCGGATCACCGGCGACCCGTACCAGCCGCCGACGCTGTAGCCCATCGGCGCCGCCAGAATGTAGCCGCCTTCCTCGGCGAGATCGACTGCGGTCGAGTTGCACATGATCTGCGGAGGCGCGCCGAGGCCGTGTAGCGAGATGATCAACGGCGCGGGCTTCTCGGCGTCGATCTTCGACGACGCGAACACGCAATAGGGCAGATCCTCGTCCGTGTCGGCAAAGTGGTACGTGCGGTCTTCGGCCCGGGGATCGCTCGTGAAGGCTCGGCCCTGTCCCGGCTGTGCGATCGCAGCCGACGACATCATGGCCAAGGTCAGGCAGGATGCGATCGTCGCGATCGCCGCGGTTGCGCGTGATGAGAGCTCGAGTGGCATGACGACGTTCTCCCCTTCGATGGGTGTCATTATTGGATCGGCAGCCCGAGATTCGGCGAAGCGGCCGGGGCGTGTCAAATCAACGAGATCATGCCGATGACTGGTCCGCACGCCGGGATCGCGGGCGGCCGGGCGACACGGTTTCGACGATGGACATCGAGCGCAAAGACGGGTAGGAATGCCTAAGGTCTGCCCGGTCGTCGCGATACCTGGTATTTGCGGCGCTGATACCATAGCGTAGGGACATGAACCTCAGGCAGTTCGATCTCAATCTCCTGCTCGCGCTCGATGCGTTGTTGAAGGAAAAGAACGTCACGCGCGCAGCGGAGCGCCTCTTCATCAGTCAGCCCGCGATGAGCGGAATGCTGGCCCGGCTGAGGCAGGCGTTCGACGACGAGTTGCTCGTGCGCGTCGGCCGCAACCTCGAGCTGACCGAGTTCGCCGCCGGCATCGCCGAGCGCGTACACCGGTGCGTGATCGAGATGGAGGAGCTGCTCGATTCGAAGCCGACCTTTTCTCCGGAAAGCGAGACTCGCTCCTTTTGCATCGCGGCGAGCGATTACGCGGTGCTGCTGCTGTTCGGCCCGCTGATGCAGCGGCTTGCCGAGACTGCGCCGGCCATCTCGTTACATTTCGTACGGCTCGAGGTCGAAGCCGGCGAGCGCATCGCGGCCGGCGAGATCGATTTCGGCATCCTTCCCGCGGAGCTCGAGTTGCCGCTGCCTTCGATGCCGCTGTTCGAGGACGGTTGGGTCTACGCCGCGTGGGCAGGCAATTCGTCGATCGGAGATGGGCTGACGGAAGAGGACTATCAGCAGCACCCGCACCTGGCCTTCAACATCTCGAATCCCGGCCACCTGTCGATGGCCGACGAATATCTGTCGCGGCACGGCCACGTGCCGAAGATTGCGGCGTCGACCAGCAGCTTCACGGCTGCGGCGTTCCTGCTGCGCGGGACTCGTCTGCTGACGATGATGCCGAGGCGTCTCGGCGAGCGCATGCAGCAGGCTGCGGACTTGCGGTTGCTCGAGCTGCCTTTCGAGGTGCCGCCGCTGCGCGAGAAGCTCGCGTGGAACCCCCGCTTTACGTCGAGCCCCGCGCACGTCTGGATGCGCGAGCAGATCTGCGAAGCTGCAAAGACACTGTAACAGCTCGAGAGACATCACCCCGTCGGATACCTGACATCCGACATTGTCATTTCCGCTTGCGATAGTTCGGGGGCAGTATCGTGCCCGAGGCGAAGCCCTTCGCGTTGCGGAAGTTTACCCGGGGATTGCATGCTGCAAACGATGGCTGATCGCCGCGCTCTGTATTCGGCCGCGGCGGCAACGATGCTTTCACTCGCGTTCGGTGTCGCTCGAGCACAACCGAGCGAGACGGACAACGAGTCGGCCGATGCGCGAATCGCATCGCACATCGAGACCGCGCGCCGGCTCGCCGGCACGGATCTGACGGCGACTTTCGAGTTCTTCTGCGTTCCGGGCAACGCCCGGCCGAATGACTTCTCGGCGCCGCCGCTCGAGCCGGTCCAACTGTTCGACAACCTGTACGCGCTCGGCAACTCAGAAACCGTCGTCTACGCGATCACGACGTCGGACGGCATCGTGCTGATCGATGCCGGTGTCGCGGCGGAGGTCGAGCCGGTGCTCCTGCCGGGCTTCGCCGAGCTCGGGCTCGATCCCGCGGACGTCAAGCTCGTGCTGCTCGGACACGGGCACTCGGATCACTACGGCGGCGCAAGCCACTTTCAAACCGCGTACGGCGCACGCGTCGGCACGACCGAGGCGGATTGGGCAACGATCGCGGACGCGGCGGCTTCGGGCCGGCCGGGCAGCACGCCCGCGCCGTCGCGAGACCTCGTCGTGCGCGAGGGCGAGCCGATCGTCGTCGGCGACACGACGATCACGCCGGTCGGGATTCCCGGGCATACGCCGGGTGCATTGGCCTTCATCTTCCCCGTTCAGGACGGCGACACGAGCCATGTCGCGGGCCTCTTCGGCGGCACGGTGCTCGCGACGGCTTACACGCCCGCGGCGGGCCTCACGCAATACATCGACTCCATCGCCCACTATCTCGAGATTGCGGCGCGCGAGGGCGTCGACGTCGAGATTCAAAATCACCCGATCTTCGACGACACGCCGGCGCGTCTCGCCGCTCTCGCGGCCAGGACGCCCGGGAACCCGCATCCGTTCGTCATCGGCGCCGAAGGCTATCAGCGCTTCTGGGGAATCGTTTCGGAATGCATGCAGGCGGACATCATCCGCAAGTCTTCCAGGTGAGAACCATGCAACGTATCGCAATGCTCCTGTCGCTTGCGGCGCTGTCGGCTTTTCCGGCGGCGGCGCATCACTCTTTCTCGGCCGTCTATCAAGCCGAGGAGACGATCGAGATCGAAGGGAAGGTCGCTCAGTTCCAGTTCCGCAACCCGCATTCGATTCTGCACGTGCTCGTGACGGACGATTCGGGCGCCACGACGCGCTGGGCGATCGAATGGCAGGGCGCGAGCTCGCTCGGCGCCCGCGGAGTGACGGCGCAGACGCTGCGGCCCGGCGACCCGGTCGTCGTGACCGGCAATCCCGGCCGAGTCGCCGAAGAGCACCGGATGTTGCTGCGGACCATTACTCGAACCACCGACGGGTTCGGTTGGGGCACGAGGCCGGGCGAGGTCGTCGAGTAATGCGTCTGCATTCCTCGGCACGGCCGGCCGCGGCGGGCTTTGCGCTGGCGATGCTGATGATGAGCGTCGCCGCAGACGCGCAGCCGCCCGGCTTCGGCGGACCTCCGGCGGCGCCGAGATCCGCGCAGGAGTCGGCCCAGGTCGATCTTACCGGCTACTGGGTGGCGCTCGTGACGGAGGATTGGCTGTGGCGGATGGTCACTGCGCCGCGCGGCGATGCGACGAGCGTGCCGCTCAATCCCGCGGGCAGGCGGATCGCGGGCGAGTGGGATCCCGAACGGGATGCGGCGAGCGGTGAAGCGTGTCGTCCGTTCGGCGCGGCCGGGCTCATGCGCATGCCGGTGCGCCTCCACGTCAGCTGGCAGGACGAGAACACGCTGAAGATCGAGACGGATGCCGGAGAGCAGACTCGGCTCTTGCGATTTGGCGACGGCACGCCGCCGGACGAGAAGAGCTGGCAGGGCTACACGACCGCGGAGTGGACGAAACCGGTCGGCGGCTTCGATCTGAGAGCGGTGCTAGGCGGCAGGCCTCCCGCGGGATCGGACGGTCCGCCGAAGGGCTCGCTGAAGGCGGTGACGACGCACCTGCGGGCAGGTTACCTGCGCAAGAACGGTCTGCCTTATAGCGAGAACGCGGAGCTCACCGAGTACTTCTCGGTGGTCTCGGCGTTCGGCAACGACTATCTGACCGTGCTCTCGATCGTGCACGACCCGGCGTATCTCAACGGCGACTACGTCACGTCGTCGCATTTCAAGCGGGAGCCCGATGACTCCAACTGGAATCCGTCGCCGTGCCGTACGGCGCCGCCCCTTGCCGCAGCCGGAGAGTAGGCGATGAGACGAATCGATCTGCTCGCCGCGCTTGCGCTGTCTCCTCTATCGATCGCGTCGGCTCAAGTCGACTTCACCGGCGCATGGGATCATCCGGGCCTTTTCGGTCATGAGGACTTCAACGACAGAGGCTCGGGACCGGAGATCGGCGACTACATGGGCCTTCCGCTCAACGAGGCCGGGATCCGCAAGGCGGAGAGCTACTCCGGGTCCTGGCTCAGCGTGCCGGAGCATCAGTGCACGCCGCATCCGGCGGCCTATCAGCTCTGGGGCCCGAACACGCTGATCGTCAACACCGAGTACGACCGCGTGAGCCGGGTCGCGAAGGCGATCCGGCTCGACGGGACGTTCGGCATCGACCGCATCGTGTGGCTCGACGGCCGTCCGCATCCGCCGCCGGAAGCGCTCCACACCTTCGAGGGCTTCTCGACCGGCCGCTGGGAGGGCGACTCTCTCGTCGTCGAGACGACGCACATGAAGCCGGGCTGGCTGCGCCGGAACGGCACGCCGACGAGCGAGCGCGCGAGGATGATCGAGCACTTCACGCGCTTCGACGACTACCTGCTGGTCACGACGATCGTCGACGACCCGGTGTACTTCTCCGAGCCTTTCGTCAGGACGACGGAGTATCTGCTGACGGCTCGCCCCGCGCCCGTCCTCGGCGATCCGTTCACGCGCAACGACGGCCCGATCTTCTACAAATGCTTCCCGGCCGAAGAGACGACGGCCGGCAAGTACTACGTGCCGCACTATCTGCCGGGCGAAAACGAGCTGCTCGACGAGTTCTCCGAAAAGTATTCGGTCCCGCGTTGGGCGATGTCCGCGGGCGCGGCCACGATGTATCCGGAGTTCGCCGCACGCCTCGAGACCGGCCGCAGCCGGGGCGTCGCGGCGGCGCCGGCCGACGTGCCGCCGCGGCAACCGCCGCCCGACGGCATTCGCTCGATGCACGTGAAGGGGAACGTCTGGGTGATCTTCGGCGCAGGCGGCAACGTCACGGTGCAGATCGGCGACGAGGGCGTGCTCGTCGTCGACACGGGCACGAGCGGGGCGGCCGAGAGCGTTCGCGACGAGATACGGAGGCTCGCCGGCGATCGGCCGATTCGTTACGTCGTCAGCACGCACTTCCATGCCGACCACACCGGAGGGAACGTGCTGCTCGCGAACGAGCCTCGGCAGCAGGCCGCGATCATCGCGCACGAGAACGTCGGGCTGCGTCTCGTCGAGACCGGCTCCGACGCCGGCAATCTGATCATGGATACGTTCTACGGCGGCTCGAAAACGATCTACTTCAACGGCGAAGCGATCGAGATCATTCACGTGGCGGCCGCGCACACCGACGGCGACTCGCTCGTGTTCTTCCGCGGCTCCGACGTCGTCAGCGCCGGCGGGGTGATCTCGACGACGAGCTTCCCGAGCTTCGCCGCGAGCCAAGGCGGCTCGGTCGAGGGGCTCATCGCGGCGCTGAACCGCATCCTCGACATCACGGTCGCCGAGACGCGCGCGCAAGGCGGCACGATGGTCGTGCCGGGGCACGGGCGGCTCTACGACGAAACGGACGTCGCGGAGTATCGCGACATGCTGACGATCATTCGCGATCGCATCCAGCATGGGATCGACAACGGCGATTCGCTGGCCGCCATCAAGCGGAGCCGTCCGGCGCTCGACTACTCGGGCGTCTTCGGAGCCGAGAGCGGGCCGTGGACGACCGATGCATTCATCGAGGCGATCTACCGGGATCTCGCCGGCGACCGCTGAAGGAGGACGCATGAGAAGACGAATTCACCGGACGGTCTCGGCGCTCGGCGCGGGACTGGTCCTGGCCGCGATGTCGGCGGCCGCCCATCACGGCAGCAGCATCTCCTACGACACTCAGAACCTGTGGACGACGTGGGCCACGGTCACGCAGTTCAACTATGCGAACCCGCATCCAACGATGACGTTCGATCGGACCGTCGGTGACGGCGACGTCGAGCACTGGGTCGCGGAGCTCTTGACGAACCCGTCGACGATGGCCCGGGCGGGCTGGACGCGCAAGCGAACGCTCGACGCGCTCGCGCCGGGCACCCGGGTCAAGCTTACGCTGGGGACGGCGCGCGCCGGGGGCTTCAGCGGCATCGTGATGCGCATCGAGAACGAGGACGGCGAGGCCATTGGAGGCGGCTTCGGCGGGCCCGGTGCGCCGGATCTCGACGGTGTGCCCGGCGGCCGACAACCGGAGCGTGACGAGCGGCTGCCGGGCGAGGAGCTGGCCCGATGACCGTACGCAAATCGCTCCTCGCTGCCGCCTGCTGCACGCTGCTCCTCGCGCAGGGCGCCGGGGCTCAAAACGAGCGCCCGGCGGCCGCGCCCGGCGGCATCGGCTCGTCGGACACGGATACGCGCAGCTACGACAAGCGGGACTTCAGAGGGCTGTGGAGCCGCGCTCCACAGCAATACGATCTCGGGCCGTGCCCGGAGTGCCGCGACCCTGCAACGTGGCCGGGCTACGGCTTCTTCGGCGAGACGCCGCCGATGACGCCGGAAGGGCAGAGGCGCTTCGAAGAGAACCGCCCGTCGCGCGGGCTCGAGCTCGGCAGTGACGAAGCCGAGCGACGCACCGATATCCACGTCGGCTACCGCCGCGCCGTGCTGCCGGCCTTCGGCAATGACCCCGAGATGCGCTGCGAGCCGCTCGGTCTCCCGCGGCTGATCACGTTCTCGGGGATCGGCGCGGCGATGGAGATCGTGCAGACGGACGATCGGATCGTTCAGCTCTTCGAGTGGACCTGGGACTTCCGCGACATCTGGATGGATGGGCGCGAAATTCCGAACGTCGAGGATTACCTGCCGCGCTTCAACGGCTACTCGGTCGGACGTTGGGAGGGCGACACGCTCGTCGTGACGTCGACCGGTTTCGACGATCGGCAGTGGCTCGACCAGTACGGGTTTCCGATCAGCAGCGAAGCCATGCTCGAGGAACGCTGGGACCGGCCGAGCCCGAACCGGCTGCGAGCGCGGCTCACGCTCATCGATCCTGCGACCTACACCGAGCCTTGGGAAGCAAGCCCGAAGGTCTGGGCGCTGATCCCGAAGGACAAGATGGCGATCGGCGGCTGGTCCGGGATACTCGAGGACCGCTGCGTTCCGAGCGACGAGTCGCTGTTCAACACGTTTCGAGATCGTGCGGCCGGGATCGATGGAGCCGGTCCGGAGGGGGCCACCCGGTAAGCCTCGCCACGATCGTTTCTCGCTGACTTGCAAAAGCTAACAAGCCGGGGAATGCCACCCCGGCTCAATCGCGCTCGTGCCTTTGTATAGGGGGATTAACAGATGAAGGCATCGATCTATCGTCTCGCCGTCAGTCGTCCGCGCGTCACCGCGTTGCGCGATGCGATTACCGAAGCGCTTCGGGCTGCGCCCGGGAGCGACCGGTCCTCCGTTCGCGTCCGTGGCTCGATGTCGACGACTGCGGCGATATCCGGCGCAGCAATCCTGAGCGCGGCCTTTGCGATCGCGCCGAACGGGCCGGCAGCGGCGCAGGAGGCCGCAGACAGCGGTATCGAGGAGGTCACGGTCACCGGCTCGCGAATCCGGCGTCAGGATTTCACGGCGAACGCGCCGATCACGACCGTCGACCGGAGCACGTTCGAGGAGACGGGTGCGATCGGCGTCGAGACCGTCCTGAACCAATTGCCGCAGTTCGTACCGGCCGTCACACAGTTCAACTCGGCGGGGCAGGTGGACTCGAACGCCGTCTCCACGGTCGGCGCGTCGACCGTGAGTCTCCGCGGGCTCGGCGCCAACCGGAACCTCGTCCTGATCGACGGGCGGCGCGCGATGCCGATCAACCCGACGATGGTCGTCGACACCAACACGATCCCGGCGGCCGCGATCGAGCGCGTCGAGGTGATCTCGGGCGGCGCATCGGCGGTGTACGGCGCGGACGCCGTCGGCGGCGTCGTCAACTTCATTCTGAAGGACGACTTCGAGGGTGCGGAAGTCGGTATCCGCTTCGCAGATACCGAGCACGGCGGCAATCAGGAAGTGACGATCTCGGGGCTCCTCGGCCTCGCATCCGATCGCGGCAACCTGCTGCTCGGCGTCGAGCGCTCGACCCGCGCGGAGCAGTTTCTGTGGGAACGCGATTGGCGCGTCGCAGACTATGCGAATCCGCGAACGGGCGGCACGAACGGCTTCGTCACCGAGACCTCGATCAGCAACCAGGCGTTCTTCGCCGACCTCTCGTTCAATTATCCGGACCAGAACGTCGTGAACTCGCTCTTTCCCGAAGCGGCCCCGTGCGCGCCGAACCCGGGCGATCCGCCGCCGTTCGTCGGAATCCGCCTGCCGGGCGTTTGTCCGACCGACGCGAACGGCGTGAATCTCGGCGTCCCGAACAACGCGGCCTTCTACATCAATCGGACGCCGGACGGCACCGGTACCGTCTTCACGGGGCTGAACAACCCCGCCGGCGCCGCGGGCTCCTATCGCTACGAAGGCCCGTTCAACGTCGGCAATTACGGCGAGTTCCCGGGGCTGCCGTTTCGCGTGATGCAGCCGAACGGCAACATCAAGGAGAACACGTTCTATCACCGGGCTTCGACGCCGCTCGAGCGGCTCTCGTCGTTCGCGAAGGGCGAGTTCGAGGTGGCCGACAATCTGCGGCTCACGGCCCAGGCGATGCTGACGCGGACCGAGACGCGGACCGCGCTCGGCACGCCGCCCGCCACCGTCACCGTATGGAGCGCGCGCGTCCCGTTCGGAACGACCCTCTATGCGCCGTCGGTGGTTTCGCTCGGTCCGGACGGCTTGCCGAACACCGGCGATCCGGGCGAGGACATGACGACGCTGCCGGCTTACGTTTCCGGGGGCAGCTATCAGCTGGAGTGCCCGGCCGTCGGCGGCTGCACGGAGTCGGAAGCCTGGCCGCTGCCGCCCGAGATGCAGGCGATCATGCTGTCGCGTCCGAACCCGGAGGCGGACATCTACGTCGG
>Ga0079224_100013238_pt1 | contig 11475 bp, 7 predicted proteins | sample Stecom2015_FD_80414 | JGI IMG/M metagenome (GOLD analysis project Ga0079224, IMG submission 80414) | Agricultural soil microbial communities from Utah to study Nitrogen management - Steer compost 2015 | ecosystem: Environmental > Terrestrial > Soil > Agricultural land | place: USA: Utah...
CAGGCGGTGTTCCTTGAAGTTGGGCAGGCCCTTGAAATAGTTGGTGCAGTGGCGGCGCATCTCCACCACGCCTTCGTGCTCGCCCTTCCACACCAAGCTGCGCTCGAAGTGCTCGCGGGCGGCGTCCACGCGGTCATCCAAGGTGGGCGGCGGCAGGTATTCGCCGGTGGCGAAGAAATGCTTGATCTGGTTGAAGATCCAGGGCGCGCCGATGCTGGCCCGGCCGATCATCAGGCCGTCCACGCCATAGCGGTTGCGGTACTCCAAGGCTTTCTCCGGTGAATCGATGTCGCCGTTGCCGAAGATGGGGATGTGCATGCGCGGATTGTCCTTCACGGCGCCGATCAAGGCCCAGTCCGCTGGCCCCTTGTACAGCTGCGCCCGGGTGCGGCCATGGATGCTCAGCGCCTGAATGCCCACATCCTGCAAGCGCTCGGCCACTTCCACGATGTTCTTGGTGTGGTCGTTCCAGCCCAGGCGCGTCTTCACCGTAACGGGCAGCTTCACGGCCTTCACCACCTTCTCGGTGAGGCGCACCATCTTGTCCACGTCCTGCAACAGGCAGGCGCCGGCGCCCTTGTCCACCACCTTCTTCACCGGGCATCCGTAGTTGATGTCGATCAGCTCCGGCCCGGCCTGCTCCGCGATGCGGGCGGCTTCCTCCATGGCGTCCTCGCTGCCGCCGAAGAGCTGGATGCCCACCGGGCGCTCCTCGGGAACGATGTCCAGCTTCTTCATGCCCTTGGCCGCCTGGCGGATCAGGCCCTCGCTGCTGATGAACTCCGTGTACATCAGGTCGGCGCCGTGCTGCTTGCACAAGGCGCGGAAGGGCGGATCGCTCACATCCTCCATGGGGGCAAGGAGGAGCGGGAAATCCGGGAGTATGATGGGGCCTATGCGGGGCATGGGGAGGCCGGTGTCGGCGAACGCGCAAAGTTACAGGGGTGGAATTTGGGATCGTCCTCGAGACGTGCTGCATGCACATCCGACAGCCAGCTATTCCTTCACAAATCGGCCCGCTACGATGCCTCTGCTGGACCGGACCTCGCAGATATACAGCCCCGGAGCAAGTGCAGCGATGTCGGCGGCCCGGCCATTCCGGGCCATATCAGTCTGCATCGACAATACTTTCTGTCCTGTTGGGTCGAAGATGTTGACCTGAACCGGACCTGATGGTTGCCCGGGAACCTCGATCATGATCAGATCCTTTGCCGGGTTAGGAGCAATGCCCAGCCTGGGCCTGCCCATCCCTTGCTCCTCCACGCCCACCAGCAATGCACGCCTGAGGATCAGCCTATCGTTGCCCACGGCATAGTACGAGCCGGCATGGGCGTTGATGGCATTGATCCTCACTTCAGGCAACGATGTCCCGACAGTCTCGGGCGTCCAAGTCATTCCCCCGTCCAACGTGTACCACAGGGTTGAACCATCGCCTGCAATGAAACCGGTGCTGCTGCTCTCGAAATGCACGGCATACAGGTCATTCGTGGTCGGACTGTTCAACGGCTGCCAGGTGGCACCGGCATCCGTTGACCCCAGGATCACCCCGTTGCGCCCAACGACATATCCAATGGTGCCGGTGGGAAATTGCATGTCGAGAAGGTCGGCGGAAGTTCCGCTCTGCACTTGGCTCCATTCGGCATCCTCGATCCTGAGAATGAGGCCTCCATCCCCCACGACCACACCCGTGGAAGGATCTAAAAAGTGGAGCTGGCGCAGCGTTCCATCGTAGCCATCCAGGAATTGCGTGGCCCAACTGTTCCCCGCATTGGCCGATTCCGAAAAGGCCCCGAAGGTGCCCACGGCATAGGCCTTGGGCGAAATGGGCCGGCTTACCGCCTTGAAATCCACCCATAACACTTGGCCCGTGTTGGACTCGCCCCAAGAAGTCCCATTATTCGTGGTCACGAGCAAGCGGCCCCCTGCACATGCGGCAGAGCCATGGTGCGGCGGCCTGAACGCGATGCCGTACACGTCATAAGTACGCTGCACTCCGTGAAACCAGGTGTTGCCATCCCAGGACTTCAACATGCCCCTGCTACAGCCGATGTACCCAATGGGAGGAATCGCGTCAAAGGGATCCGTGAATTCGATGCACCACAGGTGGCCTACATTGATCGGGGCATCCAGTTGGGTCCACTGTCCGGTGGCCGCAGAGGCACACGAGAAGAATACGGCCAACGCGCATAGTTGCTTCATGGGTTCGTTTCAAATTACAGATGATCGGATAGCAGATGTGATGGAGTACGGAAGGCCAGGTGCTCAAATCCTCCAGATGGAGCTGGATGGGCCTATGCGGGGCATGGGGAAAAGGACGGCGAAATTACGGGATCGCGCAGCGTTGCGGGACGGAGGAAGAAGACGGTCCGGGAAAATGCGGCCTGGCGCAGGCACTCCAGCGCACCCGCCCCTACGTCCATCGTCCCGGCACCCGTTACTTTGCAGCCATGGCCCACGCGCAAGACCATCCCCTGCACATCACCAACACGCTCACGCGGAAGAAGGAGGCCTTCATCCCGTTGGACCCGCCCCACGTGGGCCTGTACGTCTGTGGGCCTACCGTATACAGCGATGTGCATCTGGGCAACGTGCGCAGCTTCCTCACCTTCGACATCCTGTTCCGCTGGCTCACCTTCCTGGGCTACAACGTGCGCTACGTGCGCAACATCACCGATGTGGGGCACTTGGTGGACGACATCGACGAGGGCGAGGACAAGATCGCGAAGCGTGCGCGCATGGAGCGGCTGGAGCCGATGGAGATCGTGCAGAAATACACCAACGGCTTCCGCGAGGTGATGCGGATCTTCAACATCCTGCCTCCGAGCATCGAGCCCACGGCCACCGGCCACCTCATCGAGCAGATCGTGATGATCGAGCGCATCATCGCCAACGGCTATGCCTACGCCGTGAACGGTTCGGTCTATTTTGACGTGCCGAAGTATGCGGCGGAACATGCCTATGGCGAGCTGAGCGGCCGGAAGACCGACGAGCTGATGGCCAACACGCGCGGCACCGAGGGGCAGGATGAAAAGCGCAGCCCGCTGGATTTCGCCTTGTGGAAGAAAGCCGAGAAGGGCCACCTGATGCACTGGCCTTCGCCCTGGGGCGAGGGATTCCCGGGCTGGCACTTGGAGTGCAGCGTGATGAGCACCAAGTACCTCGGCCAAACCTTCGACATCCACGGGGGCGGCATGGACCTGAAGTTCCCGCACCACGAATGCGAGATCGCGCAGAGCGTGGCCGCCGACGGCATGGCACCGGTGCGCTACTGGATGCACGGAAACATGCTCACGGTGGAAGGCCGGAAGATGGCCAAGAGCGAGGGCAACGGTTTCACGCCCGAGGAGCTGATCACCGGGAACCACCAACTGCTGGAGCGGGGCTATTCACCCATGACCGTGCGCTTTTTCATGCTGCAATCCCATTACGCCAGCACGCTGGACTTCAGCAATGCAGCCTTGCAGGCCGCGGAAAAAGGGCTGCAGCGCCTGATGGCCGCCCATGCCTTGCTGGCCAAGCTGAAGCCCGGAACGGAGGGCGCGTCCTTCGAGGCGGAGGCGCTGGCGGAGGCCTGCCGCACGGCCATGAACGATGACCTGAACACCCCGGTGATGATCGCCCACCTGTTCGACGGAGTACGCGCGATCAACGGGGCCAACGACGGCAACGTGGCACTCTCACAAGTGGACATCGACCAGCTCCGGAAGCTCTTCGACGACATGCTCTTCGCCGTGCTCGGCCTGCAGCCCGAAGCGGAAACGAAGGCCGGGGACGACCTCGACGAGGGGCTGATGGACGTGCTGCTCACCCTGCGTGCCGATGCGAAGCACCGCAAGGACTTTGCTACCAGCGACCTGATCCGCGACAAGCTGGCCGCGCTGGGGATCACGGTGAAGGACACCAAGGACGGGGTGGTGTGGGAGAAGGGGTGAAGGACGGCCTCCCCATCTTTGCGGCATGCACTCCACCCTTCTTCGCGTCGCGGCCCTTGGCCTGTTCACGCTCCTCCTCGCCGCCTGCCAGACCGACTCCCGACCGGTCACGACCCCTTCCGTGCCCGCGCTCCCCGCCCTGCCCCCACCGCCACTCTTCAATGGCGACAGCGCCTATGCCTTCGTGGCCCGGCAGGTGGCCTTCGGGCCACGCGTGCCCGGCGCGGCAGCCCACCGCGCCTGCGGCGATTGGCTGGTGGAAAAGCTCAAGGGCTATGGCGGCGCCGTGATCGAGCAGCATGACGAGGTCACTATCTACAACGGCCAGCGGGTGCCCATGCGCAACATCATCGCCAGTTGGCAACCGGAGAAGCAGGAACGCGTGCTGCTCTTCGCCCACTGGGACACGCGCCCCATGGCGGACCAGGACCCGGAGCGGCGCAACGAGCCGATCGATGGCGCCAATGACGGAGCAAGCGGCGTGGGCGTGCTGCTGGAGCTGGCCCGCCACCTGGCCGAGCAACCTCCGCAGGTGGGCATCGACATCTTCTTCACCGACGTGGAGGACATGGGCGAGCCGCACGGTGCCATGGGCCTGGGCCAGGAAAGCCTGAAGACCTGGTGCCTGGGCACCCAGTACTGGACGAAGAACCCGCACGTGCCCAACTACCGGGCGCGCTTCGGGATCCTGCTGGACATGGTGGGTTCGAAGGACGCCGTGTTCCCGCGCGAGGGCTACAGCATGCGCTATGCGGCGGGCATCGTGAACAAGGTGTGGAAAGCCGCCGCCGCCGCCGGGCATGGCAGCCGCTTCCTGAGTGAGACGCGCAACTACGTGGGCGTGGACGACCACGTGTTCATGAACGAGTACGGCATCCCCAGCATTGACATCATCGCTTACGATGCGGCCACCGGCGGCTTTCCGCCCACTTGGCATACCCACGCCGACAACCTGGAGCACATCGACAAGGAGAGCCTGCAGGCGGTGGGCGCCACGGTGGCGCAGGTGGTGTGGACCGAACGGTAGCAATTCGCCAATTGGCCAATTGACACCTTGGCGAATTGGTCAAATGGCGAATTGCGACTACCAGCCAATGCCGTAGGCCAGCCCCAAGGTGACGGCCAATGCGCTGGTCTCCGCGTAGCGCCCCTCGTTCGCGTTCGGCACCAAGGTCTTCCCGCCGCCGATCTGGTAGCCGAGGGCCCCGTACAGGTCCATGAAACCGCCGTCGGTGGCGCCGCGCAGGCCCATGCGGAGGCCAATGGGCACCAACCATTGCGAAACGTCCGCCGGTTTGCTGAAGGTCACCAGGTTCCCGGAACCGTCGTAGTACGCCATGCCGTCATCCAACCATTTCTGGGTCACGCGCCGCAGGCCCAGGAAAGTGCCGATGTAGACGTGGGTGCCGCCATTATCGCCCAGGGCGTACTCGGTGTGGTAGTTCAGGCTCAGCAGGCCGGGCTTCATCGAGGCGGACACATCAACCTCGCCCGCCCGTAAGCTCACGCTTTGGCCCGTTGGGTTCAGTGCATGCCCGACGCCGAAGGACACATCGAAGCCCAGCGTCAGGCGGTCGTTGAAGGAACGGTCCACGCCCACGCCCATGCAGTAGTTATCGAACTTGGGCAACTGGTACACCTTGTGGGTTTCCGCGAGGATGAAGCGGATGGCGGTGCTCTGTGCCATGGCCGCCGATGCGGCACACGCCAGAACGAACGTGCTGAAGATCTTCCGCATCACTTTGTGAATTCAATGTTCAACATGTTCAGGGCCGTGGAGATCGGCACGCCGAAGCCGATGCCTTGCACGCCATCGGCCTTGATCTTCATGGTGGCCACGCCCACCACCTTGCCTTCGGCATCGATCAAGGGCCCGCCGCTGTTGCCGGGGTTGATGCTCACGTCCGTCTGAATGAACTTGCGCCCCTCGATCTCGCGCTTACCGCTCATGATGCCGCGCGTGACGGATTGGCCCAGCTGCTCATCCAGCGGCGTGCCGATGGCGAAAAGCTCCTCGCCCAGCTGTAACGCTTCGTCATCCCCCATGCTGAGCGCCGGTAGATCGTTGCCCGCCACTTTGATCAAGGCCACATCAAAGTCCGGGTTCACTTTCACCACTTGTCCTTCCAAGGTGAAGCCCTGCTCGAAACGGATCTTCGCCGTGGCACTGGTACCCACCACATGCGCATTGGTCATGATGTAGCCATCGGTGGTGATGAGGAAACCGCTGCCGTGCCCATCCTTCACCTCCACGGTCACCACGCCCTTCACCAGCGTGGGGATCATCGAGCGCCGATCGGGGAAACTGGGTGGTGCAGGCGGACGAAGGGTGATCTGCTCCCCCTTGGAGCGTACGAGCCCCGCCGCGCGTAATGTGCTGATGCGCTCGTAGAGCCCTTCCTCATCCATGAGCTGCCGGGCAGCATCCTGCAAGGCATCCGCCAGCACGTTGCGGGGCGGGGCCCCATACACCGGCCATTCCGTGCGCTTGGATATGCTGAAGAGCAGGCTGTCCTTGTCGATCCCGCTGTAGAAGCGCCATTCCATGTCCAGCTGGGCCGTGCCGAAGGCGCGGCGGTCCCGTTCCTCCAATTGCAGCTCGAGGCCCTTGAGCAAGGGGCGCAGCACCACCTTGGCGCGTCGGGCGTCCTCGTCGCCCTTGGGTGTGCTGGTGCGGATGCTGCGCGCATCCACGTAGGTGTCGGTCATGCCGCGTAGGGTGGCCGCCGTAGCGGTCTGCGGGTAGCGCAGGTCGGCCAGCTCCTTGCTGTCCAGGTCGAGCTTGCGCGACCCCGACCTTCCCACCACGCCCTTGGTCGGCACGGTGCTTTCCAGCACGGTAACAGGCAGGTCCAGCAGCTGCCGGCCGGAGGGAACCGCCTTGTATTGGTTCACCTTCAGCTTTCCGCCGGGAAAGGAGTACAGGGCCTTGCTTTTCCCGTCCGCGATGTAGGGAATGCCCAGCAGCATGGCATCGGCAAAGAGAATGAAGTTGTTGCGTTTGGGCTTCAATTGCAGGGCAACCGGAACGAAGCCTTCCCGCCGCAATTCCAGCGCGACCTCCCCGCCATCGGAGCGGTCGTAGGCATAGGTATAGGGGGTCGGCCCCAGCGCTACGCCCTCGGCATACAAGGTGGCGCCGGGCGGCTCGCTCACGACCTCCACGGACTGCTTGCCTTTGTTGAGCAAGGAAGCACAGCCGGAGGAGAGCAGTGCGGTCAACAGGAGGGGCCACTGGGCTTGAAGCTGTTTCATTCAGGGGGTGCAGAATTGCGGCAATGTAGTTTTTTTGTGCGCCTCGCTTCCTGGCAAGGCCCTCCAAGGATCGGCCCTGTTCTGGGTCCGGGGCGCACCGGATGCAATTACTTTGCATCCGACAACAACGCCCTGACCATGAAAAAGCTCTTTACCCTGGCCCTCCTCCTGCCCACGCTTGTCTTCGGCCAGTCCTTGGTCGGCACCGAAGCGCAACTGCGCACCGGCTTGCTGGAGGATTTCACCGGCATCAATTGCGTGAACTGCCCGGATGGCCACGCCGTTATGGCCGCCGTCGCCGCTGCCGCCCCGGGGCGGGTGTCGTTGGTGGGCGTGCATGCGGGCGGGTTCGCCAATCCCGGTACCGGCCAATTGGACCTTCGTACCACGTTCGGCACTTCATTGAACAGTTTCTACGGCGTGAACGCCTATCCCACGGGGATGGTCAACCGCCGCCCGTACAACGGGACCCTCGTGCTGGGCAGGGGCTTCTGGGCCGCGGCCATGGACGAAGTGCTAGCCCTGCCCAGCCCGGTGAACCTGGGTGTGGAGAGCAATTATGACGCGACCTCGCAGGTCCTCACCGTGGTGGTGCAGGCCTACTACACCGCTGACGGCACCGGTGGCGACGACCGCATCTCCGTGCTGCTCACCGAAAACCACCTCATCGGTTATCAATCCGGCGGTTCGGCGAACTACGACCACAAGCATGTGCTGCGCACCTACCTCACCGAACTGTGGGGCGACCCGATGGGTGCCTCCACCACAGGGTCCTTGGTGGAGCGCACCTACACCTTCACCGTTCCCGCCGGATGGAACATGGACAATTGCGAGGTGACAGCCTTCGTGAGCGAACACCAGGGCGAGGTGTACCAGGCCCGCACCGTGGCGGCCGTAGGCGGCACCACCTTGGTCACCGGGTTGCTGGCCGAGGATGCAGCACCCTATCGCAGCGGCACGGCGGCCCAATCCACGGACTTCCAACTGGGCATCACCAATGCCCTAGGTGCGGAAGGTGAATTCGTGATCACCTTGAGCGCCACCGATGCGCCCGCCAGTTGGGGCAGTGCACTTTCCGTGGGGGGCAGCCCCTTCACAAGCGGCACCGCCACCACCCTCGCAGATGGGGCAAGCGCCCAAGTGGACGTCCTGATCACTCCTGACAACGCCCCCGGCATCGGCAATTACCGGCTTACCATCGCTGCGGTGGCACACCCAATGGCACCGGTGCTGCAACAGGACCTGCATGTGATCAGCGGCGTGCATGACCTGATCGTAAGCAACCCCCAGGCCGAGCCTTGGGAAGCGCTGTACACCGCCGCCATGGACCAGGCCGGTGAACTGGCCTATGCCAAGACCAACCGCGACCAATTCATTCGCTTCGGCCAGGCCAATGCCTTGGGGGGCGTACTGAATGTGTATCGCAACGTCAGCTGGACCTTTCCCAGCATCACCGATGACGAGGTGGCCGTGCTCACCTCCTTCATGGACAACGGCGGCAACCTGATGATCGCCGGGCAGGACATCGGCTGGGACCAAAGCGGCGATGCCAACGCCTACGGAACGGCTATCACGCAGGCCTTCTACCAGAACTACATGCTGGCCGACTTCGTGAACGACGGGTCGCCGTCCAACAACCAGGTCCGCTTCAACGTGGATGATCCGGTCTTCGGGAATGTGCCAAATTCCAACGTGGCCCATGTCTTTGGCAGCGGCTTCACCTACCCGGACGAGATCATCCCCATCGCCCCAGCGGCACCCATCCTCACCTATAACGCCACGCCGAAGATCGGCGCACTCCGCGCGCAGGCCGATGCCTACAAGCTGGTGTACTTCGGCATTGGCCCCGAACAAATGGCCACTGCCGCCGTGGGACGGCAAATGATCCAGCTAAGCCATGATTGGTTCTACGGCACGGTGGGCATCGCAGAGTTCGATGCCGCCATTGGCAACTTGGGCCAGGCTTATCCGGTGCCCGCCGATGAGATGCTCACCATTCCCGTGAGCGGCTTGCGCAGCGATGCGGTACTGGAACTGTTCGATGCCGTGGGCCGCAAGGTGATGGAGCAACCCCTGGGGCGTCATGCCGGACTGATCCGGCTGAACACAACGGAGCTGGGCAATGGCGTGTACAGCTACCGCTTGCGCACGGCCTCGTCGTCCGGGGCCGGGCGATCCTTCGTGGTGGCGCATTGATTCCGGCCACGTATCTACGGGACCTCGCAGGTAAACTGCTCATCCCGGCAATTGGGCACATGCATTCCTTTCCAGCAAAAGGAACGATGAACCGCATGGCGTGAATACCTTGCACGCATGTCCGCCCTGCCAAAACGCTGGAGCCTGAAGCCGCCCGCCGACCCGGCGGTCGTACAGGCCCTCACCCATGAGCGCAGCCCGGCGCCACTGGCCACCCTGCTTGCCCAGCGCGGGATCCGGACGCCCGCCGAGGCACGCGACTTCTACCGCCCGGCGATCGAGCATTTGCACGACCCCTTCCTGATGAAGGACATGGACCGCGCAGTGGACCGCATTGGGCAGGCGCTGCGCGACAAGCAGCGGATCATGGTCTACGGCGACTACGACGTGGACGGCACCACCTCGGTGGCGCTGGTGTACAGCGTGCTTTCGCGCCTCACCGGGCACATCATGCACTACATCCCGGACCGATACGGTGAGGGCTACGGTGTTTCCACCCTGGGGATCGATCGCGCTGCGGAGCAGGGCGTGAAGCTCATCATCGCCCTGGACTGCGGGGTGAAGGCCGTGGACAAGGTGGCCTATGCGAAGGAAAAAGGCATCGACTTCATCATCTGCGACCATCACCTGCCCGGTGATGCACTACCGGAGGCGGTGGCCGTGCTCGATCCCAAGCGCAGCGATTGCCCCTACCCCTTCAAGGAACTCAGCGCATGCGGCATCGGCTTCAAGCTCATGCAGGCCTTCATGCAGCACAACGACATGCCCTTCAGCGAGCTGGAGGAATTGCTCGATCTGGTGGCGGTGAGCATCGGCTGCGACATCGTTCCGCTGGACGGCGAGAACCGCACCCTGGCCTATTTCGGCCTGCGGCGCCTGAATGACTTCGAGCCCCGGCCCGGGATCAAGGTGCTCCTGGACATGTCCAATTTCAAGCGGCGCCTTACGGTGATGGACCTGGTGTTCGTGCTGGGCCCGCGGATCAATGCCGCCGGCCGCATCGAGCATGGGCAGCAGGCCGTGGAACTGCTGTTGGCCAAGCAGGCCAATGAAGCGGATAACATCGGCAAGCGCATCGATGGCAACAACTCCGCCCGGCAGGGCCTGGACAAATCGATCACGGAGGAGGCGCTTGACCTTTTCGAGACCGATGAGTTCTTGAAGGATTCATGGAGCACCGTGGTGTTCAACCCGAACTGGCACAAGGGCGTGGTGGGCATCGTCGCCTCCCGGCTGATCGAACGGCACTACCGGCCCACGATCGTCCTCACCGAGAGCAACGGCCTGGTGGGCGGCAGTGCGCGCAGCGTGAAAGGCTTCAACGTGCATGAAGCGATCGGTGCATGCAGCGACCTGCTGGAGCAGTACGGCGGGCACATGTATGCCGCAGGTCTCACCCTGAAGCCGGAGAATGTGGAGGCCTTCCGCGTGCGCTTCGAGCAGGTGGTGCGCGAGACCCTCCCGCCCCACCTCCGGATACCTGAGGAGGAAGTGGACCTGGAGATCCCGCTGTCCGACATCCTGCCGGCCTTCATCCGCGGCATCGATGGCCTGGAGCCCTGCGGCCCGTGCAACATGAAGCCGGTGTTCCTCACGCGGGGTGTAATGGCAAAGGATGTCCGCCTACTTGGCTCCAGCGGCGACCATCTGAAATTCAAGGCAGCCCATCCGCAAAGCCCCGGGGCGGTATTCGATGCGATCGCCTTCCGGCAGGGCGAACACCTGGACCTGCTCCGCTCCGGCGCACCCTTCAGCATGCTGTACACGATCGAGCAGAACCACTGGAACGGCACGGTGACCACACAACTGAACGTGAAGGACATCAAGCCCGGCACGGCGAACGTGCTGGAAAGCGGGACCGGTGCCGCCTTGGAAACGGCCCCTGCCTGATGCCAGCAACAGCGCTTGCGCCCCCCAATGACGAGCACTGGATGCGGCATGCGCTGCGCGAGGCGGAGCAGGCCTTTGCAGCGGATGAAGTGCCTATCGGCGCAGTGATCGTGGCCAACGGCAGCATCATCGCGCGAGGCCATAACCTGGTGGAGCGCCTGAACGACGTGACGGCCCATGCAGAGATGCAGGCCATCACCGC
>Ga0079224_100013239_pt1 | contig 11474 bp, 9 predicted proteins | sample Stecom2015_FD_80414 | JGI IMG/M metagenome (GOLD analysis project Ga0079224, IMG submission 80414) | Agricultural soil microbial communities from Utah to study Nitrogen management - Steer compost 2015 | ecosystem: Environmental > Terrestrial > Soil > Agricultural land | place: USA: Utah...
CATTATCATCGGTAATATCATAACATAATGGCCGTGAAAAATCTATGTTATAACCATAATGATGGTTCAGGATCAGGATGCAACCATAAATATAATTAGTATTCTTATCAATATTTCGCAACTCCAGTTTGAAATTCGCACCCGCGGCTTCAAGAATTTTTCGAAAGCGGTTGGATGCATTGAACACAATATTGTGAAATGGTAATGAAACCGCCTTTATTTCATTATTGGTAAGAATGAGTGGAAAAAGATCATTAAGTAAAATACCTATAGGATCCTGAAATTTCTTTATATCTGCAGGATTCTCTATACCATCTGTTAATATGGGAAAGGAGGAAACATATTCCAGAACTTCTTCTTTATATTTCCTGGCAATACTGCTGTGCTCATTTTTAATTTGCACTTTATACTGCTCAATAATCTTATGAAAACTAATTTTAATTTTTAAAGGAAAATCTCTTAACTGATTCTTCATTTATTTGGGTTATACCATAAAATTAATATTAAAGCCTTCCAATAAAATCCTGGATGCTGAAATTAACATATTTTTATAAACTTGGGCGTAAAGTCTAAAGAGAGTTTGTATTTTTGCCGCTTGATCATTTTGCCGGATTAATAGGTAAGATGTAGTATTAAACTTAAAAATAAAAATAGGAGAAATGAAATATTTTTTAACGCTGTTGATAATGCTGGTTTTAATAAGCTGTAACGCAGATCCCGAAGGTTATTCGGTCTCAGGTGAAATTGAAGGGGTTGAGGATGGAAGATATGTTTATATATCACAATTAGGTCAAAATAACCAACCCCAGTTACTCGATTCCGTTGCTGTAAAAGATGAAAAGTTTTTTATTGATCTTCCTGAAGTTGAAAATTCAGTGTTGAGTTTTATAAACATTAAAGATTTAAATGGTAATGTAATGTTTATTTCAGAAAATGAACCTATTAAAATTGAGGTTTATAAAGACAGTCTGCCTGCTTCGAAGGTTTCGGGAGGAGATGAAAACCGCGTTTTTTATGAATACCTTGATCATTTAAAGAAACTAAACGAAGAAGTAATGCAGATGCGGATGCAAATGCAGGAGCAAATGACACAAACCAGGGATATGGAATTAATGGCTCAATATCAGGAAAGAGAAGAAGATTTACGGGAACGGGATATGGAGTTTAAAAAGAAAATGATTAAGGATAATCCTAATGCCTATGTATCGCTGTTAATTCTGACCGATATGCAGAGTATGGGTGCTTCCACCAGCGAAGTAAAGGAGCATTATGATATGATTGCTGATGACCTTAAACAAACCGAAATTGCAAAAAACCTTAAAACTGCTTTAGACAAAAGGAGTGCAGTCGAAATTGGCAGCAAGGCCCCGCAATTTTCAGGGCCCAATCCTGAAGGAGAGGAACTTGCATTAAATGATCTTTTGGGGAAAGTGACATTAATTGATTTCTGGGCAGCCTGGTGTAAACCTTGTCGTGTTGAAAATCCTAATATTGTAAGGGTTTATGAAAAATATCATGATCAGGGATTTAATATAGTAGGAGTGTCACTTGACAGAGAAGGCCAGAGAGATAGATGGTTGCAAGCCATAGAAGAAGATAATCTTACCTGGCCGCAAATTTCTAATTTGCAATACTGGCAGGAACCTATTGCACAATTATATGGAATCAGGGCTATTCCGGCTGCTTTTATACTGGATGAGAATGGGGTTATTGTAGCACGTGACCTGAGAGGTCAAGACCTTGAAAATAAAGTAAAGGAGTTGCTGGGTCAATAAAATCCGGAAGAAAAACCAATTTTGAAACTGGAAAAAGAAACAAATTAGGACTGACAATTTTGAAACCTGGATCCTGAAACTGGAAATTTGTATGTAATAAAAATGCCACGGAAATTAAATTTCTGTGGCATTTTAGTTTTGTAGTTCTTTCGTGTTTCTAATTTAGCTGAAAACCTATTGTAACTTTAGATTTTACTTCCATTTCTCCTGGTGCTATAGTTTCCTGTTGTTCCGAAGAATCCTTGCTCATTTGCATCATTTCAGCTCTATACATAGGTTGAGGTTGATAAGTTTCATTTTCGCTGATTGAAATCGCCTTTCCGATCGATTGGCCGAGAGGTCTTACATATTCTTCAGCTTTCTTTTTAGAATCCAGCACTGCTCTTTTTCTTGCTTCGGTAATGTGTTTCTCCATTTGGGAAGATTTAAACTGGATTCCATCTATCCTGTTTAAACCTAAATCCAGCAGACCGCTCATAATCTTCTCGTAATTCTTTAAATCATCAAGTTGAATGGAAATACCCTGGTTTGCTACATAACTGTATGTCTTCTCATTGTAATTATAATTTTTGTTGAGATTAACATAAGCTGTTTTGACTTTGTTTTCCGGAATATTCTGAGATTTTAAATATTTTATCACTTTGTCTACCACGGCATCATTTTGTTTCTTTACCGCTTGCGGATCTTTACCTTCATGTTCTACCCGGGCGTTAATAATAACCTGATCTGGAACAACTTTTACTATACCTTCGCCGGTAACCAGTACCATTGGTTGTTGTTGGGGATATTGCTGAGATTGTACTGCTACAGAAGCCAGGGCAGCAAATAAGATTATAATTGATTTCATAAAAGGGGTTTTAATTATTTTAATTGTAAATACCAATAAGAGTACCAGCCTTTAAATCTTGCCGGTTTTTTGTAAAATAAATAGGATAACTATAGGAATTGCAAGTAGTACCACCATAAGCAAATGTTGCTGGAATAACCAGGGAGCCAGAATAAGAGTAAGAACATAACCTCCAACTGCACCGCCGAAGTGAGCATCATGTCCAATATTATCTGCCCTTCGTCTCATTCCATATATGGTATAAAGTAAATATCCGATTCCGAAGACATATGCGGGAATAGGGATTATAAAAAACAAGCCCAGCATCATATCTGGCACCAGCAATATAGCAGAATACAAAATTCCCATCACAGCACCACTTGCGCCAACAGCAGTATAACTGTTCTCATCCTTATGAAAAAAATAACTCAGCAGATTCCCTAAAATCAAACTTGCTATATAAACCAGGAGAAAGCCTAAAGGCCCAATGTGAAAAAGAACAACATTAGCAAAAAAGTAAAGTGTAAGCATATTAACAAATAAATGTGCAGTATTTACATGTAAAAATCCTGAAGTAATTATCTGATATTTTGCCCCCCTCTTTATATCTCCCACATTGAATTTATATTTTTCAAAAAAAGAAGGATCGTTAAATCCTTTGTAAGAAACAATAATATTTATTGCAAGTATTATAATGGTAACCAAACCCAAATCTCCCATAGATGCTAAACTTTAGTGCCAAATATACCATATATTTGCTTAAACTATTTTCCCCATGCAACGTTTAGTTTACTGGTTTATTTATCCTATTTTACTTCTTATTTCTCTTTTGCCTTTCTGGCTCTTTTATAAATTTTCTGATCTTATTTTCTTTATTGTATATCACATAATTGGGTATAGGAAAAAAATAGTTATGGAAAATCTGGTTTTAGCTTTCCCTGAAAAATCCGAGAATGAATTAAAGAGAATTCAAAAAAAGTTTTATAGCCATATGTGTGATATGTTTTTAGAAATGGTGAAAAGTATTTCTATTTCTGAAGAAGAAATAAAGAAGCGGTTTGAATTTACTAATAAAGAGGAAATACTGCGGATAAGAAAAATGGACAAAAGTATTATACTTATGTGTGGCCATTATGCGAGTTATGAGTGGATGAATGCACTGCAGCTTTTCGGGATTAATTTTAAAGGATTTGGAGTATATAAAAAAGTAAAGAATCCATATATTGATAAACTTGCCCGCGATATTAGAGGAAGATACGATGGTATCCTTATTCCTACAGTAGAAGCCACAAAGACAATAGCAGATAATGAAAAAAAAGAAATTAAGGGAGTCTATGGAATGGTAGCCGATCAATCTCCCAAATTAGACCGGGCAAAATACTGGCTGGATTTTATGAATATAAAAGTTCCTGTTTTTATGGGTTCAGAAAAACTGGCAAAAGATCTTGATATGGCCGTTGTGTACTTGCAGGTAGTAAAGCTGGAAAGAGGCTATTATCAGGCAAGCTTTATAAATATTACCGATAACCCTCGTGAAGAACCAGATTATAAAATTACAAAAAGGTTTTTCTACCTGCTGGAGAAACAAATAAGGACTGCCCCGGAATATTACCTATGGACCCATAAAAGATGGAAACATAAATTTGAAACAACTCCGGGTGAAAAACAAATTATAGATTAGCCTACTATACTTTTAATTTCAGAAATCATTTTTTCGGCAAGATGATCAGCTTCCTGCTGGCTTTTAGCTTCCGTGTATATTCTGATGATTGGTTCTGTATTTGATTTTCTCAAATGTACCCAATTTTCAGGAAAATCTATTTTTACTCCATCTACAGTACTTATTTCGTCTGAAGAATGATTTTCCTGGACTTTTATTAAAATTCCATCCACATCCAGCCCTGGTGTGAGTTCTATTTTGTTCTTGCTCATAAAGTAAGCGGGATATTCCTCTCGTAATGCTGAAACAGAAATATTCTTTTCAGCCAAATGAGTCAAAAATAATGCTACTCCTACTAAACTGTCACGTCCGTAATGTGCTTCAGGATAAATGATTCCTCCGTTACCTTCCCCTCCAATCACTGCATTTGTATCCTTCATAAGCTGCACCACGTTAACTTCACCTACAGCACTTGCCTGATAATTTCCCCTGTGTTTTGTGGTTAGATCCCGAAGCGCCCGGGAGGATGATAAATTACTGACTGTATTCCCGGGAGTTTTACCCAAAACATAATCAGCACAAGCAACAAGGGTGTATTCCTCCCCGAACATTTGTCCTTTTTCGTCGATAATTGCCAATCTGTCTACATCTGGATCCACAACAATACCTAAGTCGGCATTTTCCTTTATGACCAATTCCATAATATCTCCTAAATGCTCCTTTAAAGGTTCGGGATTATGCGGAAAATGGCCGTTAGGTTCGCAATATAATTCCACAACTTCTACCCCCATTTTATTTAAAAGTGCAGGAATTGCTATTCCTCCTGTAGAATTTACAGCATCAACCACCACTTTAAATTTAGCATCTGCAACTACTTTAGCATCCACCAGGTCTAGTTTTAATACCTCTTCTATATGTCTTTCGATGAAATCATCAATAACAGTAATTTTTCCCAGATGATCTACCTCCGCAAAATCAAAATCTTCCTCTTCAGCAATGTTTAAGATTTTTTCACCTTCAGCGCCGTTAAGAAATTCTCCTTTATTATTAAGGAGTTTTAGCGCATTCCATTGCTTAGGGTTATGACTTGCTGTGATTATTATTCCACCATCGGCTTTTTCCATTGTAACTGCCACCTCTACTGTAGGAGTGGTTGATAGTCCGGCATCTACCACATCTATACCCAAGCCAACCAGAGTGTTCATAACTAAATTTTGCACCATTGCTCCTGAGATTCTTGCATCTCTCCCAATTACAACTTTTAGCCTATCCTTCTTAAATTCATTTCTTAACCAGGTTCCATAAGCTGCTGCAAATTTTACAGTATCTATAGGAGTTAAATTATCTCCAGGTTTTCCGCCTATTGTTCCCCGTATACCGGAAATTGATTTTATTAAACTCATCTTTTATTAAAATTTTTGATTGGCAATATTAAGATTTAAGCAGGTTTACCGTTTGGTTCCATTTTTAGCTGCCGCAAATATACCATCCTCTTACCGACGTCCCAACATTTTATACAATTTAACTGAAGATGCTATCAAATTAGTACCTTGTTCCCGTGAATTACCTTGCACATATATATCTTTCCGGAGAAGACCCTGAAATTAAGATTGGAAATTTCATTGCAGACTCCGTAAAAGGAAAACAATTTATTCGGTTTCCCGAAAAAATCCGAAAGGGGATTATTTTACATCGTGCAATAGATACATATACCGATGCCCATCCTATAGTAAAACAAAGTGTAACACGCTTGTTTAGTGAATATAGCCACTACAGCAGGGTAATAGTTGATATTTTATATGATCATTTTCTTGCAGCCAATTGGGAAAAGTTTTGTGACATTCCATTAAGGGTATATGTACAGGATTTCTATAACCTTTTAAATAAAAATCACCCAATTTTACCTAAACCTGTTCAACATTTTCTTCCTTATATGATAAGCGATAACTGGCTATATAATTATTCAACTACTGAAGGAATTGGTAAAATTCTTTGGCAAATGAACCAAAGAACCGGTGGGAAATCCCGAATGAATCTTGCTGTAAAGGAACTTAGACTTTATTATGGTGAATTTGAAGAAGAATTTTTTGGCTTTTTCGGGGATCTTGAAAGGTTCAGTAAAGAAAAAATAATGGTGCTTTAATTTTAGATTTAATCTATCTATCCTGATTCTGCTTGGTATATTTAAATGTTAAAATATTAAAATTTAATTTCTTACAAAATTCCTAAAGAGAATGTGGGGATATATACCACAACTTCTGTGGAATTTTCACCAATTTGCAACAAAAAAACCGGGTAAAATACCCGGTTTTTACTTAATCAAATTTGTTAATTTATGCGTAAAACCAATATCCCTGATATTGTCTCACTTCCTTCCAGCCATAACGGGTGTATGCATACCATCTATCATACATTCTTAAGACCTTTAAACCATCTACAATATATGTATCACCATTAGTATAACTTGGTGTTGTATTGCCAGTAGGGTACATACTGGAAACCCCCTGAAGGTCTCCGCTGGACAAATTTGTTCTTTGAACAGAATAAGTATTACCATCAAGTTTAGTAATGGTAGGCTGCCCATTGCTGGAAAAAGAATAAGGACCATACATCATTATAGAGCTGAAATCCAGATTACTGGTAAACTCCTTACCATCAAATCCACTTTGAGCATAGGTAGCAAAATTATGTTCCCTTCCGCTTTGGATATTGGAGTAGTTGATTTTAACATGTTTGTCTCTGTCAACCCTGCTTTGTTCGTGCCACAGGCCAATAGCATGACCAATTTCGTGTATAGTATTTCCTGTTGTGCAGCTGGAACCCACCGTAATATTCTGCTTTCCGCCAATCATACCTATATATGAAGAGCAACCCGAACCGGTAGTAAAGTAAATGTAGTTAGACTGAGTAGTACGCTTGACAAACTTCAAAGAAGTCTTTGATTCCCAATGTTTAATGGCTTCAGTTACCCTATTCTGAGAGGAAAGCTTTCCATCTATAGCGTAGTAAACCGTATTATTAGGCCATCTTGCAGATGTTCTTCCAACACTCCGGCTTACTGTGGGAACTTCTCCTTCGTCAAAAATCATTTTTATGGGATTCGAAGTTAACATGTCGGGAGGAAGTAAAATGTCTCCTTCATATACATAATCTCCATTAATTTCTTCGACCGCCATTTGCTCGCCAGCGAAGAAAACTTGTTGAACGGCTCCTGTTTCTTCAGGATAAGCTGCTTCTACATTATTTTGATTTTCTTCAGTTTGAATAAATTTTTGCTCTTCTTGTGTTAGGGGGTCATTTGTAGCGTCTTCACTACACGACAGAAAAGCCAATGCCGGTAGTAAATACAAAAATGTGCTTTTTTTCATAAGTGGGGTTACGAATTTTTGCGGAACAAATTTTTTCTCGAGTTTAATGCTCCAGGTTAAATAAAAGTTAATTTAATAAGGGTGGTTCAAGTTTCATTCCAAAAAAAATTAACATTTGGGTAGATTAATTTTTTCGGTACACGTCCAAATCAGACTTTGGTTAAAAAAATAAAAAATTATAAGCTGAAACTTTATTTTCCAGCGTTTTAATAAATTTTTTCAATACAATTTACTGATCCATTAAAAATAATTGATCACTTGGGGGGAGTATTTGATCGATTATTTTCATATTTATATCGGCGAACATACAATTTATTTTTAAAAAATTAAGTTTTTTTTAACTAAATTCGATGAAATACAAAAAAAAACTGCCCGAATTTCTCCGGACAGCCTTTTATTAACACAGAGGTTAATAAAAACTAACTCAGCAAGTTGGTCATCCCCCCGGTTGACCAACCGCTTGAGTTAGGTTAAAGATTAATCACATACATTAGCCGTAATTCTAACATATACCGGATAACTGAATGATGTGGATTCATCAATGATTTCAAATAAATCCGGATCTTCACCTGTTACCGGTGCTACATCATTTACTGCAACACATACACTTCCAGTGCCATCAGCATTTTGAGACACTTCAATCAGATAATCATCGAGGACAAAGTCAAATCCCATATTGGCTATAACAGCTACATTACCACCAGATACCGTAATGGTAACTGATGCTACTGGCTCTCCACCTGATAATAAAGCAAAGAATTCTGGAGATTCACCGGGCTCACTAACAGTGGTCCAGTTTGTTGTCCCCTCTAATAATGCTACTGAACATCCAGCATCGGCTTCCTCTATTTCACAGGTAATTCCTGTATCTACCGGACATCCTACCTCATCAACCTCAGTTCCCGGAGGTGTATTTTCACACTGGTCAATTGAATCAGGAACTCCATCTCCGTCTTCATCGCCATCAGTTACTACGGGACATCCTACCTCATCAACTTCAGTTCCCGGAGGTGTATTTTCACATTGGTCAATTGAATCCGGAACACCGTCACCATCCTCATCGCCATCGGTTTCTTCCGGACATCCGTTATTAGATGCAGGTCCCGGCTCGTTAGGACAATTATCTATGTTGTCCGGGATACCATCTCCGTCAGAATCTACGACTCCACCATTACCATTATCATCACCACAGCCAAATCTTAGATGTTCATATTCCACCTCGCCGTCATCACCAAAATTAGCCTCTATATCCGCGAGGCTCAAAGTACCTGTGATCACTTCCGTTTCAACGTCACCATAATTTTCATCCCAGTCAAGAAGGGTAAGCTGGTAATATATATAGTCTTCGTTACGATTGCCCTCGTTTACAGGAAGAGCAACACAAAGGGATCTTGCAAAGAAATCTCCATCATCATTTTCATCTGTGGTATTTATCCTGTTACTGTAAAGAACAGTTCCGTTTTCATTTGTTCCCAACCACACATCCAGTCTGTATCTGGCGGGATAATGCTTACCTTCTTCTGTACAGTAATTTGCAAAGAAGCAAAAATCTACAACAGAGTTTGTATCGATCTCGAAAAACTGGTATCCATATAAATTAACATCTCTATTGTCAAAACATAATACATTAACATCAACATATTTTTTCACACCCCCTCTTAGATCTATTGCTAATGGTAAAGGTGTGTCAACAAAACTTGCATATTCTCCACCCCTGGGTGCAAGCCAGATTATATTTCCTGCTGAATTATAAACTGCGAAATAATCCAGGATATATTCTCCTGCAGTTAATTCTAATTCAGGATCCTCAACTGTAAAGATTTCTCCTGGTGCTAGGTCAACCCTGTAAGGATTTTCGCTGGTTCCTACAACTTCTGTATCTCCCTGTAATAGAACAATCCTTACATATGCAGGATCATCTGTAGAACAGGCGGGATAATCTCCCAAAGCCTGCCTTGAGTCCGAGCTCGCAGCAAGGTCATTTACGATTGCACCAAATGAAAGTTTTGCAGTTTCCGAATCAATGACTCCGGAATCATCTTTACTACAGGAAGTAAAGAACAAAGCAAAAACTGCCAGATATGCAAGATATTGGTTAAATCTTTTCATAATTAGGTATATTAATACTTGATTGGTTAATAAAAGATATTGTTTAGAGTATTTATAGGGCTGATTTTAAAATCAGCCCTATAACTCATGATATTAATGAACTTTATCCACCGGACCACACGCTACTACAATCCCCGCATTGTAAGTTCCGTCTACAGTCATACCGTGAAGATTAACTGTTCTGTTTTCCAATGGTTCCAGAGAGGAAATTCCTGGAATTCCTTCCGAACCAAGTGTAAATGTTCTATGATACACTATATCTCCGAAACTTCCTGTTGCCGTTGGCCAGGTGCCATCTTCCTGGGTAAAGCCAAGAATTGGTGGTCCTGCGTTATCACAACTTGCATTTTCGTGAATATGTTGAGGATGTATCTTACCGGATTCTAATCCAGAAGCCAATACTGTTGTTTGAAGAGTATGTCCTTCCAATCTTAAATAAGCAAATCCAAATGCTGTAGACCCGTTAGTGGGTAATAAGCACGCTTTATAAAACTCAGCATCATCCTCCGGATCCTGGAAAATTGGAGGTGAATCCTGACCATCGCAGCCTTGTCTGAAGTGATAGTAATCTATGTTATTATCTCCATCAAAAAAGTTTCGTACTTCATCATCTGTAATTACACCTGTTCTAATAATTCTTTCCTGAACTTCTCCATAAGCATCGGAACTTAGCAGTGTGACTTCAAAATAATATTCATCCTCTCCATCTCTGTCCGGTAAAGCCACACATAAGGGAGAACCTGCATAATCTCCATCATCGTTTAAAGTAACCGTGTTGGTCAGATCGTTGTATAATTGCTCACCTCTTTGTCCATCTTCATACAGCCAAACATCTACACTAAACCGGGCAGGATAATGTCTTCCGTTTCCTTCAGGAGGACAATAGTTACCAAATAAGCAAAATTCAATAGCACGATTCGTGTTAATTTCAAAGAATAAATAACCGTACTCATTCACATTTCGGTTGTCATAACACAATACATCTACCTCTACATATTTTTTTACTCCTGCCCTCAGATCTATATTTAGAGGTAAGGGAGTATCTACGAAAGAGGTGAAATCTCCCCCTCGGGGAGCTAACCAAATGATGTTACCCTCTGAGTTATGGACGGCGAAATGGTCTAATGTATAATTTCCTGAAACCAGTTCAAGTGAAGGATCTTCTACAGTAAACAGTTGGTTTGAGGCCAGATCTATTCTGTAGGGATTTTGAGAAGTTCCCACAACGGAATTTCCGTTTTCGTCCAGAAGAACTATCCGGACAAAATCAGGATCATCATCAGAACAGGCGGGAAAATCCCCCACAGCCTGGCGATTTTGAGAATTTCCGGCCAAAAGGTCATTTACAATAGCACCAAATGAAAGTTTTGCTGTTTCAGAATCATTGATTAGGGTTTCCTCCTTGCTACAGGACGTGAAAACCAAGGCAAAAGCTGCAAGGTATGCAAGATAATGTCTAAATTTTTTCATAATATTAATATTAAATGGTTAAAATAGTTTCAGAGTAAATTAACTGTCCGGGAGACTTCTCCCGAACAGTTTTTAATTATTTATTGGCATCCAAATCTCAGGTGTTCGTAATTAACTTCACCATCACCTCCGAAATTTTCGATGATATCATTCATGCTTAACGTCAGTTCCATAACAGATTGATCAACATCTCCATAAGCTTCAGCCCAATCTAATAATGTGATACGTGCGAAAATATAATCCTCATCAGGATCGTCATTTGCTGG
>Ga0079224_100013240_pt1 | contig 11474 bp, 9 predicted proteins | sample Stecom2015_FD_80414 | JGI IMG/M metagenome (GOLD analysis project Ga0079224, IMG submission 80414) | Agricultural soil microbial communities from Utah to study Nitrogen management - Steer compost 2015 | ecosystem: Environmental > Terrestrial > Soil > Agricultural land | place: USA: Utah...
AGTGAACGGCGTCGCCCAACCGCTCGATGATGCTGACGCAATCGGCTGGTTCAAAAAGGGCGATCCGCTACCGGACATCGCGTTTGAGAGCACACACGCGATGCTCGACGCGTGGCGCGCCGGGCGCTTGACGCCGGTGCCGCCGCTCCGCTAGCGCGCGTCCTCACCGCCCAGGCCGCGCATCGCCTCGCCCCACTCCTCGCGCAAAAACAGCCGCCAGTACACCCGCAGCAGAAACGGCGCGTATCGCTCAACCAGCACGCCGAGCCGTTCCAGCGGCCCGCCGAGCACTATCTCGTAGCGCCCGCTGACCAGCGCCTGCACTGCGCGCTCGGCCACTTCGTCAGGATCAGCGATCTGGAATCCGTAACGCCCGATCACTTCCTGCGTTTCCGACGTCAGGCCGTCGGTATCGGTCCACGCGGGGTTTACCAGCGTTACGCGCACGCCGCTGCTGCCAAGTTCGCGACGCAGCGCATCCGTGAATCCCGCGACGCCATGCTTGCTAGCGACGTACACCGTCGCGTGCGGAACCGCTACCCGCGCCGCGCTAGACCCGATATTGAGGATGTAGCCGCTGTGCTGGGCGCGCATAATTGGCAGGGCCAATTGCGTCAGGCGGATCATCGCCCACAGGTTCAGCCGCAGAACCTGCTCGATCCGCGCCGGGTCGAGTTCCGGCAGCGGCCCACCCTGCATGTATCCCGCGTTGTTGACCAGCACATCAATGCGCCCGAAGTGTTCCATTGTGCGCGCCACAGCCGCTTCTAACTGCGCTTCGTCCGTCAGATCGGAAGGGATCACCAGCACATCTGCGCTGTATGGCGCGATCTCGCGGCGCACGGCTTCAAGCCGCTCCTCGCTGCGAGAGACCAGCGCCACCCGCGCCCCGCGCCGCGCAAACGCGAACGCCAGAGCGCGCCCGATCCCCGTTGACGCACCAGTGATCAGCACGACTTTATCCGTCAGGATAAGCGTCGAATGCTGCGGGCGCAGATAGCGCGCCAGCCAATAGACGCTGCCTGCCATTGCGCCGAGCAGCGCAATCATCCGCTTGATTCGCATCCTATCCCTCTCCCCTATCGGCCCGCTTGCGCGCGATCAGAATCTGGTTGACGCCTGCGCTGAGCGGCGTCCATGTCGTCCGCGTAATAACCTGCGCGAGAGCTGGCAGTCCAAACAACCCGAACTGCACCACCTTCGGCAGCACCGGCAGATAGGGCACATCCCACAGCCCATCCCCGAAGTGGCGCAGCACTTCGAAGCCGCTCGCCTCAACCCATGCACGCCACTGCTCTGGCGGCTGGACGTTGATATGCGTCGGGTCTTTGCCGATGGCGTCATTTTGCGGATCTTTGAAGCGGCGCAGGGAGTAATTCGGGTTTGGTGTCGCCAGCAACAGCAACCCGCCAGGGCACAGTACGCGGCGTATCTGGTCAAGCGTGTCGGGCGGATCGGGCAGATGCTCGACGAGGTGCAGCGCCACCACCGCGCTGAACTCGCCATCAGCGAAGTGGGACAGGTCTTCGGCGCTCATCACATAGCCCTCTGCGCCGGGCGCGTTGCGGCGCAGTTCTTCAATGCTGTAGTCCGCAATATCCACGCCGACGCACGCAAAATCGTCTTGCAGCAGCCCAAGCAAGTGCCCCAGCCCGCAGCCGAGTTCTAGCAGGCGGCGATTCTCGCCCGGCGGTGCAAACCGGCGCACAAGCGCGGCATAATATCGGCGCGCGAACCAGTACATGCTAAACCGTCCGAGTGGGCGATCCGCATAGTTGTAGCTGCGAAAGTAGTGCTCGCCATATTCTTCGAGCGGAATCTCTGGCTTGGATGGGGGGATCTGCGTTGTTTTGTGGTCGATCATACGTTTTCCTGGTGGTTGTGAGCTCACAACGTAATACACTGTCTTCGCCTAAACCCTCACTGGTTAAGCATGAAAAAAGGCAGCGCGCAGGCTGCCTTATAATACCATACGCGACGGCGCTTATCCGCCGAACGCCAGTGTGATATCACGCGCCATCGAAGAAAGAATGAATGGCAGCGAGCCGAGCACCAGCGTGCCGACTGCGGCGATACCGATCCCCCAGGCCAGCGCCGGGGGAGTGCTGGCTTCGCCTTCCCCCTCTTCGAAATACATCTTCCAAACGACGCGCAGATAGTAGTACGCCGAGACCGCGCTCGTCAGCACACCAACGATCGCCGCCGCGACCAGATCCGCCTGCAGCGCCACCTTGAACACATACCACTTGCCGATAAACCCGGCTGTCAGGGGAATGCCAGTCAGGCTCAGCATGAACAGAGCCATCGCTGCGGCCAGCCAGGGACGTCTCGTGCCCAGCCCGCGCAGCGCGTCTATGTGCGTGTTGGTCGCGTCGTTCTTCTCAATCGAGGCAATCACCGCAAAGGCGCCCGCATTGGTGAACGCGTACGCAAGCAGATAGATCACCACCGCCTGTGCAGCTTCATCCGCAAGGCCGCTCGCGCCTGCCGCAGCAACCGCGATCAGGATGTAGCCCGCGTGCGCGATCGTCGAGTACGCGAGCAGGCGCTTGAGGTCGCTCTGCACGATCGCCACAAAGTTGCCGAGCAGCATCGTCAGCACAGCAATCAGCCAGATCGTATCCTGCCAGAAGGCTGGTGCGTCGCCGTCTACGAACCCGGCCAGCCCTGCGCCAAAAACGCGCACCAGCGCGCCAAAGCCGCCGACCTTCGCCACAACGCTCATGTATGCTACGACCGGCGTCGGCGCGCCCTGATAGACGTCCGGCGTCCACATATGGAACGGAACCGCCGCGACTTTGAAGCCCAGGCCGACCAACATCAACCCAGCGCCGATCATCCCGACAAAACGCGCTGTTGAGTCTTCAGCCGTGATGCGACCGGCGGCTTCCCAGATACCCGCAAGGTCAAGCGTGCCGGTCGCGCCATAAACCAGGGCAATCCCGTAGATCAAGAAGCCTGACGAGAACGCCCCCAGCAAGAAGTACTTCATCGCGCTTTCTTCGGAAGCTTCTTGCGGACGCCGGAACCCGCTGAGGATGTAGAGCGGGATCGAGAGCAACTCCAGCGCGATGAAAACAATCACCAGGTTGTTCGCCGCGCCCATCAGGATCGCACCCGAGGTGCTGAACAGAAGAAGGACGTAGTACTCGCCGCGCTGGATACCGGTGCGTTCCAGGTAATCGTAGGCGACCATCACGCCGAGCAGCGCGGTAATCAGCGCCGCGACGGAGATCGCATCCGTCAGCCGATCCGCGCGGAACATGCCGGTGAATGCATCCGGCCCATCACCGAACTCGATCGCGCCGCCGAGCGACAGCAGCGATAGCACCAGCGAAATGCCGATCCCAATCGCCGCTAGCCACGCCGTCCGCGACTTGCGCTCGCGCGGAATGAACAGGTCAATCACCAGCAGCAAGCACGCGCCAAACGCCAGCAGCAAGACCGGCAGCGCGGCGCCTACGTTGAGATCACTCAGACTAGGAAGTCCGAACATCGGGTGTCACCGCCTATCGACCGGCTGCTGCCGTGATCGTGTCACCAAGATACTGCGCCAGATCGCGCACCGAGCTGTCCATATAGTCGAAGAAGTAGCCCGCCTGCAAGCCGATCGCGAAGACCATAATCACGATCGGGATCAGCGACCACAGCTCTTGCCAGTTCAGATCGGGCAGGCGCTTGTTCTCTTCTTTGTCCAGCTCGCCCATGAAGACAGTATTGAACAAGTAGAGCATGTAGATCGCCGCCAGGATAATGCCCAACGCGGCGAACGCCGTAAACCACAAACTCAGCACTTCGGAGCCCGCCGATCCCAGCAGGATCGTGAACTCACCGACAAACCCGTTCAGCCCTGGCAAGCCCATGCTGGACAAAATCACGATCAAGCTAATCCCGCTAAACAGCGGCATTGCCTTCCAGATTCCGCCGAACGCGTTCATCATGCGTGTGTGGCGGCGCTCGTACAGCATACCGACCATCAAGAACAAGCCGCCTGTGCTGATACCGTGGTTGACCATCTGCAAGATGCCACCCTGAATACCAGCCGTGTTCAGCGCGAAGATACCGAGCATCACGAAGCCGAGGTGGCTGATCGACGAATAGGCGATCAGCTTTTTGATGTTATCCTGCCCGTAGCTCACCCACGCGCCGTAGATGATCCCGATCACCGCCAGTAGCGCGATGTACGGCGCGAAGGTCTCGCTCGCCTCGGGGAACAGCGGCAGATTGAACCGCACGAAGCCATACGTCCCCATCTTCAGCATCACGCCCGCCAGGATGACCGAGCCAGCGGTCGGCGCCTGCACGTGCGCATCCGGCAGCCATGAATGCAGCGGCCACATCGGGACTTTCACCGCGAACGCCACCGCGAACGCCAGGAACAGCCAGCGCGCAGTTGTCGTGTCGATCACCAGCTCGCCGCTATTCAACTGCGCGAAGATCTCGGGTAGCGCAAACGTCCCAGCCTGGACGCCGAGCCACAGGATCGCCAGCAACATCAGCAGGCTGCCCGCCATCGTGTACAGGAAGAACTTGATCGCGGCGTAGATGCGGTCTTCGCTGCCCCAGATTCCGATCAAGAAATACATCGGGATCAGCGTGACTTCCCAGAACACGTAAAACAGGAACAGGTCCTGCGCGACAAACACGCCAATCATCGCCCATTCCATCAGCAACAGGAACAGATAATACAGGCGCACGCGCTGCTTGATCGGCTCGAACGACGCGAGAATCGCGATCGGCATGATGAACGTCGTCAGTAGCACCAGCCAGATGCTGATCCCATCAACGCCCACGTAATAGCTGATCGAGAAGCTATCGCCGCTGATCCAGTCCCATTTCTGCGCCATCTGCAGCCCGGCGACGTTTGTGTCGAAGTTATTGAGCAGCAGCAGCGACAGGCCGAATGTGACGAGCGAAACGGTCAGCGTTAGCCACTTGATAGTCTGCTCCGTCAGCGAGCGCACAAACAGCAGCGGGATTGCGCCCACCAGCGGCAGCATTAAGACGACAGTGACCAGCGAGATGTCTTCCATAGGGTTTGGTCCTTGTGTGTCACATTCCCAGCAAGTCGCGAAGGACAGGGAACAGGATAATGAACATCACCAATAGCGTGCCGAACAGCACGCTCAACGCGTACACGCGCACATAGCCTGTCTGGATGGTGCGCAGGCGCCCTGCCGCGGCACGGATCCCGGTGCCGATCGAGTTGAATGCGCGATCGATAATCCCACGATCTACCGGCCCGGTGAACAGCCCGGTAAGCGCCTGGAACGTGCCGTAAATTACCCGCTCGTGCACGAAATCGTGCCAGAACGACCAGTCCAGCCGTTCAGCCAGCCAGTACGCCGACGCGCGATAGGGCCGGATGAAGTACCGGTCATACATCTCATCCCAATACAGGTTGGCGTTTGCCAGCGCGAAGGCGCGGCTGGTGCGCGGGTCGGTCTCCAGGGGATCGCGCCGGAACGTACGCAATACGCGGTCGTTGTAGACCAACCGGGCCGCGTAGATCGCCGCCAGCGCGATCAACACCGCGATCGTCGCCAGCAGGAAATTGAATGCGCCAGCGTGCGCATACACAACGCTGTGCTCCAGCCAGCTTGTCAGCTCGTGAACACCAAACAGCGAACCGAGCACCGGGAACCCGTCCGGAATGTTCATGAAGCCGCCGACCAGGCTCAGCACCGCCAGTACGATCAGCGGGATTGTCATCGTTGGCCCGGATTCGCTCGCATGCGCTGCAGCCTCTGTGCGCGGCTCGCCCCAGAAAACCAGTGCAACCTGCCGCGTCATATAGAACGCCGTGAACCCGGCGGCCACCAGCAACAGCACAAAACCGAAATACCCATCCAGACGGCCCTGCTCCGTGCCGAGCTTCAGCGAATCAAGTAAGATCTCATCCTTCGACCAGAACCCGGCGAAGGGAATCACACCTGCGAGCGCAAGCATCCCGCTCAGATACGTCCAGTACGTGATCGGCATACGATGGCGCAGGCCGCCCATGTTCCGGATGTCTTGCGGGTCGAATGGCTCGTCACGATGGTGTTCGCCGCCAGACTCATGCGGTTCGTGGTGATGGTGCCCGTGCTCAACGCCATGAATCACCGAGCCAGATCCGAGGAACAGCAACGCCTTGAAGAACGCGTGCGTCGCCAGGTGGAAGATCGCCGCCGCATAAGCTCCGACGCCCACCGCCGCGACCATAAACCCAAGCTGGCTCACGGTGCTGTACGCCAGCACCTTCTTGATATCCCACTGCCCCATCGCGATAAAGCCCGCCATCAGCGCCGTGGTCGCGCCGATGACCGTTACGACAAATGAGGTCGCATCCGCCGCGTGGAATAGCACGTTCGAGCGCACCATCATGTACACGCCCGCGGTGACCATCGTCGCGGCGTGAATCAGCGCGCTAACCGGTGTCGGACCGGCCATCGCGTCCGGCAGCCACACAAACAGCGGGATCTGCGCGCTTTTACCGGTCGCACCGAGCAAGAACAGCAAGGTGATGATCGTGATTGTCGCCTCAAGGCTCATCGAGAACAGGCCGAAGTTGACCTGATGGTCGCCTTCTTCGAGCCACAGATGCGCTTGATTGAACACGCCGATCGGTCCGGAAGCGGGCGCGTGCTCGGCATCGGCCTCGGTCTCGACTTCGGGTGCGAAAACCGGCGCGGTCTCTTCGGCAGCGTGATCGCCTGCGTGAATCGGCGCCTCACCTGCTTTATAGAAGTCAAGCGTTCCGAACGTCCAGAACGTGAGCAGCACGCCCACGACGAGTCCGAAGTCACCCACACGGTTCGCGATGAACGCCTTGCGCGCCGCGTTGCTGTTCTTCCAGCCCTCACCCTTTGCCTTGTCGAACCAGAAGCCGATCAAGAGGAACGAGCACAGGCCCACGCCTTCCCAGCCGACAAATATCATCAGGAAGTTGTTACCGCCGACCAGCGTTAGCATGAAGACCAGGAACAGGTTGAGATACACGAAGAACCGCGGGTAACGCTCGTCGCCATGCATGTAGCCCACTGAGTACAGATGAATCAGCGAGCCGACACCCGTCACGACCAGCATCATCGTCACGCTGAGCGTATCCACCCGGAACTGCCACGGAATCTCAACGCCCGCCGATGGAATGCGGATCCAGGAGTCAAGCAGCGGCATGTTGACGAGCGCCGCTTCATAGTCCGCATCAACCAGCGCGATCCACAACAGCACTGAGACGAGGAACGCCGAGACGCTCGCCCCGACCGCGACAATGCTGACGCCCTTCTCACCGAGGTACTTTCCGGCGAACAAGTTGATCAGCAAGCCAGCGGCTGGCAGGATCACGATCAGCGGTACAAGATTGAAGTAGTTTTCCATGTGCGCCCCTATACGCTGGGCTACGCCGCCGGCGGGATCGTCGCGTTGCCGGCGCGCAAGAACCTATCCCACGCTAGTGTCTAAATAAGTGCAACTCGTCGATGTTGATACTCTTCTTCGTCCGGAAAATCGCCACAATCAGCGCCAGCCCGACAGCGACTTCTGCCGCTGCAATCGTCATCACGAAGAAGATCAATATCTGACCGTCAAGATTACCCCACTGCCGCGCAAACGCTGCCAGCGCCAGATTCGCCGCGTTGAGCATCAGCTCGATCGACATGAAGACCAGGATCGCGTTGCGACGCAGCAGGACGCCCAGCGTCCCCAAAATAAACAGGATCGCACTGAGCAGCACAAAGAGTTCGGTTGCGACTTCTGGTGGTTGCATGTGCCCTATCCCTCGATCGTGGTGTGGCTGGCCGTTTCAGGCGTAACCGGCGCCTGCAACTCAGCAGGCGGATTCGCTAGCCGCCGCCGGACAACGCGGCGCGTCCCGACCATATCCTTCGTCAAGATCAGTGTACCGATCATCGCGACAAGCAGCACCAGCGCCACCATCTCCATCGGCAACACGTAGCGGGCGAACAGCGTCAGCCCCACAGCCGCCGGGCTGCCGAATGCGGGCAGTTCATTCGTTTCGAGCGCCAGGAACACATCCTCAAACGAGTTATCCGCTTGATAGCGCGTGCTGAACACCCATAACTGGCCCTGCTCCGGCGCCAGTTCGCGATCTTCAAACGTCACGAGCCGATCCCGGCGCACGCCTTCGGAGAAAACGCTTAGGTCGGTCAAACCGCTATCGACCGTGGTCGGGTTTGACGCCGCACCATACGCGAGGTCGTCGATCAGCACTGCGCTCTCGTCCGCGTCCGTGCCGCGCACCACATCAATCATCTGCACCGAGCGCATACCATTGACCACCGTCACTCGCAGCGCGTCCGACCGATCGGTGCCGCTCAAGTCCTCGTTCGCGATCACAAGCTGCGGATCCGCGCGTGTGCCAACTGCAGTGAACGAGATCGCCTCGCCCCGATTCAGATCGACCTTGCTCGTAGTGAGCGGCGCTTCTGTATCTGGATCGGCGCCAGACTCGTATACCGCCACATCATAGCGCCCACGATCCCATATCGTGAACTCGCTTGCCTCGCCATAGCCCAGATCGCTCGCGCTCCGCTCACCGTCCAGGTAAACATCCGCCGCCTCAAGTTGGTCGACCGCATTAACGACGCGAATGTACGGCTGCGCGACTGCGCGCTCGGTGATATCCACTTCACCCTGAATGATCGCCAGGCTAACCGCGACCAGAAACACCATCGCCAGAATCACCGCCGCCGGGACCATCCACGGAAAGCGCGGATGCTGCTCAGGGTACAAGCGCTCTGCGCCAAGTAGCATGATCACAAACAAGAACAGCACCATGATCGCCCCGGCGTAGACGACGATCTGCACCATCGCCAGAAACGCAGCGCTGAGCATCAGGAAGAAGAACGCGATGCACGCGAAGTTCAAGACCAGGAAAAGCGCGCTGTGAACCGCGTTCTGGCTGATCAACATCAGCACCGCGGATAACACCGCAATCGCGCCTACAATGATGAAAAGCGTCAGTTCCATACAAGTGCCGTCCTGTCAATGCGAGCGGCCAAAAGCTAAGATCATGCGCAGTCTAGCGCATCCAAACGTCCGGTTCAAACAGCCCGCGGAGCAGCGTCCCCGCTACAGCGGGTCTTCCATCTCCGGAATAGAGCGCGTAAAGCGCCCCGGCTCAGTCTGCTGGGGCGTCCCCGGCGTGCCGGGCAGCGGCTGATCGATCAGCATGTCTTTCGTGTAAATCGCGTCGCGCCGGTCGCTGAAGGTTAGCCGGTATTCGTGCTCCAACACAATCGCCTCGGTCGGGCAGGCATCCTCGCAGTATCCGCAGAAGATGCAGCGAAGCATGTTGATCTCATAGGTCTTGGCGTAGCGCTCGCCCGGGCTATAACGCTCCTCATCAGTATTTTCCGCCGCCTCGACCCAGATGGCGTCTGCCGGGCAGGCTGCCGCGCACAGCGCGCAACCGATACATTTCTCCAACCCATTATCGTACCGCTTCAGCGCGTGGCGCCCCTTGAAGCGCTCGCGCACCGGGCGTTCTTGCTCAGGATACTGGACGGTCACTTTATCTTCAAGCAGGTGCTTGAAGACGGTCACAAACCCGCGTATCAAATTCATCAGACACTCGCCTGTATCATTCGGTCATCCGTCGTTTGCGTCGTTGGCCCGACAAGGCGTCAGGAGCGCGCCTAGCTAGCGACCCGACCGCGCCTGTTCGGACAGGGATACCGTCTCAACTCTCGCGCCTTCGGACGGCTCATCTACGCTGTGTCCGGCCCGCGATAGCCACCATTGCGCGCCGCCCAGGAACAGAACCACCGCCACGATTGCGAACACCGCGGTCACACCGCGACCGAGTTCTTCCGCGAGGAACACCGCGATTGCGGTCCACACCACGGCGACCATCGCCAGCGGCAGCATTATCTTCCAGCCCAGTTGCATCAGGCGATCGTAGCGGATGCGTGGTAGCGTCGCACGGACCCAGATCATCCCGGCCAGCAGCAGAAACACCTTCACGGCATACACCAACGGCCCCAACAGCGGGAAGCGGTCCACCAACACGAAATGATAGCCGCCGAGATAGAAGGCCGCGCCGATCATGCTCACCGTGATCATCCCGATGTATTCCGCCAGGTAGAACAGCGCGAACTTCATACCGCTGTATTCAGTGTGATACCCGGCGGTCAATTCCTGCTCCGCTTCCGGCAGGTCAAATGGCGCGCGGTTCACCTCTGCCAGCAGCGCCAGGAACAAGATAGCCGCTGCCAGCGGATTCTGGAACACAAACCATCCGAGGATCGGCGGGTCGTTCTGCGCCTCGATGATATCGCCGACGCTCATCGAACCGGCCAGCAACACCGGGACCACCACCGCCAGCCCCATGCTCAGCTCGTAGCTGATCATCTGCGCCGAAGAGCGGATCCCGCCAAGAATGGCGTACTTGTTGTTACTCGCCCAGCCCGCCAGCACGACGCCGTAGATACCAACACTCGTGATACCGAGAATCCACAACACGCCGATATTCGGATCGGTTAGCCCTTGCGTCACCCGGTACCAGTTGCCATCGAACCACGGGATCGAGATCGGCGGCCCCAGCGGGACAACAGCCACCACGACAATCGCGGGAACCATTTTGATCAGTGGCGCGAGCCAGTAGATCAGTTTCTCTGCACCGCGCGGCGTGATGTCTTCTTTGAAGATCAGCTTGATACCGTCAGCCACCGGCTGCAACAGCCCCGCCGGCCCCGCACGGTTTGGCCCAATACGCGCCTGCAACCATGCGAGCAGACGGCGCTCTAGCAGCGTCGTGTAGGCAAACCCGGTGAGCAGCACTAGGAACAGCAATACGCTTGTGAAGATAGCGTGGAATGCCGTGCAGGTCACGTTGTCGCCGCACTCAATGACTGTACCGGATTCCCCTGGTCCAAACATTGTCCGCACCATCCACCGATCTTCAGCACGGCTCAGGCTTCTGGCGTCGTCGGCAGGGGCTGGTGCACAAGCTGCATCGGCAGCAGCGCAAACCCGGCTGGCGCGCGCCCATCGACCCGCGCGATGACCTCAGTTCGGAACCCTTCGCCGGACACAGCCACTCGATCGCCGGTCACAATTCCTAGGCGTCCGGCGTCTTCGGCGTTTAGCTCGACATACGGCTCCGGAACGCGCTGGTGCATCAACTTGCTGGGCTCAAACAGCGGGCCGCGGTCATATAGCAGCCGAACCGGTATCAGCGTTAACTCGTCGCCCGAAACTGGCGCCTCGGCACGCGCCGGGCGAACCGGCAGCGCAGCGCCCTCTGCCTGTGCCGAGGGCGGAAGCGAAAGCCCCAGCCCATGTAGATTGAAGTATGAGGTTCCGCCATAGTACAGATCATCCCCGCCAACCAGCGGGTACTGCTGCTCGACTTGCGCCAGCCGCGCGAAGCTCGCCTCGGCGTAGTCCGGCACCGAGCGATTGATGTCGCGCATTACCGCCGCAGTGGAGATCGGGGCGCGAGGTCCGCCCAGTCGCTCGCCAATACTGGC